>ERZ650312.2096-NODE-2096-length-11101-cov-4.185135_pt1 | contig 11101 bp, 9 predicted proteins | sample MGYA00376248_ERZ650312 | MGnify/ENA primary metagenome ERZ650312 (study PRJEB26733, sample SAMN07839316) | wastewater metagenome | biome: urban; feature: wastewater treatment plant; material: waste water | place: USA: North Carolina | collected 2016-07-28 ... | reverse complement strand
AGACATCAATGAGGAGGGTCTGTTTTACGATGAGGCGGACCGTGAGAAAATCCAGGAGAAATTCCGCCGTGAGAACGTAAAGGGAATTTTCTTCCCGCACGGAAACTTCGGAACGGAATATGTCTGTGCAAGACTGGCAAAGGAAATGGGGCTTCCGGTACTCCTCTGGGGACCGCGCGATGAGAGACCGGATGAGAACGGTGTGCGTCTCCGCGACAGCCAGTGTGGCCTGTTCGCAACCGGAAAAGTGCTGCGCCGTTTTGGCGTTCCGTTCACCTACATGACAAACTGCCGCCTGACCGATCCGGAATTTGAGCGCGGCATCAAGGATTTCCTCGCCGTATGTAATGTGGTAGATACCTTCCGTCACACCAGAATCCTTCAGATCGGACCGCGTCCGTTCGACTTCTGGTCCACGATGTGCAACGAGGGCGAGCTGCTGGAAAAATTCAATATTCAGCTTTCCCCGATTCCGCTTCCGGAGCTGACCGAAGAGATGAAGAAAGTAAAAGCAGAGGGCACCGAGGTAGAGAAAGTCGTTGCTTACTGCAATACCAATATGTGTGTAAAAATAAAACCGGAAGAGCTGGAAAATGTAGCAGCTCTGAAGGTTGCGATGAAGAACCTGGCTGTCAAATATTCCTGCAATGCCATTGCGATCCAGTGCTGGAACGCACTGCAGGGCGAGATCGGCATTATGCCGTGTGCGGCAAACTCCCTGCTGAACGAAGAGGGAATTCCGGTTGTCTGTGAGACAGATATTCACGGTGCAATTACCGCTCTTCTTGTTGAAGCAGCAGCACTTGATGACACAAGAAGCTTCTTTGCAGACTGGACCATCCGTCATCCGGATATTAAAAACGGTGAGCTGCTTCAGCACTGCGGACCGTGGCCGATCTCTGTTGCACAGGAAAAACCGACGATCGGTTATCCTCTGGCATTCAGCCATCCGGGCGCTGTAGAGGCACAGGCAAAATTAGGCGAAATGACACTGGCGCGTTTCGACGGAGACAACGGAGAGTACTCCCTGCTGCTTGGAAATGCAAAAGGTGTTGAGGGACCTTATACGAAGGGAACCTACGTATGGGTTGAGGTACAGAACCTGAAACGCCTGGAGGCAAAAATCGTGGAAGGACCGTACATCCACCACTGTGTCGGTATCCACGAGAACGTTGTGCCGGTTCTGTATGAAGCATGCAAATACATCGGCATTGCCCCGGATTTATATGATCCGATCGAGGAAGATGTCAAAGCATATTTAAGAGGAGAATGAAAATCATGAGTGAATACAAGGAATTGAGTTGTCTGGCGTATGATCTGCGGAAGAAAGTAGTGGAAATGGTAGTTTCCGGCAAGGGCGGCCACATCGGCGGTGACATGAGTGTCATTGATGTGCTTGTAGCGCTGTATTTTAAAGAGATGAACATCAGCCCTAAGAACATGGACGACCCGGACCGCGACCGTTTTGTAATGAGTAAAGGTCATTCCGTTGAGGCATATTATGCAGTACTTGCAGCAAAGGGATTCTTCCCGATGGAAGAGGTCATCGAAAAATTCTCCAAATTCGGCAGCCCGTACATCGGCCATCCGAACAATAAACTGCCGGGCATCGAGATGAATTCCGGTTCTCTCGGCCACGGACTTCCGGTCTGCGTGGGAATGGCGCTGGCAGGAAAAATGGATAAAAAAGATTACCGTGTCTACACCGTTATGGGTGACGGCGAGCTGGCAGAAGGCTCTGTCTGGGAGGGCGCAATGTCCGCAGGAAACTACAAGCTGGACAACCTCTGTGCGATCGTAGACCGCAACCGTCTGCAGATCTCCGGAAATACCGAGGATGTCATGAAACAGGACAGCCAGGAGGAGAGATGGGCAGCGTTCGGATGGAATGTTCTTTCCGTACCGGGCAACGATATGGACGCGCTCGTTCATGCGTTTGAGCTGGCGAAACACTGCAAGGGAAAACCGACGGTTATTATTGCAAACACAACGAAGGGCTGTGGTTCTTCCGTGATGGAAAATAAGGCGGAGTGGCATCATAAAGTGCCGACACCGGAGGAAGTAGAACAGATCATGAAGGATCTGGATGAGAGAAAGGAGGCACTGTCATGAATAAGATTCCAAACAGACAGGCCATTTGCGAGGTTTTAATGAAACATGCCGAAACGGATAAAGATATCGTGGTGCTCTGCAGCGATTCCAGGGGAAGTGCTTCCCTGACACCGTTTGCAAATGCGTATCCGGAGCAGTTTGTGGAGATGGGTATTGCGGAGCAGGATCTGGTCAGCGTTTCTGCCGGTCTTGCAAAATGCGGCAAGAAAGCATTTGCGGCATCTCCGGCGTGCTTCCTTTCTACAAGAAGCTATGAGCAGGCGAAAATTGACTGTGCATACTCCAACACCAATGTAAAGCTGATCGGCATCAGCGGCGGTGTGAGCTACGGTGCACTCGGCATGAGCCATCATTCTGCACAGGATATCGCAGCAATGGCAGCCATTCCGAACATGCGCGTTTATCTGCCGAGCGACCGCTTCCAGACAGCAAAACTGGTTGAGGCGCTTCTTACCGATGAAAAACCGGCTTATATCCGAGTGGGAAGAAATGCCGTTGCGGATATTTACAGCGAAGAAAATACCCCGTTTGAGATGGATAAGGCAACGGTTCTCTCGGAAGGCACCGATGTTTTACTGGTAGCCTGCGGTGAGATGGTCCGCCCGGCGCTCGATGCAGCTGCTATGCTGAAAGAAGAGGGAATCAGCGCAGGACTGCTCGATATGTACTGTGTGAAACCGCTGGACAAAGAGGGCCTGGTAGAGGCTGCAAAGAAGGCAAAAGTTGTCATTTCGATCGAAGAGCACGCTCCATTTGGCGGCCTTGGTTCGATGGTGAGCCAGGTGGTCGGTGCGGAATGCCCGCGCAAAGTCGTTCCTATGTCTCTGCCGGATGCGCCGGTGATCACGGGAACTTCCAAAGAAGTATTTGACTATTATGGACTGAATGCCGAGGGCATTGCAAAAAAAGCGAAAGAATTACTGGCTTAACCAGAAATGGAATCAGCGGTGAATGTGATAGCCCGCAGGGAACTGTAAACTGCCGCAGGTCTGCGTATGCCATGTTCCTGCGTGCCTGGGCGGAAGAAAATCCGGGAACGCAGGAACTTTTTCTATATAACCAGGAACAAATCGTTCTGCGGAAATAATCAGGAATAAATCGTTCTGCGGAAGATGTTGGAATGTGTGGTAATCGCCAAAGATCTTGCCTATAGGGGCAGGGTGAATGCCGCGACAATAGAAAATGACGCATGGTGTGTTGAAAAACAGGGTGTATTCAGCGTTATTCGAGATGGGGATCTGGATATTTATAAAATTTTAGGAATGGAGCTGGAAAAATGGAGAAAAGGTATATCATCGGAATTGACCAGAGCACGCAGGGAACGAAAGCGCTGCTCTTTGATGGGGAGGGACATTTACTCCGCCGTACCGACCTGCCGCATCGGCAGATCGTCAATGAAAAGGGATGGGTGTCCCATGATCTGAATGAGATTTACCGGAATACAGTACAGACGGTAAAAACGCTGGTGGCAGAGTCCGGTGTTGCACCGGAAACAATCGCCGGAATCGGCATCAGCAATCAGCGTGAGACGACGGCGATCTGGGATAAGGCGACCGGGGAACCGCTGGAAGAGGCAATTGTATGGCAGTGCGGCCGCGCAAGCGGCATTGCGCAGGAGATTGCGGAGCAGGGGCACGCAGAGGAGATCCGCGAGGCGACGGGTCTGCAGCTTTCGGCTTATTTTCCTGCTGCAAAGATGGCGTGGCTGCTTCGAAACGGCGGAGAAGAAAGACAGAAACGTGCTGCAGACGGGAAACTCTGCCTGGGTACGATTGACAGCTGGCTGGTTTACAAGCTGACGGGGGATCATGCATTTAAAACAGATTTTTCAAATGCGTCGAGAACGCAGTTGTTTAATTTGAAAACGCTGGCGTGGGATGAGAAGATCTGTGAGATATTCGGAATTCCGGCCTGCGCGTTGGCCAGGGTGTGTGATTCCGATGCGGTGTATGGAACCACGACGATGGAAGGATTGTTTTCCGAGCCGGTTCCGATCTGTGGTGTATTAGGCGACTCTCATGCGGCTCTGTTCGGACAGGGCTGCTTAAAACCGGGTATGATCAAGGCAACGTACGGAACGGGTTCTTCGCTGATGATGAACATTGGAGACAAGCCGATTCAGAGCAGCCACGGCGTTGTGACTTCGCTTGCGTGGGGAAGAGGCGGCAAGGTGGACTATGTGCTGGAAGGCAACCTGAACTACACCGGAGCGGTGATTACCTGGCTGAAGGATGACCTGAAGCTGATTTCTTCGGCAAAAGAGACGGAAGGACTGGCAAGGGAGGCAAATCCGGCAGACCGCACGTATCTGGTTCCGGCATTTACCGGGCTTGGCGCGCCGTACTGGGATGAGAAAGCAACGGCATCGATCAGCGGAATTACCCGCACCACAGGAAAAGCCGAGGTGGTAAAAGCGGCTCTCGACTGCATTGCCTACCAGATCACCGACCTTGTCCGTGCGATGGAGCAGGATACCGGCATGCGGATCGAGGAACTCCGTGTAGACGGCGGCCCGACACGAAACGGATATCTGATGCAGTTCCAGAGTGATATTACGAATAAACGCGTAAATATTCCGGACGCGGAGGAGCTTTCCGGCATCGGGGCGGCTTATATGGCCGGTATTTCAGCCGGGGTCTACGATCTGGAAAAACTCGCGGGAAATATGAAACGAAGTGTGTATGAACCGAAGATGGACGATGAAATCCGGGAGAAAAAATACGCCGGATGGAAAAAGGCTGTCGACGGGGTATTAAGTAAATAGGGGACGCGGGCATTACTGTGCACTCGGCAAATACGCGTTTGTGATAAGAAAACGAAGACGCATACGTGCGTGATTGAGAAATTTGAAAAATAAAATAATCTACAAACAAAAAGGAACGATTTGGATAGAACGTTCCTTTTTTGCATATAGAGAATAAATTGTACAGAAATAAAAGGCGCTGTATAAACAGCGCGTAATGCTGATAGAATGCGAGAAAACAGCAAGAAAAAGAGGATTAAACTTGTAGTTCAATGAAGAAAAGAATAGATGTGGTATAGTATCAAGAAAAGGGGATTTCGCATGAATGAAATTTCAATAGAAGATGTATTAGAGCGTACATTATGCAAAAAAAGGAGGGACAAGAGTTTGTCCGGTAAAAAACAGGAAGTATGGTAAGATAAGCTGGTAATGGAGAACGTATGCAGATTCGTATGGATGAAAAAGGGAGGATTCTGTTTATGGCTACTTACGTTATTTCTGATATTCACGGTGAGTATGAGAGATTCATGGAGCTGCTGGAAGAAATCGAGTTGAAAGATACAGATACGCTCTATGTTCTGGGTGATGTTTTAGACCGGGGTGAGCATCCGATTAAGGTGATATTGAAACTGATGGAAATGCCGAATGCGTTCTGTATCGTGGGGAACCATGAGGTGATGGCGCTGGAATGTCTGCGGTTTCTCTGTCAGGAAATCACAGATCTTGCCATCGAGAAAGTGGATGCTGAACTGTTGGACAATCTGGTTCGCTGGAAGTATAACGGCGGTGATGCTACGATCCGGGAATTTCGGGCGCTGGATCCCGAGATGCGGGAGGAAGTACTGAATTTTCTGGAGGATTTCAGTCTGTATGAGGAGCTTACAGTGGGAGAAAAACAGTATCTGCTGGTGCATGGAGGGCTGGGTGGATTCACACCGGAAAAGAGGATCGAGGAATATTCCCTGCACGATCTTGTATGGGCCAGACCAGATTATCAGAAGGAATACTTTGCGGATACAAATCTGGTAACAGGACATACACCGACGCAGACGATTCCGGAAAATGATAATCCCGGGTATATTTATAAAAAATATCACCACATCGCCATCGACTGCGGCGCATGCTTCCCGGGAGGGCGGCTGGCGGCAATCTGTCTGGAAACGGGGGAAGAGTTTTACAGTTCGGACAACAATGGGTGAAAGATTTTAGACGTTCCATGATGCCAGCATCAGAAGACCGGGATCCGGAACCAGCAGAACAAGCGGGAAGATTTTTGAAACAGGACATGCCAAAACACAAGCAGGAAAGCCGTTTTGGGAAAAATGAGCGGATTACGGAAGCTTTGATGATTGCAGGAACAGACACGAAAGCTGCGAAAGAAAAGGAGATTTTGGATGCACTATATTATTACCGATATACATAACGACAGCTGGCGGTTCATGAAATTGCTGGAAAAAATGGATCTCAAAGAGGATGATCACCTGTATCTGCTTGGTGATTTGTTTGACCGCTGCATGGATCATCCAGACCCGGCGGGCGTGTATTTTCAGGTATTGAAGCTGGGAAAAAAATGTACTGTGATCCGCGGCAACCACGATCATTGGCTTGCCAATTACATTTTCCGCTATTACGGAATGGATGAGAGAGACCGCGCCCTCCTGCAGCCGTATCCGTACAATTCCTTCCATCTTCTGCAGGAGCGCCTGACAGAAGTAGATCTGAAAGAGCTTGCGGAGTATATCCTCTCCTGGCCGGTACAGGTGGAAATCGAGGTGGACGGTCAGCCGTATCTGCTTGCCCATGCCTGTACGGCAGAACCGGGAAAATGGAAACTGGACAACTATTATCTGATGGGGGATTTGTGGTACAAGGTTTTTCTTCATGAGGGAGTGCATGGATATATTTCCGTCTGCGGCCATCAGAACATGGGAAATGGATCCATCTGGAAGAATAAAAAAGGAAACGTTTATCTGTGTGACTGCGGCTGCGGCTTCGAGAATGGAAGACTGGGATGCCTTTGCCTGGAAACGAAAGAAACTTTCTATGTATAAACAAACAGAGGAAAAGCAATGAAGCGATATATGATGTCGGATATTCACGGATTTCTGGAGGCATTCGAGGCAGCTCTGAAAAAAACAGACCTTTCGGGGAAAAATCAGCTGATTCTGTTGGTGCAAAGTTAAATACAATAGATGTTAGTTATGAATCAGATTTTGATTTTAATATATTAAAAGAATCTGCAAATTTAAATTTAGGTCCTGCAAATATAGGAGTTATTCCATTGAGTTTTGTTGGGAAATCAGTGAAAGAACTAGGTGGAAATTGTTTAATGCACGGGATAGCAGGAGAAACAGTCTCTTTGAATATTTATAGAAATTTGGAAGAAGATTACTTAAAATGTTTATTTAGAGATAAAAAATTTATAAAACTTTTTAATCAAATTGTAAATCTAAAGAAGATAAAGATTAAAGAGTTCCCTTCTATTTTACTAAAATCTAAAGATGTATCAAATTATGGTGTTAATTATTTACATTTATATCATCTATGTTGTGGAGGAATAAGAAATGATACTAATAGGGTAAGAAATAATATAGAAGTTACAGGAATAAACTCATTTACACCTTATCTTGACAGATCATTGGAAAAGTATATGTTGATGGAAATGGAAAATAGATTTAGTTATAAAATTACAAAAATGACATCACGATTAGCAATGGATAAAATTATTTCTGATGAAGTTAAACTTGAAATAACACATATTATAAGAGAAGATTCTCAATCTCTTTATGGTTTTTTAGATGTCAATGAAAAAAAATTGTTTGATACGGTTATTAAAATAAATGGAGTAGGTCCAAAAGTTGCCCTTGCAATTTGTTCTACTTTTACACCAACATCATTTGCACAAATTGTAAATGATAATGATGTTACAATGTTAAAAAGAGTTCCAGGTCTTGGACCAAAGGGTGCTAGTAGAATACTTGTTGAGCTTTCAGGATTTATAGTAGATAATCACGATGGAAGCGATGATTCAAGTTTTTCTTCATCATTTGAAGCAGCACTTGCTTTGGAATCTTTAGGATTTAAAAAAGATTTAGTTTCAAAGGTATTGAAAACTTGTGTAAGTGGAAATACAAGTGATTTAGTAAAAGAAGCACTTAAAAAATTACAAAAATAAAATATATTTATAAAAAAGGAATTTGATGAAAATAGCTATAGTTTTTGGTGGAGTGAGTTTTGAACATGAAATCTCAATAGTAAGTTCAATTGCTATGAAAGATGTATTAAACAATGAATTAATTTATCTATTTTTAGATGCATCGAGAGATTTATATTTAATCCCTACGAATATTATCAAATCAAAACTGTTTAGTTCAGGTGAATACAAAAAATTTGATAAGGTTTATTTTCAAAAAGGTGGCTTTTACAAAAAAGGTGGACTTTTTTCAAAAGAACAAACTATACCTTATGATGTTGTTTTAAATCTTTCTCATGGTGGAGATGGAGAAGATGGAATTTTATCATCTGTTTTAGATTTTTATAATATTCCATTTATTGCTCCAAGAACTGAAGCTTGTGTAGTTAGTTCAAATAAATTTTTAACAAAAGGTTATGCTTCAAGTGTTGGAGTTAATACTTTGGATTATAAATATTTTACAAAAGGACAAAAAGTTACTGTTGATTCATTTCCAGTTATTTTAAAACCTGTAAAACTTGGAAGTTCAATTGGTGTTTCTATTGTTAAATCTCAAGAAGAGTTAGAATATGCACTTGATGTAGCTTTTGAATTTGATAATGCAATTATTCTTGAACCATTTATAAGTGGAGTAAAAGAGTATAACTTAGCTGGAACAAAAGTAAATGGAGAGTTTAGATTTTCTATTATTGAAGAGCCACAAAAAGCTGAGTTTTTAGATTTTGATAAAAAATATTTAGATTTTTCAAGAACTTCAAAAGCTTTAGAAGTTGATTTAGGTGAAAAGTTAAATAATGAGATAAAAGAGTCATTTAAAAAACTTTATAATACTTTATTTGAAGGTTCAATTATTAGATGTGATTTTTTTGTTGTAAATGATACTGTTTATTTAAATGAAATAAATTCAATCCCAGGATCAATGGCAAATTATCTATTTGAAGATTTTGCAAGTTTATTTAATGATGTTGCAACTACACTTCCAATAAAAAAACATATTCCAATAACTTATGAATATGTAAATAAAATACAAGCTACTAAAGGAAAATAAGTTTTGGCAACGAAGAATCTGATTGTTGATAATAAAAATTTTGATATTTCTTATGAAATAGTAAATCCAACAGCTAAAAAAGATATAGTTTTTTTACATGGTTGGGGTTCAAATAAAGATATTATGAAAAATGTATTTTCATCTTATTTGAAAGATTTTAGACACATTTACATTGATTTACCAGGTTTTGGAAAAAGTTTAAATAATTATATTTTAACAACACAAGATTATGCAAAAATTATAGATGAATTTTTAAAGCTTCTTGACTCTTCAAAAGATATAATTGCTGGACACTCTTATGGTGGAAAAGTTGCAGTTTTATTAAATCCAAAAAATTTAGTGTTATTAAGTAGTGCTGGAATTTTAGAAGAAAAACCATTTGATGTGAAAGTAAAAATCTTTTTTGCAAAGGTTTTTAATGCTTTGGGATTAAGAGGTATTACAAAAAGATTTAGAAGTAAAGATGTAAATACAATGAGTGAAAATATGTATGCAACTTTTAAAAATGTTGTAAATGAAGATTTTTCATCATATTTTTCAAACTTCTCAAATAATGCTTTAGTTTTTTGGGGAGAAAAAGATACAGCAACTTCTTTGCAATCTGGAAAAAAAATGGCATCATTACTAAAAAAATCAACATTTGTATCTTATGATGGTGATCATTATTTTTTCGCCCATAATGCAAAAAATATAAGTGAGAGAATTGAAAATGGAATACTTTAATATTGTTACACATATTGTACTAATTATGAGTTTAGGTTGGTATTTGATTACAAACCTTCAATGGTATAACTACAAATTAGAAAGAGTTGTTTTAAAACACCATAAATGGCAATGGCATATTACCTATTTTGTAGCTCCAATAGCTCTTTTTTATTTGATTCCTCAACCTTATTACGCTATTTATTTTTATCTTTTATATATGACAAGTTTTGTTTTATGGAACAAAAAACTTGATAGACCTTTGGTTTTAACTTCAAGGGTAAAAAGATTTTTAGCTATTTTGCTTGTTGTTACATTTATTATGATAGCTCTTTGTTTATCAAGCCAAAGTTGTACTAATATGTTTATTTTTGCTCCATTGATTTTAACTTATGCCATTTCAACAATTATGGAAAAACTATTTTTTATCTCTTTTAAACATAAAGCAAAACAAAGATTTCAAAGTATAAGTGGGCTTAAAACAGTTGCAATAACAGCTTCATTTGGAAAAACTTCTATAAAAAACTATCTATATCATGTATTAAAAAACAAATATAAAGTTTATAAGACACCAAGAAGTGTAAATACAATCGGTGGAATTGTACTTGATGTAAATAAAGATTTAACTCTTGATACTCAAATATATATAGCAGAAGCAGGGGCAAGAGTACAAGGTGATATTGAAGAAATAGCGATGTTTTTAGAACCACAAATTTGTGTGATTGGAAGTGTTGGTGAACAACATATTGAATATTTCAAAACATTAGATAATATCATTCATACAAAAATGGAACTTTTAAAATCACCAAAAATGGAAAAAGGATTTGTTCATGAATCAGTTCCAATTAAAGATTATCCTAATATAACAAAATATCCAAACAATTTACATATAGTTAAAAGTAATTTAGATGGTATTTGGTTTGATGTTGAAATAAATGGAAAAATAGAACATTTTCATGCTCCGATTTTAGGGAATTTTAATGCAATAAATTTGACAGCAGTTATTTTGGTATCTCACCATTTAGGAATGAGTATTGATGAAATTAAAGTTGCATTGACAACTTTACCACAAGTTGAACATCGACTTCAAAAAATTGAAGCAGGTGGGAAAATAATAATTGATGATTCATTTAATGGAAATCTTGAAGGTATGTTAGAAGCAGTAAACATTTGCTCAACTTATTCAGGACGAAAAGTTATTATAACTCCTGGTTTAGTTGAATCAACCGATGAGGCAAATATTTTACTTGCAAAACAAATAAATGAAAATTTTGATTTTGTAATATTAACCGGAAGTTTAAAT
>ERZ650312.2095-NODE-2095-length-11102-cov-3.157237_pt1 | contig 11102 bp, 9 predicted proteins | sample MGYA00376248_ERZ650312 | MGnify/ENA primary metagenome ERZ650312 (study PRJEB26733, sample SAMN07839316) | wastewater metagenome | biome: urban; feature: wastewater treatment plant; material: waste water | place: USA: North Carolina | collected 2016-07-28 ... | reverse complement strand
ACTAACCGTGCCCGCAGATGATTATTAAGTCTGGATTACTGGCGAAGGCAAGGTGGTAAAAAACCTGAGTGCTCGCTTTGAAAGCGAGGCGTTCGATCAGCAACTTGTTCGCGCAGCGGCTTACTGGCATCAGCGTCGTTAATCAGTAATTAGATGGCGGAACGCCAAACGCCTGGCGGAATGCGTAGCTAAATGCCGCGGTGCTTGAATACCCTACGTCGAGCGCCACGGCGGTCACGCTTTTATTTTTCTTCAGCATTAATACGGATTCCAGAATACGCATTTTTTGCTTCCAGACGCTGAAAGGCAATCCGGTTTCTTTTTTGAAATGGCGTGAAAAGGTACGGGCAGACATACCCAGATGATGCGCCCAGTATTCAACTGAATGCTCCAGGGCGGGGGATTCTTGTATGGTTCGGCATACTTTGGTTAATTCGCGATCCTGCGGCCAGGGTAATACAAAAGCGACTTCCGGGAGTTGCAGAATAATGTCGACCAGCACGCTCACCAGTCTGCCCTCTTTGGAGTGGCTATCATAATGCCCCGAAACTAAATTCGTGGCGTAATGAATAAACTCTCTGGCGAAATCACTGATAGCCACAACTTTGCATTCATTGATGCTCTCTTCAAGAAAGCCCGGTTTAATATCCAGATTTTCTAAATACACATCATCCAATGCCCAAACTGCATGCTCAGTATTATTTGGGATCCAGATGCCATAATGCGCCGGGATTATCCAGCACTTACCAGCAACATCAATGCGCATGCTGCCTTTGCGGGCGAAATGAAATTGCATAAAAGAGTGTGAATGCTGCGGTACATGGTGGTTGGCTTCCAGGACATAAGAGCGAAAGAATACGTCCTGCGGCAGTTCGGTCATGGAGTTATCCGGGAAGGAGTTCCACTGTTTTTGCGCCAGAGTTTCCATAAATGAATCGTCAATACTCCCGATGATGTGTCCGCTGCTCGATAGATCTTGTCCGCGGATCATAATACATACACTCTTTTTTCCATAATAATCTTGCGTAATAATTTTTAGCCCACTTTTGGTAAATACCATGAACTCGCTTTGTTCAGATGCTGTCATCGTCAATGAAACAAATGATAACTGGACCCGAATGGGAAAAGAGCTGCTTTCGCAAGCGGATATCAGAATTAATGGCTCGCGCGCCTGGGACATTCAACTTCATCATACCGGTTTCTTTAAACGGGTATTGCAACAAGGCTCGTTAGGGCTTGGCGAAAGCTATATGGAAGGCTGGTGGGACTGCGAACGGCTCGATATTCTGTTCTGCAAAATCCTGAAAGCAAAACTCGACCAGCAGATGCCAGGTAATCTGAAAGATATTTTACGCATTGCCAGCGCGCGCCTGTTTAATTTGCAGTCACGTAGCCGTGCATGGATCGTCGGTAAAGAACATTATGATATTGGTAACGATCTCTTTGCGCTGATGCTTGATCCGCATATGCAATATTCCTGCGCTTACTGGAAAGACGCGACCACATTAGACGATGCGCAAAATGCCAAATTAAAAATGATCTGCGAGAAGCTGCAGCTTAAACCGGGTATGCGTTTACTCGATATCGGTTGTGGCTGGGGCGGGCTGGCGGAATATGCGGCGCGTCATTATGGCGTGGCAGTAGAAGGCGTTACCATTTCCAAAGAGCAGCAGAAAATGGCGCAGCAGCGCTGTGAAGGGTTGGACGTTAACATTCTGCTGCAGGATTATCGCGATCTTAATAAACACTACGATCGCATTGTCTCCGTGGGGATGTTTGAACATGTCGGGCCGAAAAACTACGACACCTATTTCAGTATCGCCGACCGTTGTTTAAAACCAGACGGACTGTTCCTGCTGCATACCATTGGTAGCAATAAAAAAGGGATGAGCGTCGATCCGTGGATCAATAAATACATTTTCCCAAATGGCTGCTTACCGGCGATTTCCCATATTGCCGAGGCCAGCGAATCACGGTTTGTGATGGAAGACTGGCATAACTTCGGCAGCGATTACGATAAAACGCTGATGGCCTGGCATGAGCGCTTTAATCAGGCATGGCCGGAGCTGTCATCACGTTATTCCGCCACCTTCAGAAGAATGTTTAATTACTATTTATGCGCGTGCGCAGGGGCTTTCCGCGCCAGAGATATTGAGCTTTGGCAGGTGCTGTTTAGCCGCGGCGTAGAGGGCGGGATCCGCGTTTATCGTTAACGTCCGCCGGATGTCGGCGTTGCCTTATCCGGCCTACAAAGCTTTGCACTCGTAGGCCTGATAAGCGCAGCGCATCAGGCACTTATGGCTTATCCCAGCTCACTCTCTGCCAGCGCTTTAAACACCATCGCTACGGCGTGCGCGCCGGGGTCCATATTTCCGAGCAGGCTTTCGCTGCTCAGATACGATGCGCGACCCGCATTGGCTTTGCTCGACAAACAGGTTCGTTCGGCTCCCGCTTGCGCGGCGTCGAATGCGGCCTGCAGATTTTGCGGCTGCGTGAGCAGCGAAGTCAGAGCCGGTTGCAGCGCATCAATCATGGTGCGATCGCCTTCGTCTGCGCCGCCGTAAAACTTCATCTGCGCCAGACCGGCGTTTAATGCTTCGGCGACGCTTGCCCCCTGTTCCAGCTTCTGCCCGGCGGCGGTAAAGAAGATTGACATCAGCACACCGCTGGAACCGCCCATCACCACGGTCAGACGTTCGCCAATCAGCGCGAACAGCGTGGCAAGGTTATCCAGCGGCAACTGCTGACGATGCAACAGACCGGCAATTTCGCGCGCGCCTGCGGCAAAGGTTGAACCGGTATCGCCATCGCCGACTTTGGCATCCAGCGCATTAAGATGGGTCTCCAGATCGGAAAGGGTTGTGGTGACAAGCTCCACAATCCCGGCCACCAGGGCGTTCGCCGAAGGCTGGAATTCCACGCGTGCGCTACGCTGAGATGACGGTACACAGCTGATTTCACGCGGTGGGACCGGCGTCGGCCAGTTACTGGTTTCCACCTCTGTGAGCAGCGCTTTTTCGATGCTCTCTTCCAGCACGATGGCCGTCAGTGAAAAGCCTTTCATATCCAGCGCGGTGACCAGTGAGGCCGGGCCAATCAGCCAGTCGATACGCGGATGCAGCGGGCTGCTGGCCAGTTCGCGGGTAATGATGGCCATTTCGGCAACAGAAACGCCGCCAAGATTGTTAATCATCACCGCCAGACGGCCGGTTTCAGGCAGGGCTGCCATCAGTTTATCCACCATCAGGTTCACCACCTGCGCACTGTTCTGGGTGTCGATAACCGATGCGCCTGGTTCGCCGTGAATGCCCATGCCCAGTTCCGCGTGGCCCGGATGATGACGCGGGGCGGCGTCGGCTTCTTGCGGCAGATGACAGCTGGAAAGCGCAACGCCCAGGCTGAAGGTGTTATTGGCCGCGTACTGCGCTTCACGCAGGACGGTGGCGAGGTTGTAGCCGCGTTCGGCAAAATAGCCTGCGATTTTATGCACCAGGATGGTTCCCGCAATGCCGCGTGGGTGTTTGTTATCAGGCAGGGAGATGTCGTCGCCAACAATCAGCATTTCAACGTTGTAACCAAGGCGACGGGCTTTCTCGGCGGCGAGACCGAAATTAAGACGGTCACCGGTGTAATTTTTCACGATCAATAAACAGCCCGCCTCACCGGTTACCGCCTGGATGGCGGTCAGTACCGCATCCACGCTCGGGGAAGCGAAAACGTCGCCGCAAACCGCAGCGGTTAGCATACCTTTACCGATAAACCCAACGTGCGCGGGTTCGTGCCCTGAACCACCGCCGGAAATTACCGCCACGTTATTTTTGTTGAGGTCACGACGGACCACGATGCGAATGGCCGGATCGCTTTCCAGACGCGCCAGGTTATTCCATGGGCTGGCGATAATCGCCCCGTCGATGACGTCGCTCACAAGATGGGTGCGTTGGTTAAAAAAGAATTGAGACATAACGGCTCCTCGAGGTTGAGTGAAAGACAAACCCCCGAATGTAGGATCATGGTGCGGAGGCAATGAAGAGATTCTGGCGAAGTCAGCGTGGAAAAAAACAACGCTAAAATGAGTTTCATTACGGAACGTTGATGCTGTTTTTTGTTCCGAAATGAAACTTAAAAAAGCGGGGAATGATCATAATGCGAGCTCGCTCGACTTTTTTCTCCTGCGATCAGCGCCGCTCATACGGCGAAGCCAGCCTTTTTTTGCCGGTTTTAATATAACTGCATGAGTAAAACAGGAACTGAGCTTCGTGTTTGCTGGAGATTTGGGGGTAAATGAACGGATCGGGATCGCAATCCTGACAGAGATTAGGGTTTTTTGTTCCAATATGGAACGTAAAAAATTAACCTGTGTTTCATATCAGAACAAAAAGGCGAAAGATTTTTTTGTTCCCTGCCGGCCCTACAGTGATCGCACTGCTCCGGTACGCTCCGTTCAGGCCGCGCTTCACTGGCCGGCGCGGATAACGCCAGGGCTCATCATGTTTACATGCGCACTTATTTGAGGGTGAAAGGAATGCTAAAAGTTATTCAATCTCCAGCCAAATATCTCCAGGGACCAGATGCATCCACGCTGTTTGGGCAATACGCCAAAAACCTGGCGGACAGCTTTTTCGTGATTGCCGATGACTTCGTGATGAAGCTGGCGGGAGAGAAAGTACTCAACGGCCTGCACAGCCACGACATTAGCTGCCATGCGGAACGCTTTAACGGTGAATGTAGCCATGTTGAAATTAATCGACTGATTGCCATTCTGAAACAGCACGGTTGTCGCGGCGTGGTTGGGATTGGCGGCGGGAAAACGCTGGATACCGCCAAAGCGATTGGTTACTACCAGAAGCTGCCGGTGGTGGTGATCCCGACTATCGCGTCTACCGATGCGCCAACCAGCGCGCTGTCCGTTATCTATACCGAAGCCGGTGAGTTTGAAGAGTATCTGATCTACCCGAAAAACCCGGATATGGTGGTGATGGACACCGCAATCATTGCCAAAGCGCCGGTACGTCTGCTGGTGGCCGGGATGGGCGATGCGCTCTCGACCTGGTTTGAAGCGAAAGCCTGTTATGACGCCAGAGCGACCAGCATGGCGGGCGGACAGTCCACCGTGGCGGCGCTGAGCCTGGCGCGCTTGTGCTATGATACCCTGCTGGCGGAAGGCGAAAAGGCACGCTTTGCCGCGCAGGCTGGCGTGGTGACTGATGCGCTGGAGCGTATTGTCGAAGCGAACACTTACCTCAGCGGCATCGGCTTTGAAAGCAGCGGTCTTGCAGGGGCGCATGCGATCCACAACGGCTTTACGATTCTGGAAGAGTGTCACCATTTGTACCACGGTGAAAAAGTCGCCTTTGGTACGCTGGCGCAGCTGGTGCTGCAAAACAGCCCGATGGAAGAGATCGAAACCGTGCTGAATTTCTGTCAGAAAGTAGGCCTGCCGGTAACGTTAGCGGAAATGGGCGTGAAAGAAGACGTTGACGGCAAGATCATGGCCGTGGCGAAAGCGACCTGCGCAGAAGGTGAAACCATCCACAATATGCCGTTCCCGGTGACGCCTGAAAGCGTACATGCCGCTATTTTGACGGCAGACCTGCTGGGACAGCAGTGGCTGGCGCGTTAATCAGTCGTCGGTAGGTTGTTATCCGGCATCTTCTCCCCCTCTGACAGTTTCTGCCGGAGGGGTTGTCTATGGTTAAACAGCGGAAAGGGATATGACGGCGCACACGCATAGCATCGGGAAGGAAGTCTCTTCAGTCATTGCCCAGTCATGGCATCGTTGCAGCAAGTTTATGCAGCGGGAAACCTGGCAGGCGCCGCATCAGGCGCAAGGGCTGACCTTTGAGTCGATTTGTCGTCGCAAGACGGCGTTGCTGACGATTGCTCAGGCTGCGCTGGAAGATGCCTGGGAGTTTATGGACGGCCGCCCGTGCGCGCTGCTGATTCTGGATGAATCAGCCTGTATTCTCAGCCGTTGCGGCGATCCGCAGACGGTAGAACAGCTGGCGGAGCTTGGGTTTCGTGACGGCAGCTACTGTGCGGAAAGCATCATTGGCAGTTGTGCCCTGTCGCTGGCGACGATGCCGGGGCAGCCGACAAAAACCTCTGGCGATCAGCACTTTAAACAGGCGTTGCATCCGTGGTCGTTCTGCTCTACGCCAGTATTCGATAACCATGGTCGACTGTTTGGCTCCATCTCGCTGTGCTGTCTGGTAGAGCATGAGTGCGTTTCTGATTTATCCCTGACGCTGGCGATTGCCAGAGAAGTCGGCAACTCTTTGCTGACCGACAGCCTGCTGGCTGAATCCAACCGCCATCTGAACCAGATGTACGGGCTGCTGGAGAGTATGGATGATGGTGTGATGGCCTGGAACGAACAGGGCGTATTGCAGTTCCTCAATGCACGAGCGGCGCTGCTTTTGCATCTCGATGCGCAGGCCAGTCAGGGGAAAAACATTCACGATCTGCTCAATCTCCCCATGCTGCTGCGCCGGGCGATCAAACATGCCCGCGGTCTGAATCACGTCGAAGTTACCTTTGAAAGCCAGCATCAGTTTGTTGATGCCGTCATTACCCTGAAGCCGATTGTTGAGGAGCAGGGCAACAGCTTTATTCTGCTACTGCATCCGGTGGAACAAATGCGCCAGCTGATGACCAGCCAGCTCGGCAAGGTGAGCCACACCTTTGAGCAGATGTCGACTGACGATCCGGAAACCCGCCGCTTGATCCATTTTGGACGCCAGGCAGCGAGGGGGAGTTTCCCGATCCTGCTGTGCGGGGAAGAGGGTGTTGGTAAAGAGCTGCTGAGTCAGGCCATCCACAATGAAAGCGAGCGCGCCAGCGGGCCGTATATCGCCGTGAACTGTCAGCTGTATGCCAACAGCGTACTGGGGCAGGATTTTATGGGCAGTGCGCCCACTGATGATGAAAACGGTCGGCTGAGCCGTCTTGAACTGGCGAACGGCGGCACGCTGTTTCTTGAAAAAATTGAATATCTGGCGCCGGAGTTACAATCCGCGCTGCTGCAGGTGATCAAGCAAGGCGTTTTAACCCGCCTGGATGCCCGGCGGCTGATTCCGGTGGATGTCAAAGTGATCGCCACCACCACGGTTGATCTCGCCAATCTGGTGGAGCAAAACCGCTTTAGCCGTCAGCTGTATTATGCGCTGCACTCTTTTGAGATAGTGATCCCACCGCTGCGGGCGCGGCGCAGTAGTATTCCCTCGCTGATTTATACGCGGCTGAATAGCCTGAAAAAACGCTTTTCATACAGTTTGAAGATCGACGACGACGCGCTGGCGCAACTGGTGGCCTATTCGTGGCCGGGCAATGACTTTGAGCTGAACAGCATTATCGAAAACATCGCCATCAGCAGTGATAACGGCCATATTCGGCTGAGCAATCTGCCGGATTATCTGTTTGCCGAACGTCCTGGTCTGGAGACGGCGTCTTCACTGCTGCCAGCCAGTCTGACCTTTACCGCTATCGAAAAAGAGGCGATTATCCATGCTGCCCGCGTCACCAGCGGGCGCGTGCAGGAGATGTCGCAACTGTTGAATATCGGTCGCACTACCTTGTGGCGCAAGATGAAGCAGTACGACATTGATGCCAGCCAGTTTAAGCGCAAGCATCTGGACTAGTTTCTTCAATTCTCGCCATCGAGAACAGCGCGTCTGACAGTCGGTTGATATAACGCCTGGGTTCATCGCGTAACGTTAGCGATCTGCTCATCGCGATGAGGACCCGCTCCAGTCGGCGCGTCAGGGTTCGCGCAACGTGTAGCTGTGCCGATGCGAGATTTTTCCCCGGAATAACAAACTCTTTGAGCGGGCCGCTTTGCGCCATATTACGGTCAATAAGTTGCTCCAGCGCCTGAATATCCTCGGCGTTAATCGTCTGCGTTAAGCGGGCGAGACCTTTCTCATCGCTGGCGAGTTCCGCACCCAGTACAAACAGCATCTTCTGTATGGCGTGCAGATCCTGGCGTAGCCCGGCCTGACGCGTGCTGGCATAGCAGACGCCAAGCTGGGAAATCAGTTCATCCACCGTGCCATAGGCCTCAACGCGGATGTCGTCTTTGTCGATACGGCTGCCGCCAAACAGCGCGGTCGTGCCTTTATCGCCGGTTCGGGTGTAGATGCGGTACATTTATTTTATCTCGTTGAAGGGAAGTACTTTGACCAGTTGACCGGCATTGGCGCCAAGCGTTCGGATCTGCGCAATTCCGGCGCGGATATGCCCACGGATCAGCGCCCGATCTTCGGGCAATTGGGCGTGGGTTAAAGCAATATCACCCGTGGCGTTAAGACCCAGACCGACACGTAGCGTTGAGCTTTTGGCCGCAAGTTTGCTCAATGCCAGCGCGCAGTCATGCTCGTCGCAACAGATTGCCCGGCAAGGGACGCCTTGCTCTTCCAGTCCCCAGCACAGCTCATCAAGCACGCGAGTATCCTGCCAGCGTGAGTGATAAAACAGATGTACGCCCGGTGATGAAAGTGACATTGCGCCCCCTGCGTTATCAGAATGCCTGACGGAAGATCTCGGCAATTTCTTTCTCGTTCCCTTTGCGCGGGTTAGAGAAGGCGTTGCCGTCCTTCAGCGCCATTTCCGCCATGTACGGGAAATCGGCTTCTTTGACACCCAGATCGCGCAGATGCTGCGGAATGCCGATGTCAGCAGAGAGACGAGCAATGGCGTGAATGGCCAGTTCTGCGGCATCCATGGTGGAAAGTCCGTCAGTGTTTTCGCCCATAAACTCTGCAATGTCAGCAAATTTTTCCGGGTTAGCGATCAGGTTATAGCGCGCCACGTGCGGCAGCAGTACGGCATTCGCCACGCCGTGCGGCATGTCGTACAGACCGCCAAGCTGATGCGCCATCGCGTGAACGTAGCCGAGGTTGGCGTTGTTGAAAGCCATACCTGCCAGCAGGGAGGCGTAGGCCATGTTCTCGCGAGCTTTCAGGTTGCTGCCCAGCGCTACGGCCTGACGCAAGTTGCGTGCGATCAGGCGAATAGCCTGAATAGCGGCAGCGTCAGTGACCGGGTTGGCATCTTTGGAAATATAGGCTTCTACGGCGTGGGTCAGGGCGTCCATACCCGTCGCGGCGGTCAGCGGGGCGGGTTTGCCGAGCATCAGCAGCGGATCGTTAATGGAGACCGACGGCAGGTTGCGCCAACTGACAATCACAAACTTCACTTTGGTTTTGGTATTGGTCAGCACGCAGTGGCGGGTGACTTCGCTGGCGGTACCGGCGGTGGTATTCACCGCAACGATCGGCGGCAGCGGGTTGGTCAGGGTTTCAATCCCGGCATAGCTGTAGAGATCGCCTTCGTGAGTTGCCGCGATACCGATGCCTTTACCGCAGTCATGCGGGCTACCGCCGCCAACGGTAACGATGATATCGCAATGCTCTTTCCGAAAGACCTCCAGGCCGTCGCGCACGTTGGTGTCTTTGGGGTTAGGCTCAACGCCGTCAAAAACCACGACGTCAATACCGGCTTCACGCAGATGTGTGAGGGTTTTATCTACCGCGCCGTCTTTAATCGCCCGCAGACCTTTATCAGTGACCAGCAGCGCTTTTTTACCGCCCAACAGTTTGCAGCGTTCGCCGACCACGGAAATAGCATTGGGGCCAAAGAAGTTCACATTTGGCACCAGGTAATCAAACATACGATAGCTCATAATATACCTTCTTAGATTTAAATTATAATTCAGAGAAACAATTCAGTGCGGTTTCTGCTAATAATCTGTCTTGTTCAACGGTGCCGCCACTAACGCCAACGGCACCAATTAATTTACCGTTTAATATGACGGGTAAACCGCCGCCGAAAATAACAATGCGCTGTTGGTTGGTAAGCTGCAAACCATATAGCGAAGCACCAGGTTGTACCGCGTCGGTAATTTCATGGGTACCTTGGCGCAGGCAGCAGGCGGTATACGCTTTATTAAGAGAGATATCACAGCTGGTGACAAACGCATCGTCCATGCGTTGCATTAGCAGCGTATTCCCACCGCGATCCACCACGGAAAAGACCACCGGAACGCTGATCTCAAGCGCTTTAGCCTCAACGGCCTGCGCCATTTTTTTTGCAGCCGCCAGCGTAATGGTGGCAATTTGTTGGCTCTTATTCACAGTTTCTCCTGAAAATGTTGTAGGGCTGAGGTCACGAAACATATCGCGCAACAGCTATTTTTATCATTGGCTTTACCTTATTTTCTCGCCGTGCGTTATTAAGTCAATAGGGCGAAAATTTCAAAGATATTAAATTCACCTTCCCGGTTTGGCGTTTATTGATAATGATCATTTAACCTCGTCACAATTCACGATGGATATTCCTGAATTGCGTTTCAATATGAAACGATGCGTTTTTATTAGGTGCCAAATTGGAACGAAATTAATTTTATTTTTTTATTGTTCTGCTCATTTAGAGTTCGACCATTGCTGATGAAAGGCGAATGCCGGGTGTTGTGTCCCCGGCAATACGGCCCGGCGTCCCTATTTTTTATCTTTTGAGTCCATAAACTATGAGAAGATCAAAACGATTCGAAGTGCTTGCCCAGCGGCCTGTAAATCAGGATGGGCTAATTGGCGAATGGCCTGAAGAGGGGCTGATCGCAATGGAAAGCCCTTACGATCCGGCTTCGTCGGTGAAGGTGGAAAATGGTCGTATTGTTGAGCTGGACGGTAAGAGCCGCGCCGAGTTCGACATGATTGACCGTTTCATTGCCGACTACGCCATTAACGTGGCTGAGGCCGAGCGCGCCATGCAGCTCGACGCGCTGGAGATCGCCAGAATGCTGGTGGATATCCACGTCAGTCGGGAAGAGATTATTGCCATTACCACCGCCATCACCCCGGCGAAAGCGGTGGAAGTGATGGCGAAAATGAACGTGGTGGAGATGATGATGGCGCTGCAAAAAATGCGTGCCAGACGCACGCCATCCAACCAGTGCCACGTGACCAACCTGAAAGATAACCCGGTACAGATTGCCGCCGACGCTGCTGAAGCGGGGATCCGCGGCTTTTCCGAGCAGGAAACGACGGTCGGGATCGCCCGCTACGCGCCGTTTAACGAGATCGGAAGAGCGTCGTGTAGGGAAAGAG
>ERZ650312.2093-NODE-2093-length-11115-cov-10.543761_pt1 | contig 11115 bp, 11 predicted proteins | sample MGYA00376248_ERZ650312 | MGnify/ENA primary metagenome ERZ650312 (study PRJEB26733, sample SAMN07839316) | wastewater metagenome | biome: urban; feature: wastewater treatment plant; material: waste water | place: USA: North Carolina | collected 2016-07-28 ... | reverse complement strand
AGATGACCTATTGTTGTGCATTAAGATTAGAGCAAGGTTTGGTATTGATTAGTGATACTCGAACTAATGCAGGGGTCGATCATATTTCTGTATTTCGTAAATTACATACCTTTGGTATTGAGGGTGAGCGTTTTATTGCATTGCAAACAGCAGGTAATTTAGCAACAACTCAAGCTGTTATTGGTCATTTACAAAATGCTTTAGCATTACATCAAGAGCCAAATTTATATAGCGCAAATACCATGTTTGAAGTTGCTGAATTAATTGGAAAGACTTTGCGTAAGGTACTCGAGGATGTTACGACTGATACTCAGGAACAGATGAACTACTCGTGTAGTATTTTGGTGTGTGGGCAGATACAGGGTGAGGAAATGCAACTGTATAATGTCTATCCACAAGGTAATTTTATCTGTGCGACTACCGATACCCCATATTTCCAGATTGGTGAAAGTAAGTATGGAAAGCCAATTTTAGATCGTGCACTGCACTATACGATGCCATTAGATGATGCGTTACGTTGCAGTTTGATCTCTTTTGATTCAACATTAAGGTCTAATGTTTCTGTCGGATTGCCTTTAGACGCTTTGGTTTATCATAAAGATAGTTTTAAAATTCCTGAAGGGAAACGCATCCGAGAAGATGATCCTTATTTTACTCAAATTAGTAAGCAATGGTCTGAAACCTTACGCCGTGGACTTCAAGAGTTACCAAAGCCTACGACTGATTATGGTTTGTAATCATATAAGAAAAAATCCAAGCAAAGGCTTGGATTTTTTATCTGTTTTAAATCACTTTTCGAATGGGTCTATTACTTAACCGACATAATAATTCGTAACCAATCGTGCCATTTGCGGCAGCGACATCATCTACCAAACGGTGTTTGCCCCATAATTCAACTTGCGTGCCTAATTCAACGTGCAAACCAGTGACATCAATGGCAATCATATCCATACTGACACGACCAATAACAGGAACAAGTTGTTCATCAATCGCCACAAAATTTGGTTTGATATAAGCTCTTGGATAACCATCACCATAGCCAATTGAGACGATGGCAATATTCATAGGCTGTGTTGCTGTAAACGTTGAACCGTAACCTACAGATTCGCCTTGTTGAATAGAATTAAGCGCAATGATTTCTGCACTAAAGGTCATTACAGGCTTTAAATCGAGTTCATCTACATTTTTGTCAGCAAATGGACTTGCACCATAAAGCATGATACCTGGGCGAACAAAATCGAAATGCAATTCAGGATATTTATAGATCGCAGCGGAGTTACAACATGATGCTAAGATAGGGGCACATGCTTCTTTGACATGGAGAAATTGCTGCTTTTGTTGTTCATTTAAAGGGTGATCGGCATCTGCATTGGCAAAATGCATAGTAAGGACACAGCTAAAGCCTTCTGATTTTAAACGTTGAATGACATCGATAATTTCAGTCACTTTAAAGCCTAAACGGTTCATTCCGCTATTTAGCTTGACCCAAACTTTTAAGCCCAAAGCATTATAAGCTTGTTTATGCTGAATCAACCATTCAACTTGTTGACTTTGATGAATCAGGCATTCGAGTTTGTGCTCAATTACTTGTTGCATTTCGTCTTCTGAAAATATGCCCTCAATCAAAGTGATGGGTTGAGAATATCCCAGTTGCCTGATCTCTAAAGCTTCTTCTAAACAGGCGACACCAAAGGCGTCTGTGGCATCCAAGGCGGCTAAACAGTCTTTAACTCCATGTCCATAAGCATTTGCTTTGACCATACTAACAATTTGTGAATGTGGAGCAAGTTGTTTAACGCGGTTTAAATTATATTGTAGTGCATCACTATCAATATAAACTGTTGCTTGGCGCACCCTGATTTCTCCTTTGGGTCGACATGGAAAGTTTTTAAGGCAGATCAATAACCGAGGGATTATTCCTCGTCATCGTATTGAGCATAGAACTCAGGTGAAAGGTTACTAAAGCGAGTGTATTGACCTTCAAAGGCAAGACGCACTGAACCAATTGGACCATTACGTTGTTTACCGATAATAATTTCGGCTGTACCAGCTTCTTTAGACTCTTTGTTATAGACTTCATCACGATAAATAAACATGATCAAGTCGGCATCTTGCTCGATTGCGCCTGATTCACGTAAGTCTGACATGACAGGGCGTTTATTTGGTCTGTTCTCCAAACTACGGTTAAGCTGAGACAGTGCAATGACAGGGCATTGCATTTCTTTAGCTAATGCTTTTAAGCTTCGAGAAATCTCCGAAATCTCACCCACACGGTTATCGCCCATACCCGGCACTTTCATTAACTGTAAGTAGTCGACCATGATACAGCCGATTTTTCCATCATGCATTTTGGCAATACGTCGCGCACGCGCACGAAGTTCGGTTGGTGGTAGGGCAGAGGAATCATCGATATAGAGGTGCATTTCTTGTAATTGAAGAATAGTTCCTGTGACTTTGGTCCATTCATCTGCATCGAGATTACCTGAACGTAGATGACCCTGATGGACTTTACCCATTGCTGAGATCAAACGCATAGCAATCGAGTCTGCTGGCATCTCCATTGAGAATACGAGAGCAGGTAAGCGGTTGTATTGCAGTACACTTTCAACTAAGTTCATGGCGAAGGTGGTTTTACCCATCGAAGGACGGGCTGCAACAATAATCAAATCCCCAGCTTGCATACCTGAGGTTTTATTATCTAACTCTAAGAAACCTGTGGTTAAACCTGTAATATTGCCGTCTAATTTAGAAAGTTCATCGAGTTTAGAAATCACATCAGCAGTGACAGAGCTAATCGATTTTGGCCCTGAATCTTTCTTGTTGTTGTTATGTTGTTCGGCCAAAGAGAAAATACTGGTTTCGGCTAAATCTAGGATTTCACTGACAGGGCGACCTTTGGTGTCATAAGCATTTTGCAAAATATCACTACTGACTTTAATCATTGCGCGTAGTGTTGAAAATTCTTTAATTTTATTGGCGTAGATTTCAAGATTGTAAAAGCTTGAAGGTGAATCTGCCATCAATTGCATTAAATATTCTTCACCACCAATTGCATCAAGCAGGTTTTGTTTGAGTAACCAATCATTGACCAATACAGCATCATAAGGCGAGTTTTCTTGCGCTAGTTTTTCGATGGCACGATAAATATATTTATGACGTGTTGCATAAAAATCATTTTCTTTAAGTAAATCGCTGACTTGTTCAAATGATTCGGCAACCGTCATTAATGCCGCGAGCACAGCTTGCTCAATTGCGAGATTGTGCGGTGGTGTACGAAATTCTTTTAATTGACCTGAGTCACTCACTTTACTCTCTGTGTTTGGAGAATTTTTCGTAAAATTGGCATTCGCCTGTGACATAACAAGACCTAATAAAAAGATGAAACTGTAACGACTGACTATCTTAATCCAAATGGACGCAGACAGGAGAATTTAATTGGAAGAAAATTGTTTAATTGCTGGAAAAGTAGGGTGTACTAAAAATATAAAATTTTAGGCATAAAAAAAGAGCATGTAAAAACATGCTCTTTTCTTTGCAGAAATTACTCAGATACGATAGTAACGAGAACTTCAGCAACAACATCATGATGCAATTGGATTGCGATGTTGAATTCACCAGTGTGACGAAGCGCACCGTTTGGTAAACGAACTTCTGCACGGTCTACAACAAGACCAGCATTAGTTAAAGCATCAGCGATGTCACGAGTACCGATAGAACCGAAAAGTTTACCTTCGTCACCAGCTTTCGCAGTGATTACAATGTTAACTTCGTTCAATTGTTCAGCACGTGCATTCGCAGCAGCTAATACTTCAGCTTCTTGCTTCTCAAGTTCAGCACGACGAGCTTCAAATGCAGCAGTGTTTGCTTCAGTTGCAGCTACAGCTTTACCTTGAGGGATCAAGAAGTTACGACCGTAACCAGCTTTAACTGATACTTTGTCGCCTAATTTACCAAGGTTCTTAATGCGTTGTAATAAGATAACGTCCACAGCTCACCTCACTTACTTATGGTTGTCAGTGTACGGAATCAAAGACAAATAGCGAGCTTGTTTAATAGCTAACGCTAATTGACGTTGATAACGAGCTTTAGTACCTGTAATACGGCTAGGAACAATCTTGCCGTTTTCAGTGATGTACTGTTTTAAAGTGTCGATATCTTTGTAGTCGATGTACGTAACGTTCTCAGCTGTAAAGCGGCAGAACTTGCGACGACGGTAAAAACGTGCCATTGATGTTCTCCTTATTCAGCTTCTTGAACTGCGTGTTGTGCTTCTTCACGTTGCGCCTTACGGGCACGTTTTTCTTCAGCACTTTTCGCAAGTAGAGATTCTTCAGTGATTGCGTGTTCACGACGAATGATGATGTTACGAATAATTGCATCGTTATAACGGAACAATTCTTCTAATTCATCAAGCGTTGTTTGACCACATTCAACATTCATCAAAATGTAGTGCGCTTTGTGAATTTTGTTAATTGGGTAAGCCAATTGGCGACGGCCCCAATCTTCTAAACGGTGAATTTGACCTTCAGCTTCTTTGATCTGAGAGATATAGCGTTCAACCATACCTACAACTTGATCGCTTTGGTCTGGATGTACCAAAAGTACGATTTCGTAGTGACGCATTGTCAGCTCCTTACGGATTAATCAGCCCCTAATGTAAAAATTAGAAGCAAGGAGTCATAACCTGAGTTATGTCGCAAATTGCGAAGCGGTGATTTTAGAGAGATTTGGTTTAATTCGCAAGTTATATTGTGATTTTCCTAATGACTTATTCCTCGGTGGTGGATAAAGCCTGAATTGCCTGTAAGCCCGCCATAGAGAATGTGGTTAGATGTCTGACCAGATATTGTGTGTCCATCTGGGAAATTGCTGCGATTGGTGTAGGAATATTCGAGTTGGATATAATTAGCATCATACAGGGTGCCATGACGTTCAGGACACAAGGCAACACGGCGGGATGATTCTCATCCAGACCAGATGCCTGACTAATGATTTGGCGAATCAATTGAAATTTACGCATGCCTTCATTTTGCATGAAATCAAGCAAAGATGAGTTAGGTGAAAATAATTCACGGATAAATACATTGCTATACCAGAGATTTTTTTCAACCAGCCTATCAATAATGGTTTGAAAAAATACTTCCAGTTTTTGAGTGGGAGGAATTGGGCTTTCTGCCAGTCGTATTAAAAATTGCTCATCAATATAATGTGCATGCGCCTCCACCAAAACAGCTCGATATAAACCTTCCCGTCCTTTGAAATGATAATTGATTGCAGCCAGGTCAACATTGGCAGCTTGGGCAATCGCTTTATTGCTGGTCTGGGCAAAACCATGCTGGGCAATCAAATTGCCTGCGGCATCAAGAATTCTGGCTTTAGTGATGTCACCATCACTGCGTCTATTACGAGACATCATTCACTCACGATATTTTTATAGCATGAGTATATCTTTTTTTGTCAATCTGATGTAGTTTAAATTTAATTTGAATTTAAACTTTGATATTGGACTGCCGTCTATGAAAAAAAATATCATCATTGCTGTGGTGGTTATCACAAGTATTCTGGCAATGACATTTTGGTTTTTAAAACGGGATACAACGACTTCAACTGATTTAACTTTATATGGCAATGTTGATATTCGTCAGGTATCACTGGCTTTTGAAGCGTCAGGACGGATTCAAAGTTTAAAGGTGCAGGAAGGAGATAAAGTACGGCAAGGTCAGGTATTGGCACAACTGAATACTGATGCCTTAAAGATTCAGGCACAACAGGCTGAGGCGCAACGCAATGTACAAAAACAGGCCATGTTAAAGCAGCAGGTTGGTGCTCGTCCTGAAGAAATTGCTCAAGCCAAAGCACAACTTCTAAGTACACAGGTGCAGTTGGAAAAAGCCACTCAGGATTTACAGCGTTTACAGGCATTGAACCGTAGTACCGCAGGTCAGGCAATGAGTAAACAGCAACTGGAAGATGCCCAGAGTAATCAGGCGGCGGCCGCAGCAATTGTCAAAGCCCAGAATGCCAGTTTGCAACTTTTATTAAAGGGAGCAAGAGCAGAAGATCGGGCTGCAACTAAAGCCCAATATGATGTGAGTCAATCCAATCTGGATTTAATTCAATATAATCTTGCACAAAGTGAATTGCGTTCGCCTGTCAATGCAGTGGTACGTGCCAGATTGCAGGAAGTGGGAGATATGACTACACCACAAAAGGCAGTGTATACACTGGCTTTAACCGATCCGAAATGGGTACGGGTCTATGCCAGTGAAAAAGATTTAAGCCAGATTAAAATGGGGGCAACAGCACAGGTGATTCGGGATTCACAGCCAAATCAGCCGATTACTGGCAAAGTTGGCTATATCTCTTCGGTGGCTGAATTTACCCCAAAAACTGTACAGACCGAAGATATTCGTACCACGCTGGTTTATGAAGTGCGAGTCTATGTTGATGATCCGAATGACCAACTAAAAATGGGGCAGCCTGTTACCGTTAAAATTACCCAAGTTGCTACAAAACAAGAGTAAATCGCCATGAATGATGCCAGTGTTGTAGTGGCTCGTGATTTACGCCAGAGCTTTAAGTCGGAAAATAAAAAATTGCCTGATGTGATTGCATTGCAGGGTTTAAATATGCAGATTCAGGCAGGGCAAATGACGGCATTGGTTGGACCTGATGGGGCAGGAAAAACCACATTCCTACGTCTGATTGCAGGTTTATATCAACCGACTTCGGGGTCGCTGGAAGTATTGGGGATTGATGTTGCAAAACATCCGCAGACAGTACAAGACCGAATCAGTTATATGCCGCAACGCTTTGGCTTATATGAAGATTTAAGTATTCAGGAAAATCTGGATTTATATGCCAATTTACATGGCGTACCGCAAGATGTGCGACAGGAACGCTTTGCCCGTTTATTGGCAATTACCGATTTAGCCCAGTTTACCCAACGTCCTGCTGGAAAATTATCTGGCGGTATGAAGCAAAAACTAGGTTTAGCCTGTACGTTAGTACGTTCCCCAGAACTATTATTACTTGATGAACCGAGTGTCGGAGTAGACCCATTATCCAGACGGGATTTATGGGTCATTATTGAACAGTTGGTTCGGGAAGAAAATTTAAGTGTCATCATCAGTACTGCCTATATGGACGAAGCCGAACGCTGTGCCGAAGTGTATGTGATGTATGAAGGCAAAATCCTGAAACAGGGAACACCACAGCAATTAAGTGAACAGGTACGAGGGCTAACATGGCAAGTCCGCCCACCAGAACACATGAAAGCCCGAACTTTACAGGCACATTTACTGGATAATCATCAATATATTACTGATGCTGTACCCAAAGGTGATGTGGTCCGTTTTATCACCAAAGCTGAATGTCCACAACTTCCTGCTGACCAGTTACCGCAAGGGGCAATAGTACAAGCCAGACTGCCAGAACTGGAAGATGCCTTTATGTTGTTTTTACATCAGGCACAGCAGCAGAATGGAAGACCGAATAATACTGATATTGGGTTGAGTCAGCAGCCACAGACTGAAATTATTGAACAACAGTCACCTGTCATTATTGTAAAAGATTTGGTCAGAACATTTGGTGATTTTACAGCGGTGGCTAATACGTCATTTGAGGTACAGCGAGGGGAAATTTTTGGTTTATTAGGGCCAAATGGTGCAGGTAAAACCACGACGTTTCGTATGTTATGCGGTTTATTACCTGCCAGTAGTGGAACGCTAGAAGTGGCAGGGATGAATCTGCGTCACGCACGGGCGCAGGCAAGGGCAAAAATTGGTTATGTCTCCCAAAAGTTTGCTTTATATGGCAATTTAACTGTACAGGATAATCTTAAATTTTTTGGTGGGGCGTATGGCTTATCAGGCAAAACGCTGCATCAGCAAATTGATAAAGCCTTACAACAATTTGATTTAAAACCACATGCCAAAAGTGGCGATTTACCCAATGGTTTTAAGCAGCGTCTATCTATGGCGGCAGCCTTATTGCATCAACCTGAAATTGTCTTTCTGGATGAACCGACCAGTGGTATTGACCCACTGGCAAGACGTTCATTCTGGTACACCATTGGCGAGCTGGCGAATCAGGGCATTACCATTATTATCACCACGCATTTTATGGAAGAAGCGGAATATTGTGACCGTATTGCCATTCAGGACGCAGGCAAAGTGTTGGCACTCGGTTCACCGCAACAGGTACGACGGCAGGCAGGTGATACTGGTGCAATGGATATGAACAGTGCCTTTATTGCGATTGTGGAACAGGCACGAGCCAAGCAAGGGGGTGATAAATGATGAGTATCTTATTTTTAACCCCCTTGCGGAACTTTAGTCGTTCCTCATCCCCCACTTGCGAAACAGTGTTTCTCAGGGGAGAACACCACGAATCATATAAGGTTTTGATTTCATGGAAAGTCCCCCCTGTGAAGGGGGGATTTAGGGGGGTAATTTTATGAACCTTAGAGCATTTTTTAATCGTCTATCCGCCCTTACGATAAAAGAAAGCAATCAGTTATTACGGGATAAAAGTAGTCTGGCGATAGGGCTGATTTTACCCATTATCCTGATTTTACTGTTTGGTTATGGTCTGTCTTTTGATCTCAGCCATGGACGAGTAGGGGTTGTGGTACAACATAGTTCACCACAAAGTCAGCAACTGATTTCTGGTTTAAATGGCACAACCTATCTTGATGTTCAGCAATATCATAGTTTTGTTCAGGCTGAACAGGCAATGGGCAAGGCAGAAATAGATGCGATTGTTAATCTGCCTACCGATTTTGCCGAACAAAGTGCTAAAGGTACAGCGACGATACAGGTGATTAGCAATGGTCGTTCCATCAGTATTGCATCAGCCCTGCAAGGCTATATTTCAGGCGCATTGGCAACCACACAAGCCATTCAGGCAGACCGTCAGCAAATCGCACCGTCCAGTGGTGTGATTACGGTTGAACAGCGGATGTGGTTTAATGAATCAGCAAATAGTACATGGTTTATTGTGCCTGGATTGATTGTACTGATTCTGACTTTAATCGGGGCATTTTTAACTGCCCTGTTGATTGCCCGTGAACGAGAAAGAGGCACACTGGAAGCCTTATTTGTGACCCCTGTGCGTCCATTAGAAATTGTCCTTGCCAAACTGATTCCCTATATCGTGATTGGTATGATTGATATTGTAATCTGTCTGATTGCGACTCATTTCCTGTTTGAAGTACCGATGAGGGCTTCATTATTATCCATTATCAGTGCTTCATTCCTCTATTTACTGGTATCCCTGCTGATGGGATTAACCATCTCAGGTTTTGCCCAAAATCAGTTTAAAGCCAGTCAAATTGCATTACTGGCAAGTTTTATGCCTGCGTTGATGCTGTCAGGTTTTGTGTTTGATACCCGCAATATTCCCTTTGTTGTCCAAATCATTAGTCAGATTTTACCTGCAACCCATTTTATGTCACTGATTAAAACCCTGTTTTTAGGCGGAGATAATTGGGCATTATGGTTAAAGGAATGTGCTGTTTTAATGCTGTATGTGGTTATTTTTACCGTAGCGTCCTGTATGTCGCTAAAAAAACGCTTAAGCTGATTTGATAGAGATATGCCCATGATAAATAAAATGATTCACTGGCTCAATTATCTTCTGGTCTTGGTTAAAAAAGAATTTTTGATTATTTTTAGTGACCCTGCCAATCGGGCCATATTATTTGTACCTGCATTACTACAAGCCTTATTATATGGCTATGCTGGCACTTATAATGTTAATCATGTCGATTATGCGGTATTAGACCAGAGTAAAGGGCAGGTATCGCATCAATTACTGGCACATTTAGATGGTTCAGGAATTTTTAAACGTACAGCGACACTGGATAATAATACCCAAATTCAACAGGTGATTGATGAACGTACTGCTTTAGCCATCATCACTATTCCTGCTGATTTTGAGGATAAACTGAATCAGGGACAGGCTTCTCCGATTCAGGTGATTTTAGATGGTCGTAATTCTTCAACTGCAGGTATGGCTGGGACATATATCAGTAGTGTGGTGGGACAAGTGAATCAGCAACATCTGGGAACTGGTGCAGCCCTCAATGTGGAAACCCGCACTTGGTATAACCCGAATCTGGAATCCCGATGGGGAATCATGCCATCTTTGATAGCTGCACTAAGTATGATACAAACTTTATTATTGTCCTCGCTTTCTGTCGCCAGAGAACGGGAACAGGGCACATTTGACCAGTTATTGGTCACGCCTTATACCCCGATTCATATTATGATTGGTAAAGCCCTACCGCCGATTTTTGTGGGATTGATGCAATCGACCATTATCCTGCTGATTATTATGTTCTGGTTTAAAATTCCCATGAATGGTTCGCTGGGTTTACTCTATTTTGGTTTATTGGGTTTTAATATTGCAACAGTAGGCGTAGGACTCTCTATTTCGGCAATTTCCCTGAATATGCAGCAGGCAATGCTATTTACTTTCTTCCTCATTATGCCATTGATGTTGTTATCTGGACTTTTAACCCCTGTACAAAATATGCCGTATCTATTGGAAATGGGTACTTATGCCAATCCATTACGTTTCGGGATTGATTTGGTACAACGGGTCTATCTGGAAGGGGCAACTTTTCAGCAGATCAAAGGGGATTTTATACCTATGCTGGTTTTGGCAGTGGTCACATTACCCTTAGCGGCATGGTTGTTTAGAAATCGTTTGTCTTAGATTGGCTAAATTTTTGTCCATAAGAGAAGCAGAATAAACATGAAACTCATTTTACATACTCACTAAACTGTATTTTGAACAAGTGAATAATAGGGGATAAAAAGATAGAGAAATGCCTCTATCTTTTTAAAAGATTGGGAGAAAAGGTGCAGGGCTTTTAAAGGTAAAGCTAAAGCATAAACTGATAACAGTAATGAGGATGACTGAAAATAGGAAAAAACGTTTTGCCCAGAGTTGGTCATCTTCAGCTTTAAATCCTAAAATACCGATATAGAACCAATATGCACACAGTAGATTACAGATGACCAAAAATATAATGTTGGTATATCCATAAACATAGAGCGCATTCATCGCCAGTGTAAATAAAACCACATAAATCAGTGATTCAATTTT
>ERZ650312.2092-NODE-2092-length-11115-cov-15.935624_pt1 | contig 11115 bp, 8 predicted proteins | sample MGYA00376248_ERZ650312 | MGnify/ENA primary metagenome ERZ650312 (study PRJEB26733, sample SAMN07839316) | wastewater metagenome | biome: urban; feature: wastewater treatment plant; material: waste water | place: USA: North Carolina | collected 2016-07-28 ... | reverse complement strand
TGGGTGATCCCCTGGCGCACATACTGGCTGTCGGTGGTGAGCCGCACCTGGCAGGGTTCGTTCAGGGTCCGCAGCCCCATGATGGCAGCCATCAGCTCCATCCGGTTATTGGTGGTCAATCGAAAACCGGCGGAGATCTCCTTGCGATGCTTGCCATAGACCATGACGGCACCATAGCCGCCGGGGCCCGGGTTGCCTAAGCAGGAGCCATCCGTGAATAAATCAATCTGTTTCAACATGAGCAATCAATCTGTTTTAGCGAGAGGCTTGGGGTAAACTAGCGAGTAAAACCGAAGTTTGACATGGATTTGATCATGAGCACACCCCAACTGAATCGCCAGATCATTCTGGATACCGAAACCACCGGCATGAACACCGCGGGCGGCCCTGTCTATCTTGGGCACCGCATCATCGAGATCGGCTGTGTGGAGGTGATCAACCGCAAACTCACCGGCAACCATTTCCACGTCTACATCAAGCCGGATCGGCTGGTGGACCCCGAGGCCATCGCCGTGCACGGCATCACGGATGCCTTCCTGGCGGACAAGCCCTCTTTTAGCCAGATAGCGGACGATTTCATCGAGTTCATTCGCGGCGCCGAGCTCATCGCCCACAACGCCCCCTTTGACGTGAGCTTCATGGACTATGAGTTCAGCAAGCTCGGTCTGAACTTCAAGACGGCGGATATCTGCGGCATCACGGATACCCTGGCGATGGCGCGGGATCTCTTCCCGGGCAAGCGCAACAACCTGGACGTGTTGTGCGATCGCTACGGCATCGACAACTCTCACCGTACCCTGCACGGCGCCTTGCTCGATGCGGAGATCCTGGCGGACGTCTACCTCCTGATGACGGGTGGCCAGACCAAACTCAATCTGGCGAGCGAAACCAGCGAGAGCGAGACCAGCCAGGATACCGGCATTCGTCGTCTGGAGAGCAATCGCCCGCCGCTCAGGGTGGTTCGCGCGAGCGACGAGGTGGCGGCTGTCCATGAAGCGAGGCTGGATCTGGTACAGAAAAAAGGAGGTGCCTGCCTGTGGCGGCAATGAGATCGCTTTGGGGGCTGCTGCTGCTGGCCTCCCTCCCGGCCGCGGCCAACGAGGTGTTTGCGCCTTCCGACATTCCTCTGCTCGACAACCGCTTTCGCATCGATTACGGCGTGAAGGAGATCACCTTCATCATCAAGCGCAAGCCGGGGACGCCCTCGGTGATCCTGGTGCGACCCGATGGCAGCAAGCTCTATGTGGGCAAGGTCAAGCCGCCCGACGTGGGCTGGTTGCCCCTCAAGGATCAGGATCTCATCACCATCCGCGACCCCATGCCCGGCCCCTGGCAGGCGATCGGAGAGGTGGACCCCGACAATCGGGTGCGCCTGCTCACCGACATCCAGGTCGAGAGCGAGCCGCTACCGGCCCGCCTCTATCAGGGTGAGCGTGTCAAACTGCAATCCCGTCTGCTGATCGATGGCGCGGCGCCTGGGGCGGGTTACTACCTCACCGATCTGGGCATGACCGTCAAGCTGCAGCAGTTCAACGATGCCAGCCAGAGCGGCGATCCCGTGTTCGAGGAGACCCTGGGACGCTACATGGATGATGGCAAGGGGGTGGACGAAGTGCCGGGGGACGGTATCTTGACCGCCGAGGCGGTACTGGACGTCCCTGCGGGAAAATACCGAGCCCTCTTCAGCACCGGCAATGAGGTCTTCTCACGAGCCCAGTCACAGCAGGTGCTGCTCTACCCCTGGCCGGTCAGCTATTCCCTGAATCCCCCCTCCGGGGAGGGGGGAGCCAAGCTCTCTCTGGTCATCGATGTGGATGAACTGGATCCCGCCTCCGTGGTCATCCAGGGCAAGGCCATCGACGGCGGCGGCAGTAGCATGACGTTCAACGAGGTGGCGACAGCGCCGCGTTTTGGCGTGGATCTCTCCGCCCTCAAGGCGGCAGGGCAGTACAAGGTGGAGGCCACCCTCTTTGGAACAACCCGGCTCGGTCGCGAGGTGCAACTGCAATTGCCGGCCAAGTCGTTCACCATAGCACCGCCTCCCCCCCCTCCCGCACCCTCTGCGGCCATGCCCGCATCCGCCGCCACCCCCGACCGGTTCGAGGAGCGGGAGAGTCCGGTCTGGCTGCCCTGGGCGCTGGGGGGAGGTGGCGTGTTGCTGCTCTTGCTGGGGGCGGGTGGTTTCATTCTGCTGCAAAAGCGCCGCACTCTGCACAAGGCGATGGCGGCGCAGAAGGCGCAACTTGAAGAGACGCCAGCAACCCCCAGACTGGATCTCAATCTGCCGGAGCAATAATTCTGCGCACATTGCAAAGAAGCCGCCCAATGGGCGGCTTCTTCATGGTGGCAAGTGGATGGGGTGAACCCGATATCAGTGGGCGCCGATATAGATGTCTTTGTACTGCTCGCGAATATCGAGGAACTTCTCCAGATTGGCCAGCATCAGGTCCACCAGGAGGGGGTCGAAGTGCTCTCCTTTCTCCTCCTTGATCAGCGCCAGCACCTGATCCAGCGGCCAGGCCTGCTTGTAGCAACGATCCGAGCCCAGGGCATCGAACACATCCGCCAGGGCGACGATGCGTCCTTCCAGCGGAATGTCCTCTCCCTTCAACCCGCGGGGATAGCCGCTGCCATTCCACTTCTCGTGATGGTTGCCCGCGATGGTGGCGCCTATCTGGAACAGGGCCAGGTCACTGCCGGAGAGCATGTCCTGCCCAAGCTGGGCGTGGGTTTTCATGATCTCCCACTCCTCGGGAGTGAGTTTGCCCGGTTTGTGCAAGATGGCGTCCGGGATCCCCACCTTGCCGATGTCGTGCAGGGGAGAGGCCCGCTTGATGAGCTCGCACCTGTCCTCATTCATGCCGAGCAGCTTGCAGAACAGTTCGGTGTAGAGGGCCACCCGCAGGGCAAGATCATGAACGTTTTATAAACAAATTCAGAACGCTTTGACCTGCAGATCGGGTTGTGATCTTATACTCCCTTTTCCTGGGAGCCATCCATGCAGCTCGATGCCTTTTCTGAGTTCTTTTCCGAACTTCACGACCCGCGCCAATCAGCGAAAATCTCCTATCCACTCTTCGACATCCTGTTCCTGACGGTTTGCGCTGTCATCGGCGGCTGCGAGGGCTGGGAAGATATTGAAGATTTCGGGCAAGCGCATAGTCGCTGGTTCCAGGATAAGGGATTGTTTCCAAATGGCTTACCCGTTCACGATACCATTGCCAGAGTGATGTCCAGCCTGGCTCCCGAGCAGTTTCAGGCCTGCTTCCTCAAGTGGATGCAAGCAGTCAACACTCGTGCCAAGGGGGAGCTGATCGCCATTGATGGCAAGGTTCTGCGTAGTTCCTATAACAGGGACGACCGACAGTCGACCATCCATATGGTCAGTGCGTTTGCCAGCGCCAACGGTATGGTGCTCGGGCAAGTAAAAACAGATGCCAAATCCAATGAAATCACCGCGATCCCTGAACTGCTGGCATTGCTCGATATGACGGGCTGCCTGATTTCGATTGATGCGATGGGCTGCCAGACTGAGATTGCCGCCCAGATTGTGGACAAGGGTGGCGACTATCTGTTGGCCGTCAAAGGCAATCAAGAAACCCTGCATCGCGCAGTTCGCGAGGCCCTTGCCCCTCTGGCACGGGAAGGCAGTCATCAAGCCAGGATTGAACAATCACGAGGCCGGACAGAGCTCCGGGAATATCATGTGATGCCAGCAGGCGACATGGTAAAACAATTCCCCATGTGGAAAGGCTTGAGCACGCTGGGCGTGGCGATTGGCTACCGTCGTGATAGCAAGGGCAATGAGTCACTGGAATATCGCTATTACATCAGCTCTGCGGCACTGACCGAAGAGCAGTTCGCCAAAGGCGTGCGCGGTCATTGGGGGATAGAAAATCAGCTGCACTGGGTACTGGACGTCACGATGAAAGAAGATGCGTGCCCCATCCATCGTGGCGACGCGGCTCAGATATTGGCAACAGTGAGACATATGGCGCTGAATATGCTGCGAGCGGAGAAAGGCAAAAGCGCCAGTATCAGACGCAAACAAAAGATAGCCGCCATGAATAGCGACTATCTGGAACAAGTCATTGTGGCTGGTATTACAGCAACGAGTGAAAAATGAACACTCATGCTCTCACCCTGGGGCCACCCGCTTGACGTGCAAGCCGGACTCCTTCGAGCGGCTCTCCACCAGTTCGCCGATGCGATAGATGATCTCTCGCTGGTTGTCACCGATCACCTCGTTGAGCCGGATATTCTCCAGCGCCACTATGATGTTTTCGGTGAACAGGCTCAGCAGCCCGGTATCCATCTGGCTGAGCGGGCGAGTGGTCTCGATGTGGAACAGCAGGTGATGACGGGCATTCTGGCAATAGAGCACCATCTGGTTGCCATCGTAGACATTGGCTCCCTTGGCCATGGCACAGCGCAGTATTTCCGGCGCATCGACGAGGCGCAGCATGGGACCATCGCTGAGCAGAGGCTCGAGCACCTGATCCCGCACCTCATACGCCAGGTGCTTCACATCGTAAATCTGGGACTCTTCCAGATTGAGCAGGGCGCTGAGCTGGGTCTGGGCTCCTTCGACGAACTGGCGCAGGGCACGCTGCTCGAAGATCCCCTTGGACGCCTCGATGACCTTCTCCAGCCCCTGTCGATTGCTCTCAAGGGTTCGGATGTCCCGGTAAGAACGCAGGCTGGCGCGCAACAGGGTGCGCAGTTTCTGGGAGGTAAGTTCGGTCTTGTCCTTGTAGTCGTTGATGTCGTAGTTGGTCACCACGTCATCTTCCGGGGCCTGGCCGGGCTGACCGGTTCGCAGCACGATGCGCACCATCTTGTTTTGCAGCTCGTCGCGCACGAACTTGACCACCTCGAGACCGGCATGATCGACCTCCATGACGACGTCGAGCAGCAGCAGGGCGACATCCGGGGTGAGGGCGAGCAAGGCTTTGGCTTCAGCCGCAGAGTAGGCGTGCAGAAAATCGATCGGCTTGCCGTCGAATTCAAACTTGTTCAGGGTGATTTTGGTGATGCGATGCACTTCGGGTTCATCGTCCACTATCATCACCTTCCAGCCGGCGGGACGCGGTGCTGATTGGGGAAGATCTTCATCATCAATAATCAGGATTTGATCATCCATTATGCAATCCTGTGTGTGATCCTGTGCTTACCTTAACCGCTTCATTCAATATAGGAAACGGATTGATATCCAAAATATGATCCAGTCGGTTTCTCTTTCTTCGTATCGGATGCCATCCACCAGCCCTTTCATGAAAAACGCCTCCACAAGGGAGGCGTTCTGGCATCAGAGGCATCAAGCTGCCCTGTGATAAGCGGAGGCTTCAAACAGTGCCTTGTTGGCCACCAGGTCGACGGGATCGAAGTCATCGACGTTGATGGTGCGAAGGCGACTCTCCTCGGCGCGCCGCAGCAGGTCCGCTTCGGCCTGGTTGATGACACCGAGGCTCAGGCCCGCCTCTGCCACCTTGTCGAGCTGGGTGAAGGGGCGTTTGCTCCCTTCGGCTTTGCACACCTTGTCAAACAGCGGCTCTGCGGTCAGCACATCGTCCAGCGCCTGTTCCAGCAGCCCGAAGGGGTTGCCCTCCTCGCGCGTCAGATATTGGCCCTCGGCCAGACGGCTGCGAGTGGCACTTGGCACCTGGAGCAGGCGGGCCACCTGGCTGTCGAGCTTGTCGGAGGGACGCTTCAGGTCGCGACCAAGGGGCAGCACGATGGCGCGCAGGGCCAGACCAATCCAGCGGTTCGGGAAGTTGCGCAGCAACTCGTCGATCGCTTCCTGAGCCTTGAACAGGGCGTCTTGCAGTGCCCAGTGCAGCAGCGGCAGGTCGGCCTGCTGGCGTCCTTCATCCTGATAGCGCTTGAGGGCGCTGGAGGCCAGATAGAGCTGGCTCAGCACATCGCCAAGGCGGGCAGAGACCCGCTCTTTGCGCTTGAGCTCGCCACCCAGGGTGCCCATCGCCATGTCTGACAGGAAGGCAAGGTTGGCGGAGAGGCGAGAGAGCTGCTGATAGTAGCCCTTGGTCTGATCCTTGTAGGGCGCGGCGGCGAAGCGGGCACCGGTCAGCCCCAGCCAGAAGCTGCGCACCAGGTTGCTGATGGCAAAGCCCACGTGGCTGAACATCGCCTTGTCGAAATCTTTCAGCGCCTGCTCTTTGTCGGGGTGGCTGGCGGCCAGCATCTCCGGCAACACGTAGGGGTGGCAACGGATGGCTCCCTGACCGTAAATGATCATGCTGCGGGTCAGGATATTGGCTCCTTCGACGGTCACGGCGATGGGCGCCCCCTGATAGCCACGGGCCAGATAGTTGTTCGGCCCCATGCAGATGGCCTTGCCGCCATGGATGTCCATGGCATCGATGATGCACTTCTGGGCGCGGTCGGTGAGGTGGTACTTGACGATGGCGGAGATGACCGAGGGTTTTTCACCGAGATCGATGCCGGTGACCGTCAGTTTGGCGGCGGCGCCCATGATGTAGGCGTTGCCACCCAGGCGTGCCAGCGGCTCTTCAATCCCTTCCATCTTGCCAATCGGCAGCTTGAACTGGCGACGGATGCGGCTGTAGGCACCGGTGGCCAGGGCCAGCATCTTGACGCCGCCCGTGCTGTTGGAGGGCAGGGTGATGCCGCGACCGACGGAGAGACACTCCACCAGCATGCGCCAGCCCTGACCGGCCATGGCCGGGCCGCCGATGATGAAGTCGAGCGGTACAAACACGTCCTTGCCGCGGGTCGGGCCGTTCTGGAACGGCACGTTGAGCGGGAAGTGGCGGCGACCGATGTCGACTCCCTTGATGTGGGTCGGAATGAGGGCGCAGGTGATGCCGAGCTCTTCTTCCTCACCCAGCAGGTGGTCAGGGTCACGCAGCTTGAAGGCGAGGCCGAGTACGGTGGCGATGGGAGCCAGGGTAATGTAGCGCTTGTTCCAGGTCAGGCGCATGCCGAGCACCTCTTCCCCTTCCCACTCGCCTTTGCAGACGATGCCGAAGTCGGGAATCGAGCCCGCATCAGAACCCGCTTCCGGGCTGGTCAGGGCGAAACAGGGGATCTCCTTGCCGACAGCCAGACGGGGCAGGTAGTAATCCTTCTGCTCGTCAGTACCGTAGTGTTGCAGCAGCTCACCCGGCCCTAAGGAGTTGGGAACGCCGACGGTGGAGGCGAGCACGGCGCTGGCGCCGCACAGCTTTTGCAGCACGCAGGACTGGGCGTAGGCGGAGAACTCCAGCCCGCCATATTTCTTCTTGATGATCATGGCGAAGAACTTGTTGTCCTTCAGGTATTGCCACACCTCGGGAGAGAGATCGGCACGCTCGTGGGTCACTTCCCAGTCGTTGACCATGCGGCACACTTCTTCAACCGGACCGTCCATGAAGGCCTGCTCTTCGGCAGACAGCGTGCTGACCGGAATGGCGTGCAGCTTCTTCCAGTCCGGGTTGCCGGCAAACAGATCCGCTTCCCACCAGGTCGTCCCCGCTTCGATGGCTTCCTTCTCGGTTCGGGACATCTCCGGCATGATGGACTTGTAGATCTTGAACAGCGGCTTGGTCAGCTGGTTGCGGCGAAACTCCACCAGATTGAGGGGCAGGGCTATCACCGCGAACAGCGCCCACACCAGCAGGGGCACATGGCCATAGAAGGTGCCGGCGACCAGGGCGGCGGCCGTGGCAAGCGTGGCGGTGAACAGGGACGCACGGCGATAGGCCATGGCGCCGATCACCAGGATCACCCCGAGCAGAGTGAGGGTCGTCGTCATTGTTTGCTCCTTGCATGAATTGCCGAGGTTGGGAAATTGGCGTTAACTGATCCAGAGGTCTGACCTGTTGGATGTGGCCCCTGTTGTAATTCATACGCACAAACTTATCAAGCTGTTTACAAGCCTGTTACCTTGGCTCTGTGATCGGCATAACGCGCTGCCCGCCCCATCTTGGCGGGCGGGGGGCGACGATTGGACTGGCTTGTGCGACAATGCCGCCACCCTATGTTGGACGACGAGATTTCAAGAACCATGTACCAAGAACTGATCCGCAACGAGTTGACCGAGGCTGCCAGCGTGCTTCAGGCGTTCCTGGCAGATGAGCAAAATCTGAAAAACATCGAGGCGGCGGCCAGGCTGCTCGCCGACTCCTTCAAGCAGGAAGGCAAGGTACTCTCCTGCGGCAACGGCGGCTCCCACTGCGATGCCATGCACTTTGCCGAGGAGCTGACCGGTCGGTACCGCGAGAACCGCCCAGGCTATGCCGGCATCGCCATCTCCGACCCCAGCCACCTCTCCTGCGTCTCCAACGACTTTGGCTATGACTATGTCTTCTCCCGCTATGTGGAGGCCGTCGGCCGCCGTGGTGACGTGCTGCTCGGCATCTCCACCAGCGGCAACTCCGGCAACATCCTCAAAGCCATCGAGGCGGCCCGTGCCAAAGGGATGAAGGTGATTGCCCTGACCGGCAAGGACGGCGGCAAGATGGCTGGTCTGGCCGATGTGGAGATCCGTGTGCCGCACTTCGGTTATGCCGACCGCATCCAGGAAGTGCACATCAAGGTGATCCACATCCTGATCCAGCTGGTTGAAAAAGAGATGGCCAAGTAATCAACGATCCGGGATTGAGAGGGGGGGATGGGTGACCATACCGGCCCTCTCATCCAGCCGTGACGGTTGATTGACGAAACCAGAGTCAAGACATTCAGGGAGTGGATGGTATATGTGCGAACTGCTCGGCATGAGTGCCAATGTGCCGACCGACATCTGCTTCAGCTTTACCGGGCTGATGCTGCGGGGCGGCAAGACCGGTCCCCACAAGGATGGCTGGGGGATCACCTTCTATGAGGGGCGGGGTTTTCGCACCTTCAAGGATCCCGAACCCAGCGCCCAGTCTCCCATCGCCAAGCTGGTCCAGGCACTGCCCATCAAGAGCCGTGCCGTGGTCAGCCATATCCGGCAGGCGAACCGGGGGTGTGTCTCCCTGGAAAACACCCACCCCTTTACCCGAGAACTGTGGGGCCGTTACTGGACCTTTGCCCACAATGGCCAGTTGACCGGTTACAAGAGGCTGCCCACGGGGCGGCACCGCCCGGTAGGCGACACCGACAGCGAGCACGCCTTCTGCTGGCTGCTCGACAGGCTGGAGCACAAGTACCCCAAACGGCCGGCAAATTTCCCCGCCATGTTCCGCTACCTCGCGACCCTGTGCGACGAGCTGCGCGGGCTCGGGGTGTTCAACATGCTGCTGTCGGACGGAGAGTTCGTGATGACCTATTGCAGCAACAATCTTTACTGGTTGACGCGCAGGGCTCCCTTTGGCGAAGCCCGTCTGCTGGATGAGGATGTGGCCATCGACTTTCAGAGTGAAACCACGCCGAACGATGTGGTGACCCTGATCGCCACCCGGCCGCTCACCGGCAACGAGAATTGGGTGAAGATGGTGCCCGGGGAGTTCTGCCTGTTCAGGCTGGGCGAGCTGGAATATGGCAATGCAGCCAACTTGTTGAACCAGAAATAAAAAATACCAGGGTAGATGTCTACCCTGGTTCTTCGCAGCAGCCATACAGGCAAAAAGGGATGAGAGAGGTGTTGCTGAGCCGCATCATTCTCATGGGTTGCATTGTTACTTTAATGTTAATTTTGTGACAACCTTTATCTCTCTCCATTCTGACTGACATACCGATAACTTGAAGCTGCTCACATTCTGGTGTCCCAAGAGCATCCGGAGCGATACGGGCATGCCCGAAGGACGGGTGACAGCGGGGCTGTGGGTCCGCTATATTGTGGTCTGTTTGAATACCATCATAGGGAAGAGAAGATGGAGTGGCTGGATCAGAAAGTGCTGCGACAACTGGCAGATGATATCGGTCACGAGATGATGCCAGTCGTCATCTCGGTGTTTGTCGAAGAGGTAGGCGAGCAGTTGGCCCAATTAAGACCGCTTTTTGAGCAGCGGGACTGGTCAGCCCTGGCGCGTCTTGCCCACAGCATGAAATCGTCCTGTGGCAGCTATGGCGCCAAACCCAGCTATCAGCAGGTGATGGATCTGGAGTCCGCCTGTCGCCGGGAAGATGAGCAAGAGGCCGGCAGACTGCTGGCTGAGCTGGAGCACTCCCTGCCCCAGGTCTTCACCCATCTGGCCCAGTTTCACTGAGCCAGAAGGGCATCAGCCCGCCATGTCGCGCTCGCCAAGCCTGCTCAGGATCACGGTGTCGAGTGCCAGCCGCAGCTTGAGGCGGTCGTGGCGGTGGGGGAGGGCCGCTTCACCCAGCTCGGCCCGAACGAGGCAGTGCTGCAGCTCGGGTACCTGTGGGCCCTCGGGAGCCAGAATGGCATCGATCCGGCCGCTGCCTATCCGCTCTTCCAGCCAACGATGTTGACTGGACAGTGACAACTGGCCTGCCGGACCCTCTTCGTCCACCAGATTGCTGATGAACACGACGATGGCGCGGCTGCTGCGGATCGCCTCCGCAATCTCGCGCAGCAGCAGAGGAGGCATGATGGAGGTGAGGAAGCTGCCCGGCCCCAGGATGATCATGTCGGCCTGGCTCAGCGCCTCGACCGCTTCGCGCGTGGCGGGCACGACCGGTTTCAGGCTCAGGGCCCGTGGCGGTGTGGTGAGCTGATCGATGGAGACCTCTCCCAGGATCTGATCGCCACAGACGGTGTGGGCGCACAGATCGGTGGGATGCTCGGACATGGGCAGCAGATTGGGTTCAATTTCCAGCATGTCGCTGATGAGCCGGATGGCATCCAGGGGGCGCACGCAGAGGTTGTCGAGGGCCAGCAGCATCAGGTTGCCGAGGTTGTGGCCCGCCAGCTCGCCGCGGCCGGTAAAGCGGTGCTCGAACAGCTGGCTACCGATGCTGGGGGTGGTCACCAGCTGGTTGAGGCAGTTGCGCAGATCCCCCCAGGCGATGCACTCCTGGCTTTTGCGCAGGCGTCCGGTGGAGCCGCCATCATCCGTGGTGGTGACGATGCCCGTCAGCCGGGATCCCAAGAACGACAGGGAAGAGAGCACCCGGCCCATACCGTGCCCGCCGCCGATGGCGACAACCCGGTCGAAGTCATTGATATTTTTCTGCCACATGCAGTGATCCCGTGGGAGGCCAGTGAGC
>ERZ650312.2089-NODE-2089-length-11124-cov-4.646129_pt1 | contig 11124 bp, 13 predicted proteins | sample MGYA00376248_ERZ650312 | MGnify/ENA primary metagenome ERZ650312 (study PRJEB26733, sample SAMN07839316) | wastewater metagenome | biome: urban; feature: wastewater treatment plant; material: waste water | place: USA: North Carolina | collected 2016-07-28 ... | reverse complement strand
GACGCTCTTCCGATCTCTTGTCGACGGAAGACGCCTCGAAGTCGAAACCAGCCAGATCTCGATGCACTGGAAACTTCGCCGCATGCATCTGGTAGCGGATTGAACGGATGACCCGGTCGGTCGCCTCGGCATCGAGCTGGCGATAGGTAATTTCGCGCCCCATGCTGATGTAGGCCACCTTGTCGGCGAAGGTCTTGCAGGCCCTCTCGAACAGCGCGACCAACGAGGGTATGTGATCGATGTCGATTTCCGCCGGAACGCCGCTGGGATAGCTCTTGAGCCAGATTTTTTCCATTTTTGTCTCCTCCTGAATTGCCGGCCTCAGTTGCCGAGCAGCGCCTTCTTCAGCGACGCGTCGGCCGGCTTGTCGCCCAGCCATACCTTGAGCAGTGCCTTGGCAAAACCGGCACCGGCCACCTTGCCCCGAACCTCCCCGTTCTGGCTGACTGCGATGCCTTCGCCGGAGAAATCGATGCTGATCGTATCCCCTTCGCGCACCTTGCCGATAGCCTTCATGATGCCGGCCAGCTGGTCGGCCTGGGCTTGCATGTCAGACAGCTCGGCGGGCGAATGGTTGTTGCGCAAGCCTTCGTCGAGGGCGGAGTGCAGGGAATCCGCATCGAGGTCGCGCAACAGGCGGAGCACCATGCGGCGCGGCGTGGCGCTGTCGTAGATGGCCGCCGGCGTCGCTGCCTTCTGGCCCACGTACAGCGCGCCGACATAAACCTTGATGAACAGCTTGCTGCGCAGGCCGGCACCGTTGAGCACCAGTTCGCTGTTGCCGACCTTGATGCTGTCGGCCACCCTGACACCGGCCACCTCGGCCGCATGCAGGCCGGGAACGGCCACCAGTGCGGCAATCAACGCTGCGCGCCGGACGCTTGTCGAAGTAATCATGAGTTATCTCCTCCACCGCTTTTCTGTCGGTAGTAATTTTTTTCTGCGATATAAACCGTGCGCTCGACGACGGTATGCACGACGTCTTCGGCGTCCTTGATGTCGATCTGGAAGGTCCAGTCGACCTCATGCTGTTTGGCCAATGCCCCGCGAATGCCCGCCATCTCTTCCGGCGTCACCCGGAAATCGGCATACAGCGTGGTGTAGCCCGGCTTGCGGTAGCGGATGCTGGCCGCCTTGTCCCAGATGATGTAATCCTCGCCCAGCGCCGCCATCAGCATGGCCGGATGCGCACCGTCGGTGATGGCGAACAGCGAGCCACCGTAGAGCGAACCGACGATGTTCTTCGTCTTCCAGGTCAGCGGCAGGCGGACGCGAATGTGGCACAGGTCGGGCGCGACATGGACGACGCGCCCGCCGGTGCTACGAAAGGCGGGATGGAGATTGAACCCCATCCGCACCAGTCGCGCCCCCCAGGGCCGGGGCAGCTTGGCGAGCCAGGCCGGTTTCATAACGAGCTACCCCCCACCGCCAGGACGCAGAGGCGCAAAGATTTCGCAAAGGAAAACCAGGATTCTCTTTGCGTACCCTTTGCGCCTTCGCGCCTTTGCGGTGGATTTTTCTGGATCATCAAACCCGCTCGAAGATACCCGCAGCACCCATGCCGGTGCCGATGCACATCGACACCATGCCGTACTTGCCGCCGGTGCGCTGCATGCCATGCACGATGGTTGCCGTGCGGATGGCACCGGTCGCGCCGAGCGGGTGGCCGAGGGCAATGGCGCCGCCGAGCGGGTTGATCTTGCTCGGGTCGAGGCCGAGTTCCTTGACCACGGCCAGCGACTGGGCGGCGAAGGCTTCGTTCAGTTCGATCCAGTCCAGGTCTTCCTGGCGGATGCCGGCCTGGGCCAGCGCCTTGGGGATCGCAGCGATCGGGCCGATGCCCATGATCTCCGGCGCCACCCCGCCGACGGCGAAGCTGGCGAAACGGGCGAGCGGCGTCAGGTTGTGTTCCTTGAGCACCTTTTCCGAGACCAGCATGACGGCGGCGGCACCGTCCGACATCTGCGAGGAGTTGCCAGCGGTGACTGAACCACGGGCATGGAAGACCGGGCGCAGCTTGCCCAGCTTTTCCAGGGAGGCGTCGGCACGCGGGCCTTCGTCGAATTCGACACTGCGCTCGCGCACCTTGATCTGGCCGGTCCTGAGATCGGGCAGGCTCTCGCGGATCAGGTAGGGCGAGGTTTCCGCCTTGAAGTGACCGGCGGCAATGGCCGCACAGGCCTTCTGGTTGGAAGCCAGCGCGAAGGCATCCTGCTCATCCCGGCTGATCTGCCACTGATTGGCGACCTTCTCGGCAGTCAGGCCCATGCCATAGGCGATGCCGATGTTTTCATCAGTGAAGATGGCCGGATTCATGGCCATCTTGTTGCCCATGATCTGCGGCATGATCGACATCGACTCGGTGCCGGCGGCGATCATCACGTCGGCCAGGCCGAGGCGGATCTGGTTGGCCGCATCGGCTACGGCCTGCAGGCCGGAGGAGCAGAAGCGGTTGATGGTGATGCCCGGCACGGTGATCGGCAGGCCGGCCAGCAGGGCGCCGATGCGGGCGACGTTCATGCCCTGCTCGGCTTCCGGCATGGCGCAGCCGACGATCACATCGCCGATACGCGCCGGGTCGATGCCCGGCACCTGGGCGACGACCGACTTGATGGCGTGGGCCAGCATGTCGTCCGGGCGAACGTTGCGGAACATCCCGCCCTTCTTGGCCACCGGCAGACGGGTGGCGGCGACGATGTAGGCTTCTTGAATCTGTTTGCTCATTTGGTTTGTCTCCTTGACCCGATTAATTGCGCAACGGCTTGCCGGTTTCCAGCATGTGCTTGATGCGGGCCTGGGTCAGCGGGTTCTTCAGCAGTTCGACGAACAGGCGGCGTTCGACGGTAATCAGCCATTCCTCGTCCACCACGCTGCCGGTTTCGACCTCGCCACCGCACAGGGCGACGGCAGCCGAGCGGGCGACCACGTAGTCGTGCGCCGAGATCATGCCGCCCTCCTTCATGTTCACCAGCATCATCTCCAGCGTGGCGATGCCGTTCTTGCCGGCAACGATCACGCCGCGCGCCATCGGCGGCGGAGCATAGCCCGCGTCGGCCATGGCCCGCGCTTCCTTGATGGCGACCCAGAGCAGCTCGTTGGCATTGAACAGGATGGTGTCGGAGGGCTTGGCGAAGCCCATGTCGATGGCCTCCACCGCGCTCTTGGCGACCTTGGCCATGGCGATGGTCTGGAACACCGGCTGCAGGAAGTTGAATACCTCGCCCGGCGTCGCCGACTGGGCGGCCCACTCGGCAGCGCGTACGGCGAACTCCTTGCAACCGCCGCCGGCCGGGATCAGGCCGACACCGGCCTCAACCAGGCCGACGTAGCTTTCCAGCGCCATGACGCGCTTGCCGGCATGCATGACGAATTCGCAACCACCGCCCAGGGCCATGCCCTGCACCGCAGCGACGACCGGCACTTGGGCGTACTTGAGGGTTTGCGAAGCGCGCTGGAACTTCTCCACCGTTGCTTCCAGGATGTCGAACTGGCCGGCGGCACAGGCCTCACCGACCTGCTGCAGGTTGGCGCCGACCGCGAACGGTGCTTCGTGCCAGACCACCACGCCATCCAGCGTGCCTTCGGCCTGACGCACGGCGGCGTCTTCATACAGGCGGTCGAGCCCGGCTTCGTACCACTGGGCGAGGCGCTCCAGCGGCGCCGGCCAGGTGCCAGGGGTGTCGAGGGCTTCGACCATCCGGGCAAAGACTTCCCACTCGGCGCGGGCGGCTTCGGGCACCGGCTGCTCGGGCAGCAGCTGGCAGCCCGGCGGCGCGGCCTGGATGTTGTCGAGGATGCGCCCGGCGATTTTCGGGCCGACGCCCGGCAGCAGCTGGATGGCGCGGAAGCCGGAAACGCGGTCGAGCGGGTTCTGCGCCCAACGCAGGATGGCGAGCACGTCCTTGACGTGGCGGGCTTCGAGAAACTTGAGGCCGCCGAATTTGACGAACGGGATATTGCGCCGCGTGAGTTCAATTTCGAGCCGCACACTATGCGAGGCCGAACGGAAGAGCACCGCCTGCGACTTGAGCTGGGTGCCGACTTCGCGCCGGGCGAGAATCTGATCGGTGACGTAAGTGGCCTGATCAACTTCGTCGCGCACCGAGATGATCTGCGGCTTTTGCGCGGAGGTGCGTTCGCTCCACAGATCCTTGCTATAGCGCTCCTTGGCGAGCGCGATGACTTCGTTGGCCGCGGCCAGGATGGGTTTTGTCGAGCGGTAGTTGCGGTCGAGCGTGACGATGCGCGCCGGCGGTTCGAAGTGCGCGGGAAAGTCGAGGATGTTGCGCACCGTCGCGCCGCGGAAGCGATAGATCGACTGCGCATCGTCGCCGACCACGGTCAGGCCCTTGCCATCGGGCTTCATGGCCAGCAGCAGCGCGGATTGCAGGCGGTTGGTGTCCTGGTACTCGTCGACCAGCACGTGGCTGAAGCGTCCGCCGACCTCGGCGGCGATGTCGGGCTCGCCGACCATCTGCGCCCAGTAGAGCAGGAGGTCGTCGTAGTCGAGTACCTGCTGCGCCTGCTTGGCTTCGACGTAGCCGAGGAAGAGTGCCTTGAGGTCGCTCTCCCACTCGGCGCACCACGGGAAGGTGCTTTGCAGCACTTGCGCCAGTTCGCACTGCGTGTTGACCACCGCCGAGTAGATGGCGAGGCAGGTGCCCTTGAGCGGAAAGCGCTTGCCCTTGCTCGAAAAGCCGAGCTCGTGGCGGACGATGTTCATCAGGTCGGCCGAATCCTCGCGGTCGTGGATGGTGAACGCCGGGTCGATGCCGATGCGGCCAGCGAACTCGCGCAGGAGCCGCGCGCCGACGCTGTGGAAGGTGCCGGCCCAGGGAAATCCGCCGCTGACCAGCTTGGCGTGGCGCGGCGAGACTTTGGCGGCGATGCGCTGCACGCGCCGCGTCATCTCGTCAGCCGCGCGGCGCGAGAAGGTGAGCAGCAGGAGGCGGTCGGGGTCGGCACCCCGGGCCAGCAGGTGCGCGACGCGATGGGCGAGCGTGTTGGTCTTGCCGGTGCCGGCACCGGCGATGACCAACAAGGGACCGCCGGACTGCTCGGCTTGGCTGCCGTAGGTCGCCGCGTCGCGCTGGGCGTCGTTGAGGCCGGCGAGATAGGCCGGCAGTGCGTCAGCTGTATTCACAATGCGAGGCTTTCAACGGGCGTGGGCGCTGGTGCAGGGAGCGGTGCGGCCGCTGGTAACATGGCAGCGGGCAGGGCAATCGGATCGTCGCACTCCGGGCAGATCAGGTAATGTGCCTGGTCGCTGACAGCGTCTTCCAGCAGCAGTGGATCGATCGGGCGGTGGCAATGTGGGCAAATAATGCGGGAGTTCATGGCGGCTTCCTTTAATACTGTAATTATATACAGCTATTGGATGTGATCAAGCCGGGAGAGTTCCTCCGCATCGGTCTATCATGGTCAATAAGTCGGTGTCAGAGCGTGTCGTGGCCGCGTCGGTGACGGTGTGGGAGATTCGGGAATGAAGGCCAAAAAAGTACTGCAAATCGTTTGCGCGCTCGATTTCGCCGCCTGGGCGCATTCGGCACAGCGGCGCAAGGGCGGCGAGCGCGAGCCTTACGTCAATCACCTGACAGAAGTGGCGCGGCTGGTGGCGCAGGCGACGAAGGGGCGGGACGACAAGCTGATCATCGCCGCGCTGTTGCACGACGTGCTCGAAGACCAGGCGATGCGCGTGAACTACAAGATGCTCAAGGAAAAGTTCGGCAAGCGGGTGGCGCGCATCGTGCGGGAAGTGACCGACGATCGCAGCCTGCCCAAGGCCGAGCGCAAGCGTTTGCAGGTCGTTCATGCGCCGCACCTGTCGCGTCGTGCGCGCATCCTGAAGATCGCCGACAAGACGGCCAATCTCAATTCGATCCTGCAGAGTCCGCCGGAAGACTGGTCGGCGGCGCGGAAGACCGAGTATTTCGCTTGGGCCGCCGAGGTTGTTGCCGGGTGCCGCGGCGTCAATCCCTGGATCGAAGCCTTGTTTGATGATCGCCTGAGCCATGGACAGTTCTGAAGACGACCGCTCGCTTTTCCGGCGTTGCGCCGAACTCATCGCACAGGCCGACGGACTCCTGATTACGGCCGGCGCCGGCATGGGCGTCGATTCGGGTCTGCCGGATTTTCGCGGGTCGGAAGGATTTTGGGGCGCCTATCCGGCGCTCGGCCGGGCGCGCATCTCGTTTGAGCAGATTGCCAATCCAGCCTCCTTCGGCAGCCATCCACGCCAGGCTTGGGGTTTTTACGCACATCGGCTGAATCTTTACCGGGCGACGGCACCGCATGAGGGGTTCAACATCCTGCGCCGGATCGGTCGTTGTCTGCCGCAGGGCTATTTCGTCTTCACCAGCAATGTCGACGGACAGTTTCAGAAAGCCGGCTTTGACTCGGCGCGCATCAGTGAATGCCATGGTTCGATCCACCACCTGCAGTGTCTATCGACCTGCTGCGATTCGATCTGGCCGGCCGATGATTTCCTGCCCGAGGTCGACACGGAAAAGTGTCTGCTCCGTTCGGAGTTTCCGCGTTGTCCCTACTGCGGGAATCTGGCGCGGCCAAACATCCTGATGTTTGGCGATTGGGGCTGGCTCGACGGGCGCAGCGATCAACAACAGCAAAATCTGGATGACTGGCTGCGCCGAGTCGAACGCCTGTTGGTCATCGAGATCGGTGCCGGAAGCCGTATCCCGACTGTGCGAAGGCTCGGTGAATCGTTGCCGGGGCAGATGATCCGGATCAATCCGACCGAGCCAGAACTCGGACGCAACAAGGGGGTATCGATCGCTAGCGGCGGATTGGAAGCGCTGCGCAGGATCGAGGCCGCGCTCAACGAACTGGCCGCGGAACCTGGTGCCGCCGAGACGTGTCGATAAGACCTGTTGGCGATTCACCCCCTGAACTCATCACCGGAGCTGTCTGCATGATTGACCTTTACTACTGGACGACACCCAACGGCCACAAGATCACGCTGTTTCTCGAAGAGGCCGGGCTGCCGTATCGCATCGTCCCGATCAACATCGGGCGCGGCGAGCAGTTCGCGCCGGAATTCCTGCGTATCGCGCCCAACAACCGCATCCCGGCCATCGTCGACCAGGCGCCGGCCGACGGCGGCGAGCCGATTTCGATCTTCGAGTCGGGCGCGATCCTGCTCTATCTGGCCGACAAGATTCAGCGCTTCATCCCGCAGGATCTGCGCGGCCGCAACGTCGCGCTGCAATGGCTGTTCTGGCAGATGGGCGGTCTCGGGCCGATGGCCGGGCAGAATCACCATTTCAGCCAGTACGCGCCGGAGAAAATTCCCTACGCCATCGAACGCTACGTCAAGGAAACCGCGCGCCTCTACGCCGTGCTGAACAAGCAGCTGGCTGATGGCCGCGAGTACATCGCTGGCGACTACTCGATCGCCGACATGGCGTGCTATCCGTGGATCGTCCCGCACGAACGGCAGGGCCAGAAGCTCGAGGACTTTCCGCATCTCGCCGCCTGGTTCGAGCGCATCACGCAACGACCAGCGACCGCTCGCGCTTACGCGCGTGCCGAGGAGTTCGAGAGTGCTCCGGCGATGGATGAGGCGGCAAAGCGCGTGCTGTTCGGGCAGGACGCGAAGACCGTTCGTTAGTGCGGGGCTGCCGGCGGCCGACGCCGGTTCTTGTAGAATGCCGGGCTGACTTTTGCTTGAGTTGCAGTCCCATGAGTTCCAGCCCCAAACTTCGCTCGCCGCTTGATCGCGTTCGCCAGGTGATCCTGTTCGAGATCGGCGGCCTCGTCCTGATCACGCCGCCGTTCGCATGGGCCAGTGGCGTGCCGGCGAGCGAATCGATCGGCCTGCTGGCAGTCATCGCGCTGCTCGCCGCGCTATGGAACGCGGTGTACAACACTTCGTTCGACTGGGTCGAAGGCCGCCTCACCGGGCGTACGGCCGATCTGCGTCCCTACCTCTGGCGCGTTGTTCATGCCTGCGGTTTCGAGGGCGGACTGGTGCTGATGAGCTTGCCCATCGTCATGTGGTGGACCGGCATGTCCTGGCTGGAAGCGCTGCTTGCCGATATCGCACTGGCGCTCGCCTACGTGGCTTACGCCTTCGTCTTCAACCTCGCCTACGACCGCGTGTTCCCGATCAAGGCGTGATCGGCGGGTAATCCCCGTAGCCGTCCGGCCAGTGGGTCAGGATCTCGAATCCGTTTTCGGTCACCGCGACCATGTGTTCCCACTGCGCTGACAGCGAGTGATCCTTGGTGACGACGGTCCAGCCGTCGGGCAGCAGTCTGGTGGCGGCCTTGCCGGCGTTGATCATCGGTTCGATGGTGAAGATCATGCCCGGCTTCAGCGTCAGCCCTTCGCCCGGGTTGCCGAAGTGGAGCACTTGCGGCTCGTCGTGATAGATGCGGCCGATGCCGTGCCCGCAATACTCCTGAACGACGCTGAAACCGTCGCGGTGCGCCACGCTCTGGATGGCGTGGCCGATATCCCCGAGCGTCGCGCCGGGTCGCACGGCCAGGATGCCGGCGCGCATCGCCTCGTAGGTGGTACGCACCAGCCGCTTGGCCAGCGTGCTCGGCTGCCCGACGAAGTACATGCGGCTCGTGTCGCCAAACCAGCCGTCCTTGTTCAGCGCGACGTCAATGTTCACGATGTCGCCGTTCTTAAGCTTCTTGGCTGACGGGATGCCGTGGCAGATGACGTGATTGACCGACGCGCAGATCGTCTTCTCATAGCCGTGGTAGCCGATATTGGCCGGGATCGCCTGTTGCACGTTGACGATATGGTCGTGACACAACTGGTCCAGTTCTTCGGTCGTCACGCCGGGTTTGACGTGTTCCGCGATCATGTCAAGGACTTCGGCCGCCAACGCGCCGGCCCGGCGGGCCATGGCGATTTCATCGGCGGAGCGGATCGCGACTTGTTCTCCAGCCATCATGCAAACTCCGCGGCGGCGACGGCACGCACCGTCGTTTCGCTCGAATGACCCGGCTGCTCCGCCTGGATGAGCAGCTGACAGATTTCGCTGTAGCAGAGGCCCGGATTCAACTCTGCGAGCATGCCGATGCGCAGCCAGTGCTCGGCCTGTGCATTGATCGAGCGGCTCAGTGCGCCGCTGGTCAGACGCAGGTTCTCATGCATCTGCTCCGATATCTTGACGATTCCCATGGTTCAATAAATATACGATGTGTACATGGATCGTATTATATCAGCAATCGGTCGTCGATGCCGACGCAGCGGCGCGAATAGGCTGGGTCGGTGCGGTGAAGGGAATCGCCGCGCGTGCTGGAGGCGTTCAGCCGCGCGCGGCCTTGCACTCGTTGGCGAGCGGGCTGCCGGTGTTGGCGTCCATCAGCATGCTCTTCCAGGGCAGGTCGATCCACACCAGCCCGTTCTCGCGATCCTCATAGCGCGGCAGGCCCGAGGTCGAATCGTGGCGCTGCAGCGCGCGGCGTTTGCCTTGCCAGTCGATGCTGATCTGATCGGGTTTGCGCGCATCGCGCCGGACTTCGACCTTCTTGCCGAGTTCGCACCGGTAGGTGCCGCTCGCCAGTTTGAAGTTCAGTTGTTCCGGTTGGCGGGGTGTCGGGCCGGTTTTGTGCTCCGCGGCCTTCTCCGGTGCGTTGCCGGTAGTCGAACAGGCGGCCAGGAGCAATAGTGCGGCGATGATACAGAGGCGGAATGGGGCGGTCGTTTTCATGGCGACGCATTATCCATCAACGCGGGCTTCCTCAGTGCGCCACCGGCAGCACCGCGCCGATCAGGATGAAGTGCATGGTGGCGCGAACCCCCAACCATTTCCTGCCTTCGCTAGCTCACGGCGAGGTCGGTCAGGTTCTTGCGCGTCGAACGTACCAACGGGAGCGGGGATTTGCCAATTCGGCAGAAGAATGAAAAATCGTCGCTCTCCGCCGCATTTGCCACGTCTTCGAATCGCTTCGCCAACGTCTGCGCCCTTGCCGCGATCTCCGGATCGATCGAGAAATTCCTGCCTGACCGCGCGTACCAGCGAAAGATGACCGGCGTCATCTCGGGTTGCAGATGCAGACCAAGGGCTGCGCTGGTCAGCCAAAGTCTCTGCAGTGCAACGCCAGCCTTGACGTGGGTTGCCAGATCCAGCGCTGGGGCGACAGGTCTGAGTAGAACATGTCCGGCGCAGGCGAGTGCCGGAATGAAATCGAGTTGTACGCGCGGGACGATGGTGCCACCAAGAAAGCGGTTGAAGAAATTCACTCGTTCCCAGCTCTGCATGACCCACTGCATCAGTTTGGTCGTCAAAGGATCGGTCCCGACGGCCCGATCAGGTATCCGATCCGCGCTGAACAGCGCGTTCCACTCGATGATGTCGCGATGAACCGGATAGGCTTCCCGACAAGTCAGGCGGATATAGGCGTTGTTCCAGAGCACTCGTGCGACTGCCAGCCGGTCCTTGAATGACTCGAAGAACTGCAATGTGTAGTCCTTTCCGACCGCAGCAATCAACGCAGCCTTATGTTCAGGCCGCAAGGATGTGGTGGACATGGCGCGGCGTTGTACCGTCCGCGTCGTGATGAAGGGAACGAGTGGGTCCTCGGAAATGCCGGCTCGGCGCAATTTGACGTCGTAGATCGGAGCGGCGTCCGGCTGGCCTGGGCGAATGCTCCATTCGGCGAGGAGGCCGAACCGGGTGGCGGCCAGGCTCAGCGTTTCCAGAAACGCGCCGTGTGCCATATGGCTCGGGTGTCCGTCAAAGTCGTAGAGTACGTGATCGCGGGTGTCATAGCCGTGGACGGCGATGTGGTCGTCGCCGATCAGTTCGAAACGCCAGGGCTGCGTGTTGTCGCCGCTGGGTGCCCAGCGAGCGAGGTCGAGGATCTGCAGCAGGATGTCGCGCGTCATTCTTGTCTCCACGAAACGGTGCTATTGCTTCTGCCCGATGAAGTAGAAAGTTGCCGTCATGCGGGCGAAAGCCGGTATCCGACCGAAGGGAGTGCAGAGCCAGTGTCGGAGAGCGTTCGCCGACTGGACCCCGGCTCTGCACTTCCTTCGGTCGCTTTCGCCAGGGTGACGTGGATATCCTTTGTTTTCAACATGACTGCCTACTAGCAGCCTGTCGGACTGGCGCTGGACCGACGGTGGATAATTGAACTGCGGGGC
>ERZ650312.2087-NODE-2087-length-11129-cov-6.544519_pt1 | contig 11129 bp, 4 predicted proteins | sample MGYA00376248_ERZ650312 | MGnify/ENA primary metagenome ERZ650312 (study PRJEB26733, sample SAMN07839316) | wastewater metagenome | biome: urban; feature: wastewater treatment plant; material: waste water | place: USA: North Carolina | collected 2016-07-28 ... | reverse complement strand
TCTGTTAATTTCTTTGTATTTTTCCTTGAAGTCTTAATAATCTCATCAAATGCCCTCCACACTACTTCAGCTGAATTTTTTTCTTCTGGGTCAAATTGATATGGCAATTGAAAAAAGTCTTTATTGGGCACTAAGTATTCATAAGCATATAAACTACTGAAGCTCATAGCAGTAATTTGACCAATATTCAGCTTATTTTGTATATCTTCATAAACAGCTAATCTATGTTTATATTGTAGTTGTAAATGTGTGACAGTCTGAATAAAGCCGCATAATTCTTCAGAATCAAATTCTTGTGAAATTTCCTTTAATATACCCCATGAATCATGCTCAGAATTGAGAATAATGCCAGAATATCGTACCGCTAAAATAAAACTCTGAATATCAAGTTTTAGATAATTTATACAAATATTTTTATCCGTAATTGTATATCGAATATACTGACTTAGAGCCAAAATATAATTCTCACTCCTAACCTCATCAACTGTAAGTAGCTTAATAAAATTTGACTGCCAAAACATATCAAATTTATTTTTATAATCAAAATATTTTGGTTGTGAACTTTTATATAGTAAGTCTTCGACTATTTTTTCTAATGCTTTTTTTGGATCAAATTCTGTAAATAATGAATCAAATTTTTCTTCGTAATAATTTTTCATAAAAAAATAAGGGCTGATTACTCAGCCCTTATTTTTAGCTTTTTGCTCAAATTTGCTCTTGCGCTAGGGAAAAGCCTTTCGGCTTTTCTTAACCCTAGCTCATTAAGTCAATTGAGCAGCCTGAATTTTCTTGGTATCAACTTGATCAGCTTCTTTTGTATATTCGCTCATCTTATCGAAGTTCAAGTATTTGTAGATGTCAGCAGCAGCGCTGTCAATTTGTGACGCGTACTGTTGATATTCTTCAGGGCTTGGTAATTTACCAAGTACCGCAGCTACAGACGCAAGCTCAGCAGAAGCCAAGTAAACGTTTGCACCTTGACCTAAACGGTTCGGGAAGTTACGCGTAGAAGTCGATACACAAGTCGTGTTCGGTGCTACGCGTGCTTGGTTACCCATACAGAGTGAACAACCTGGCATTTCAGTACGTGCGCCTGATTTACCATAGATGTTATAGAAGCCTTCTTCCATCAACTGATGCTCATCCATACGCGTTGGTGGCGCAATCCAAAGACGAGTTGATAAAGAACCACCTGGTACTTGCTCAAGCAATTTACCTGCAGCACGGAAGTGACCGATGTTTGTCATACAAGAACCGATGAATACTTCATCAATTTTGTCGCCTTGAACGTCAGAAAGAAGTTTAGCGTCATCTGGATCGTTCGGGCAGCAAAGAATTGGTTCTTTGATGTCAGCAAGATCGATTTCGTAAACTTTTAAGTATTCTGCATCAGCATCAGCTTTTAACAGGCTTGGGTTATCTAACCACTTCTGCATGTTTTCAGCACGGCGCGCTATTGTACGAGCATCGCCATAACCTTCTGCGATCATCCACTTCAACATAGTGATGTTAGAACGTAGGTATTCAGCAACTTTCTCTTCAGAAAGCGTGATTGAACAGCCAGCAGCAGAACGCTCAGCAGATGCGTCAGAAAGTTCAAATGCTTGCTCAACAGTCAAGTCATTTTCCATTTCTGATAAGTCGATTTCCAAGATACGACCAGAGAAGATGTTTTTCTTACCTTTCTTCTCTACAGTTAAGTCACCAGCTTTGATCGCATAGTAAGGAATCGCATGTACAAGGTCACGTAAAGTAATACCAGGCTGCATTTTACCTTTGAACTTAACAAGTACAGACTCAGGCATGTCAAGTGGCATAACACCAGTTGCAGCTGCGAACGCAACCAGACCAGAACCCGCTGGGAATGAAATACCGATTGGGAAACGAGTATGTGAGTCACCACCAGTACCAACTGTATCTGGAAGTAACATACGGTTTAACCAAGAGTGGATAATACCATCACCTGGACGTAAAGATACACCGCCACGGTTCATGATGAAGTCTGGTAATGTATGGTGAGTTGTTACGTCAACTGGTTTTGGATACGCAGCAGTGTGACAGAAAGACTGCATTACCAAGTCAGCTGAGAAGCCCAAGCACGCCAAGTCTTTTAACTCGTCACGCGTCATAGGACCAGTTGTATCTTGAGAACCAACAGTCGTCATCTTAGGTTCGCAGTAAGTACCTGGACGAACACCTTGACCTTCAGGAAGACCACATGCGCGACCTACCATCTTCTGAGCTTGTGTAAAGCCTTTACCAGTGTCAGCAGGTTGTACTGGAGTACGGAATAAAGTAGAAGGCTCAAGACCTAATTCTTCACGCGCTTTAGCTGTTAAACCACGACCAATAATCAGGTTAATACGACCACCAGCGCGTACTTCGTCTAATAGTACAGGCGTTTTAAGCTCAGCTTCTGCAATTTGTGCACCGTCTTTGAATGCAGTAACTTTTGCAGCAGCATGATCAATTTTCAATACAACTTCGTCGCCCATGTTCATGTTAGCAACGTCGATTTCAACAGGTAATGCACCTGCATCTTCCATTGTATTGAAGAAAATTGGAGCGATCTTAGAACCTAAGCACACACCACCATCTTTTTTGTTTGGAATGTGTGGAAGTTCGTTACCGAAGAACCAAAGTACAGAGTTAGTTGCAGATTTACGGCTTGAACCCGTACCAACAACGTCACCCACGTAAGCAACTTGATTGCCTTTCGCGATCAATTCTTTGATTTGGCTTAATGGACCAACTTCACCTGGTTTTTCAGGGTTGATACCGTCACGCTCGTTTTTCAACATTGCATTTGCGTGTAATGGGATATCTGGACGGCTCCAAGCGTCTTGAGCTGGAGACAAGTCATCAGTATTGGTCTCACCTGTTACTTTAAACACAGTGATTTTGATTTCTTCTGGAACGTCAGCACGGCTTGTGAACCATTCTGCTTCAGCCCAAGATTGTAAAACAGCTTTAGCCGCAGCATTGCCTGCTTTTGCTTTGTCTGCTACGTCATGGAATGCATCAAATACAAGAAGAGTTTTCTTCAATGCTTCTGCAGCTAATTCAGCAAGCTCAGCATTGTCAAGAAGTTCAACTAAAGGAGCAACGTTATAACCACCAAGCATCGTACCTAGTAAGTAAACTGCACGCTCTTTAGTTACAAGTGGAGAAGTTGCTTCGCCTTTTGCTAGAGCAGCCAAGAAAGCAGCTTTAACATATGCAGCTTGGTCAACACCTGCTGGAACACGATTTTCAAGCAAATCTACTAAAAATGCTTCTTCACCTGCTGGTGGATTTTTTAATAATGCGACAAGTTCAGCAGTTTGAGCATCATCAAGTGGCTTCGGTGGGACTCCGAGTGCGGCACGTTCTGCAACGTGTTGGCGGTAAGCTTCTAGCACGGTGTTATTCCTCTTTTTTAAAAAATTACCTGTAAGTTCCAGCTTTCTGTAAGCTTTACAAGCAATATGGACAGCAAAATTTTACTAGACTTCGAGTTAAAAGTTAATGCAACAACTGTATTTCTACGTGATGACCATTATTTTATAGCGAAATGCCCATCGGTTTGAAATACCGCTTTGGTATAAAGCCAAAGTCCAGCAAAACAATCATTTAGTTCCACAAAAAAAGACAACGGTGTTGTCTTTTCGGTTAATACATTAAAATAGTTTATAGTTCGGCAGCTTTTCATGTGGAGTTGCCAAACATTGTTCAGTAAATTGTTGCTTCAGTTTTTCACGTAATGCATCTGGATCAGCCTTAAGTTCTTCGGCTGGGATTGCGTAGACTTTTTCAATGATACCGAAAATAAACTTACGCGTGGTTTCATCCTCAATTTTACCCGCATGCTCTGTTGCCTGTTTTTGCTCAATTCCATTTTGACGATCCAGCGTAATCGAACGCGCGGCATTTCCCACACTCACACAATAGCCATGCCATTGTTGTTCAGGTGTAAGTGGCTCTTTTTTGCTACAACCGACCAAAACCAAACCTATTGCAATCAACAAAACTTTATTCATCATCATACTGCGACTAATTTGATCCACACATCATACTGAAACTGATTTATTTTGCAAAAGGAAGTATTTAAAACCATCCTGTCCGCAATAGAAACATACAAATCATTTGCTGCACTGCATATTATTGCCATTCTTTTGGCATTTCCTGCCTGTTGCAGAAAGATAGGTATTACCTGCAACCAGATTATAATGCCTACCTTTTGAATCCCAGCATCTGACACCATTACAGTTTTTTACAGCGATCAGGGCTGCTACAGCAGCCGCTGTAGATGGACTGGCAGTGGTCGCACCAGCAGCTGGCTTAGCTGAATTTGTTGCAGAAGCGGTGGTGGTCTTAACCGCATTTGCACTGGTCGCCGCTACAGTTGTTTTTGCTTCTTTGTTTACTGCTAGCGGAGATGTTGTTGGATGAGTTACGGTCTGGGTTGTAGCGGTGTTGGGATTTCTCTTTGCAGGGTCGAGTTGAGGTTCCTGTTTCTGAGTTGGAGGTGGTGTTGCTGAATATGTTGTTACACCACGTGCGTCCACCCACTTATAGTATTCTTTAGCATTTGTTTGAAATGTACAGCCAATCACCCCAAGGCTGATGATTGCCAAAATCTGACTAAAAGTGACAGATTTCATCCCTTTCCTCCCAAAAATATCATAAATATTTTATTTTCAATAACTTATTTTAATTTTAGCATATTTCCTTATTTAAAATAAATGTCATTAAAAAAACCTGTTTTATCATTGTAAAACAGGTTTTTATTTTTACATACTAAAAACGCCAGTTATAGAAAATATCTATCGCGCGTTCCAAAGACTGACTCGCTTCCAGATATAAACGGCGGTTCATTTGATAACGTAAGGTGAGTTTATTCACAGGAGTAAACACACCTATACCATAGCGGATAAATAAATCTGGTGTGATATACCCTGTCAGGCTGACTTGAGTATCATCTCCTGTACCCTGTGCATCCAATGCCAGTCCGCTCAGACCAAAGGTTCGACCAATCTGGTTGGTTAAAGCCCGTGTACCCCCCAGACCCATGCTGATCCCAGCGGCTGCAATGGTATTGTTCACGTCTGACTTAAAGCCTTCAGTATTGCTTAAACCACTGCCACCCTCATTGATACGTCCCGTAAGCAAGGCATTGAGGGCCTCTTGTTCTGACAAGCCAGCATCATTATAAACCTGAACATTCGGCACAGTTGCCGTACCTGTTACCCGTACCCCAACCATACTGCCTTGCACAGGTTTATTGGCATCAATATCCAGTGTTGGGTTGGCCAATGGCCCATTAAAACGGGCAATGGCTCGGTTCAAGTCCAGACTTTGACCATAGGCCTCAATTTTCACTTTCTGGCTCACCCCAATCGCACCATTGGCACGCATTGCGGTTTCGAGACCACGCTGGGATAGATGCAAACGTCCAACGAGTGGAATATTACTTTCAAAGCCCTGGAAAACAACCTGGTTGCCTAACGTCAGGGTCATATCAGCACGAATGTCCCACGGTTTTGCTGACTTTAATGTTGCCAACAAGTCCTGTCCTTGCTGAACAACACGGACATCAGGCGAAACGTTAATCACGGTTGCGGTGGTTTCTGGCATTGAAATGCGCGCGCGAGGGACATCAATTGACCCTTTCAAGCTTAAGCGCTGATCAAATGGATAAACATCAAGGCTTAAATCAGGCTGGACAATTGCAGTGATCATTGGTGCCTGACGAATCAACAGGTTGTCACCTTTTAAGGTCAATGCCAGATGTGGTTCTTCTTTCCAGTCAAAGCTACCCTTTAAGCGACCCACACCTTGCCCACTGTTAAACGCACCATCAATACTGGCTGAATCCTGACGGATTGAGGAATACAACTGGATATTGGTGAGATTGACGGGCAATGACATCATGCTGATGGCACCATTTTTCAGACGCATTTCACCTGTGAATTGAGGTTGAGTTAAAGTCCCATTCACCTTACCAGCAAGTGCAAGCGTGCCCGCCATTGAACGGACATCCTTGATAAATGGTTTAAAAACTTTTAACTGAACATCATCAAAAGCTACTTCGCCACGCATTGGCATATTATCCTGAAAAGGATTGACAATCACATTCGCATAACCCGTTCCAATATCTGGGGTTTTCATGTCTACACGGAACAACAATCCATCGCTGACACTTTTGGCAATCAAGCTTAATTCATCATAATTCATGGTGGTGGCTGGGTATTGTGGATCATCCGCAGCCAAGCCAATCTCACCCTTGCGTGTCACCAGGCTGGCATCAATTTTTGGACGGTTACCCTGAACCCATGAGGCCTTGGCATAACCATTCAACTGACCCGTAACCGCCAATCCTTCTGGCATAAAAGCAGTAAAGTCATTTAAGTCGATATTTTTGGTAATGACAGAGACATTACCCTTGGCCTGACTAATACGTGCAGGCTGATCCAGACATAACTGGCTGTGTGCACTCTGCCAGCAATGCTGCCCAACATACAGTTCGGATAATCGGGTTGAATACACAATCGCCGCATTTTGATTTTGCACAAGATTGATACGTGGCGAAGCAAAGTTCCCTTTTTGCAGTTGCCCCAGCCATTCATTGTTTGAGTTAAAGCCGCCTGCAAGCTGTAGATAAAAATTTGATTGTCGATTTTTGCTTTCAACTTTTAATACATGCGCCTTACGTGTTCCAGCCAGATTGACCGTAGCATTCTCGATTTCACGATTGCCACTGCGTAAATGGTCAATTTTTGCAGCCAATAACGTTGGGGTGGTTTCTGATGTTGGCAATTCACCCTGAATACGCAACGATCTAACACTTGCCACATCCTTGAATGCAAAATTATCCACGGCAATATTTGCGATTGCCTTTAAGCGTGGCTGGGACTGCACATTCAGGCTGCCATAGGCACGGCCTTTCAGACCTGGATATAGTTCATAGAGTGCAGGTGCATTGAGCTTGATTTTCAGGCTTTGGGCATTACCCGTTGCCTGTAACTGATTTTGTGCATAGGAAAAATATAAATCATTGGCTTCAAACTGTTGTGGCAAAAAGCCTTTCTGGTTGGAATCCAGCAAGAGCGTCAGGTTGCCGCGTCCCCTGATTGGCTTATTATTAATAAAACCAGCGGCATTCAGTTGACGGATATCAATACGTTTTAGCTGCTCAGACCAGACACCCTGTGTTTTTACGTGACCAGACACTTCACCCTTAACACTGGAAACGAAATATTGGGGTTTAAAACGTACCAGTGAGGCATCCAGATCCCAACCCAATTTATCTTTAAGATTGACTGCGCCAGTGGCATAGACTTTACCCGCTACACCATCATGTTTTAGCTGATTGATCTTAATGTATTCAGGTGTACCCGCAATATTGATTTTTAATAAGCCATTGCCCTGATTTAAGGCGTTGAGTGAACCATCATAATTCACGGCAAAACTTTTAAAGCCGCCACCCGCTTTTTGATCATGGAAGATAAGAGCCGCTGTACTTTTTCCTTTTAAGGCAACCGTTTCAGTTTTACCTGCCTGAGCCAGTTGTCCCTTGAGATCAATCTGGTCAAGTTGAATGACCTGCTGGTTGGGTTTGGCAAAACCAGTCGCTTTAATCTGACCGTTAAGTAGATTAACAGGTGCTGTTGCAACCACTGTCTGCGGATTAAAATTTTGTGCCTGTAGCTGTGCCTGCCATGCAAGCTGCTGCTTTTCATTTGGTAGTTTCACCTTGGCCTGACCTGTTAGGCTGCCTTTTTCAGCCTGATAATGGAAACGTTCCACATCTAAAAGATCACCTTTTACATCAAAGCGTGCATTATACTGTCCTGTTGGTAACAGTGTTTTCTCATGCGGACGCACCTTGGTTGACACATAGATATCCTGTTGTCCCTCTTTCAGCGTAACATCAGTATACCCTTCGGCACTACTCAACCAGCCAATATAAGGTACAGCCCGATCAATTCCTTGCCATGCAATATTTAACATCATTGGTTGAGCTTTGTGATCTTTTGCCTCAGCCTGATTGAGCTTGATGGCCCAGCTTTCATATTTATCGAAATCAAGATTGGCTTTTAAGGACAGCCCTTTTTCCATTGAACCTGATGAACTTAGGTTTGCGTCCAGATTGGGCGGCAAGAAATCCTGAGCCACTTGCGGCAAAGTTTTATCTTTCGGGTTTAATTTTTCCAAACGCCCCTTAACATCCCATGACACATGATTATGCCAATTCACCACACCCTTAAGACCAACCCTACCACCCATCAACTGACCATTAAAATCATTGATATTGAGCTGGTTTTTCAAGTCAGTATCCATCAGGGCATTATATTTCCCCTCAGGAATCTGTTCACCTTTCAGGTCGGTATCCAGTGTCAGAAGTAACTTTTGAATGTCACCGTTAAACCGCGCCACGCCATCTTTTGCAAATAATTTCTGTTCTTTTAGCAAGGGTAAATGATAATTTTTAAAGAACAATTCGCCGTTCATTGGTACATGGTCACGTACAGGATGAACCACAACCCAACCTGTGAGTAGATCAGGGGTACGGGTTGCAATTCCTGCCTTTAAGGTATCAAGTGTTCCTCTGGCGACAACCTTGATAATCTGGATATCCAGACTTTTTAATGAGGGAATTATCAGGTCAGTTTTGAGATTCAATGGGTATTTACCGATAAAATCCATTTCACCTGTTGCATGCTGGAGCGCCAGATAACCCATATCCATGCGGGAGTCTTCGAACTTAAGCTTTGTTCCCGACCATAAGGCATTCTTTAAATAAATATCACTAAAGTCGGTCTTCGAGGTGCTGGTCTTGATTTGAAGATGGTCTATAGTTGCCTCATCTACCCTTAATACAAAAGGCAATTTAATCGCATCAAAGGAAAATGGTTTACCTGATGGCGGTTTTTTATTCACAATCCTTAAGTTACGTACATCGGCATGGCTTAAGTGCAGTTCCTTGTTTAACAGGGCACGCCAGCCTAAAGACACATCGACCCGATCCAGCGACACATCCACAGCCTTGACTTGCAGCAACACATTTTTCAGGATAATCCCTGAAAGCAGGTTTCCACCTTCATATTCATATTTAATGACTTTCTGGCTTTGCAGCACACGATCCAGTAAGAAACGGCTTCCCTTGTCCGTAGACATCATCACCAGTAACGAGCTGACCAGCAATAAAAGAATGATCAGCACAATCAGCGCAATGCTTCGAAGAATGCGCCGTTGCCGTCTTGGTCTTGTTGGAGGTAACTGCTGTTGTGCTTCCGTCATAATCAACCTGAATTGTTTGACCTTTTAGAGGTTTTTTAAAAGTTATTAAAGCTGTGGACCAATAAAGAAATGGAGTCGGATTGGGTTGTTGTCATTCGAGATACCTGAAGCGACATCCAGGCGAATCGGCCCAATTGGTGATCTCCAGCGAATACCTACACCCACGCTATATTCTGTTGGGTTGCTAAACTGTTTATCATAGGCATTACCAAAATCAGAAAATATCGCTGCACGCCAGCCATCTTTAAATTGATAGTTATACTCAAGTGATCCCAAGGCTAAGGCCTGTCCACCAATTTTATAGCCATCTTCTTCTGGTGATAGGCTCTTGTAGTCAAAACCGCGTAACGACTGATCCCCACCTGTGAAGAAACGTAAATTATAAGGAACCTTGTTGAAGTTGTCGGTAAAGATATAGCTGGTGTCGCCACGCCCCACAAACTGGTGGTTGTCATTTTCACCCATTGAATAGATAAAACGCCAGCCTCCCGTCAGGATGGCCATGTTGGCATCTGTCAATAATGATTCTGTACCCAGCTCAACCTTGTAAATCTGTTTAAAGCCTTTGGTTGGGTTTAAACGTGAATTGGCATTGGTTTTTGACGCTTCATAACTGAGCAGCAAGGATTCCTGTTCGGAGTCGATTCCTGAAACCTTAAACGCGTCAGGAAGTTCATTGACATCAATATCGCCTTTTTTGGTTAAGCGATCCAGACGGTAACGTAAGCCAAAGGTATTTTGCCAGTCACCCAACGGATTTTTAATCACCCGTTCGCCCCCCATGACCGCTGACTCCACCAGCAGGTTCACACCTGGACCAATATCATCACGCTCTTCACGCTCATAACCACCGACAAGGTTAAAATAGTCATTAAGTGGATGCTTGTAGGGAATACTATAGCGTCCATCAATGGACTGACGAATCTGCGACAATTCAATGTTGGCATCAAAAGAATGTCCATATTTATTGACAATGGCACGACGATACTGGCTACGAATACGCGCACCTGTATCAGTTCCATAACCGACACCCGTTTCCAGACTATTTAATTTATCGGCATTCAATGTCACCACGATTGGAATTTTTTTCTCGATTCGGGTTTGCTCTTCAAGCTTGTGGCGTTCCTCATCTTCATCATCATGGTCATGTGAACGTGGTGCTGTGCGGGCAACTGAATAGGCCTGTGCAGACTCGCCACCAGAGAATACGGTCTCATCGACCACATTTTGTGTGACTTCCTGTGCAGAGGTAACTTTCTGACGTGCCAGATCAGCCTTTTGCTGACTATTCATCAACTGTGACTGCTGAAGTTTCTGCTGGTCTACCAATGCCTGTAAGTCAGGCGCCAATTCCAAAGGAGGTTGAATCGGGTCTGGCTTGATGGTGTCAACAAGGGTGTAATTGAAATAACGGGTATTGGTCAGGTTATTTGCTAAGACATTGACACGCCAAAATGCGTAGTCATTACCCTCTTTCCACGGTGCCAAACTATCAAGCACTTTTTGGGTAAGCGGCAGTGGCTTGCTTGGGTCACTCATACGGTATTCGACTTTTTTCAGCTTATAACGCTCACCCGTCTCATATTTCAGGTTGATCTCTGCTGTTTTATCAGGCTGCGTAATCTTGACATCATGCAAACGCCAGTAGGCATCAAAGAAACCGTTATCATTGGCTGCACTGACAATTTTTGTTTTGGTTTCTTCGTATTTGCCATGATTAAAGATATCACCCTCATCCTGTTCTGGAATTAAACGAATCACTTGTAGTTGAGGTAATCTTTCACCCGCTCCCGAAAATTCAATATTTTGCTCTTTAATACGGACGGGTTCATTCGGTGTGACAATGA
>ERZ650312.2086-NODE-2086-length-11129-cov-44.592017_pt1 | contig 11129 bp, 8 predicted proteins | sample MGYA00376248_ERZ650312 | MGnify/ENA primary metagenome ERZ650312 (study PRJEB26733, sample SAMN07839316) | wastewater metagenome | biome: urban; feature: wastewater treatment plant; material: waste water | place: USA: North Carolina | collected 2016-07-28 ... | reverse complement strand
CAAGTAGTTCTTAAAAAACCTGCTATGATAAGAATAGAAGATTAAATTCTTCTACTCTTTTTAAAAAAACTCATTTTTTAGATCTTGATTTTTTGAGTATATTTTATAAGTTATATTTTTATATGTAAACTCCAAATAGTTTGCATGAAGCCAAAGTCTGCTTGAACCTGTAACCTTAAATCTATCCTCTTTGCTTAGAGTTTTATTTAGATAATTTTCTGCATTTACATCATCAACACCATAAATAGGGTCTCCTAAAATTGTATGTCCAATTGAGTGAAGATGAACTCTTATTTGATGTTGCCTTCCTGTTAGTGGAATTGCTTCAATAAGTGTCAAATCTTTTTCTTTGTTATATTTTATTGGTTTTATAATTGTAATTGACTCTTTACCACCCTCTTCTTTTTGGCAAGTTTTCATTTTAACACCAATTAAAAGTCCCTCTTTATCAATATTTTTATCTATTTTTAACTCTTTATCTATTTTTCCACAAACAATTGCAAGATATGATTTATGGTATTTTTTCTCTTGAAACATATCTTTTAGCTCTATTTCACTCTTTTTATTTTTTCCAACTATTACTAAACCACTTGTTTCAGCATCAATTCTATGAATTAAATTTGCATTTTCTCCAAAGTGATATCTTATTTCATCAAGTAAAGAGTAAGGAGTGTTTTTAGATATAGGATGAACCATAAGATGTGTTGGTTTATCAAAAATTGCAAAATCTTGAAATTCTAATAAAGGTTTTAATCCTCTACTAATTCCTTCAAAAACTCCAATAGAAATCTCATCACAATCAATGATTTCACTTGGATTAAAAGCACTCATATCACTTCTAAAAACTCTTCCTTTGCCTATTAGTTTTTGTGCGATTTTAGGGCTATATCCTAAATCATCTTCAAGAAAAAATTGAATTTTTTTATCTTTGATTGCTTTGAATTTTTTAAGTGTAAACGGCAAAATTATCTTCCTATTTTAAGTTCATAATGGATACAATATCCCTTAATTTTTAACAAAATAATATAATAAAAAATATAGAAATACGATTAGAAGGGTAATTTATGGTAGAAAGATATGCAAGAAAAGAGATGAGCTCAAAATGGACACAAGAAGCAAGATATGCAGCTTGGTTGGAAGTAGAAAAAGCAGCTGTAAAAGCTTGGAATAAATTAGGTCTTATACCAGATAGTGATTGTGAAAAAATAGTAAAAAATGCAAAATTTTCAGTTGAGAGAATTGAAGAGATAGAGGCTATTACTAAACACGATTTAATAGCATTTAATACAAGTGTAAGTGAGAGTTTAGGAGAAGAGTCAAGATGGTTTCATTATGGAATGACATCTTCAGATGCAGTTGATACAGGTGTTGCTTTACAAATGAGAGACTCTTTACAAATTATAATTGATGATGTAAAAATGCTACTTGAATCAATTAAAAAAAGAGCAAATGAACATAAATATACTCTTATGGTTGGAAGAAGCCACGGTATTCATGGAGAGCCAATAACTTTTGGTCTTACTTTAGCTGTTTGGTATGACGAAGTTAAAAGACATCTAAAAAATCTTGAAGAGACTATGGAGGTTATTGCAGTTGGTCAAATTTCTGGAGCTATGGGAAATTTTGCTCATGCACCTTTAGAGCTTGAAGAGTACGCAATGGCTGAGCTTGGTCTTAAACCTGAACCTTGTTCTAATCAAGTAATTCATAGAGATAGATATGCAAGATTGGCTACCTCTTTAGCACTTCTTGCTTCTAGTGTTGAAAAATTTGCAGTACAAGTTAGACATCTTCAAAGAACTGAAGTTTATGAAGCTGAAGAGTATTTTGCAGCTGGACAAAAGGGAAGTTCAGCTATGCCACACAAAAGAAACCCTATTTTAACTGAAAATATAACTGGACTTGCAAGAATAATTAGAGCTTATGTAACACCAGCTTTAGAAAATGTTGCTTTATGGCACGAAAGAGATATCTCTCACTCTTCAACGGAGAGATTCTGGTTACCAGATGCATTTATTACAACAGATTTTATGCTTCATAGAATGAATAGCGTTATTGCAAATCTTACAGTTATGCCTGAAAATATGATGAAAAATCTAAATTTAACTGGTGGACTTGTATTTTCTCAAAGAGTTTTACTAGAACTTCCACTTCAAGGAGTTAGTAGAGAAGATGCATATAAAATAGTTCAAAGAAACGCTATGAAAGTTTGGCAAGAGATACAACAAGGGAAACCAACTACAAATGAAAAAGGTGAGTCTTTATATCTTCAATATCTTTTAGCTGATGAGGAATTAAGAAAATCTTTAAGCGAAGATAAAATAAGAGAGTGTTTTAACTTTGATTATTACACTAAAAATGTAGATAAGATTTTTAATAGAGTTTTTAATTAATAGGGGATTTTAAATGACAATAATGATTAAAAAAAGAAATGGAAGAAAAGAGGTTTTGGATATTACAAAAATCCAAAAAATGACTATAGAAGCAACTGCTGGTCTTGAAGGAGTTAGTCAAAGTGAATTAGAACTAGACTCTCATATCAAATTTATTGATGGAATGAATTCAAGCGATATTCAAGATGCTTTGATAAAAACAGCTGTTGAAAAGATTGATATTGATGTTCCAAACTGGACTTTTGTTGCTGCTAGACTTTTTTTATATGATTTATACCATAGAGTTGGAATTGCAACTTATGGAGTAAAAGGTGAAGCATATAGACACTTAAAAGAGTATATTAACTTTGGAATAGAAGCTGGAAGAATTATTCCAAATTTAGCAAATGGTTATGATTTAGATGATTTAAACTCATATATTGACCCAAGTAGAGACTTTTTATTTAACTATTTAGGAATTAAAACTCTATATGATAGATATTTAATTAAAAACTCTAAAGGTGAGCCAATAGAGTTACCACAACAAATGTTTATGGCAATTGCTATGTTTTTAGCTCAAAACGAAGAGAAAAAACAAGAAAAAGCAAAAGAGTTTTATGATGTTATCTCTAAATTTGAAGTAATGCTTGCAACTCCAACATTAAGTAATGCTAGAACAAATAGACATCAATTAAGCTCTTGTTATATTGGTTCAAGTCCTGATAATATTGAAGGTATCTTTGATGGTTACAAAGAGATGGCACTATTATCTAAATATGGTGGTGGAATTGGTTGGGATTGGAACCAAATTAGAAGTTTAGGTGGTTCTATTGATGGACATAAAAGTGCTGCTGGTGGAACAGTTCCATTTTTAAAAATCACAAATGATATAGCAATTGCTGTTGATCAATTAGGTACAAGAAAAGGTGCAATTGCTGTATATCTTGAGCCGTGGCATATGGATATTATGGACTTTATTGATTTAAAGAAAAATAGTGGAGAAGAAAGACGAAGAGCGCACGATTTATTCCCAGCACTTTGGATTAGTGATTTATTTATGGAGAGAGTTTTAGAAGATTCTTATTGGACACTATTTGACCCTGTTGAAGTAAAAGATTTGAGTGAATATTTTGGTGAAGAGTTTACAGCAAAATATATAGCTTATGAAAACAATGACAATATCACAAAAAATAGAATAAAAGCAAAAGATTTATGGAAAAAGATTTTAACTTCATATTTTGAAAGTGGAAGTCCATTTTTATGTTTCAAAGATAGTGCAAATAAGGCAAATCCAAATCAACATGCAGGACACATAAGAAGTTCAAATCTTTGTACAGAGATTTTCCAAAATACAAACCCAAATCACTATAAAATCAAAATAGAGTTTGAAGATGGTACTATCAAAACTTTTGAAGAGGAAGATTTAGTAGTAGTTGATGGTGGAATTACAAAAAAAGCAAATAAGGTAACTGCACTTGATAGTATAAATGGTAAAAAAATATTTATAGTTGAAAAACAAAAAATAGATGGAGATACTGCTGTTTGTAACCTTGCAAGTATAAATTTATCAAGAATCAATACAAGTGAAGATATAAAAAGAGTTGTACCAATAGCTGTAAATATGCTTGATAATGTAATTGATTTAAATTTTTATCCACTTAGAAAAGTAAAAGCAACTAACCTAAAATCAAGAGCAATAGGTCTTGGTGTTATGGGTGAAGCTGAGATGTTAGCAAATAATAAAATATCTTGGGGAAGCAATGAGCACTTTAAGAAAATAGATGAGATTATGGAGTATATTTCATATAATACTATTTTAGCAAGTTCAAATTTAGCAATAGAAAAAGGTTCTTACCCTACTTTTGATGGTTCAAATTGGAGCAAAGGTATTATGCCTCATGATCACACTCCACAAGCTGTAAACGCTATAGTAAATAAAGATTTATTTGATAACTCTTGTGACTGGGATTTTTTAAGAGAAAAAGTTAAAAAAGATGGAATGAGAAATGGTTACCTAATGGCTATTGCTCCAACATCATCTATCTCTATTTTAGTTGGAACAACTCAAGCAATTGAGCCTGTTTATAAAAGAAAATGGTTTGAAGAGAACTTGAGTGGTTTAATTCCAGTAGTAGCCCCAAAATTAAGTCCAGATACTTGGTCTTTTTACACTCCTGCATTTGAAATAGATCAACTTCAAGTTGTAAAAGCAGCAGCAATAAGACAAAAATGGATTGACCAAGGACAAAGTACAAATATCTTTATGAGTTTAGATAAAGCAAGTGGAAAATATCTACATGAAATTTATACTTTAGCTTGGAAACTAGGTCTTAAATCAACATACTATTTAAGAAGTCAAAGTCCAGAAGCAAAAAATGATGTAGAAGATAGAAGTATGGAGTGTGCTGGTTGTCAATAAAGACACCATTTACATTTTTAAAGGAAAATAGATGGAAAGAAAAATTATATACAACCCAAATTCAAAAGAGTCTTTAAACGATAGAAGAGTTTTTGGTGGAAATAGTGATGGAATGATTAACTTCACTAAAATGAAATATCAATGGGCATTAAATCTTTGGGATACTATGGAAGCAAATACTTGGTTTCCTAGAGAAGTTCAAATGACACAAGATGCAAAAGATTATAAGTATCTGACACCAGCTGAAAAAAGAATGTATGATTTAGTATTAAGTCAATTGATTTTTATGGATAGCTTACAAACAAATAATTTAATGGATAATATAAATCCATATATAACTGCGCCTGAAATAAATGCTTGTCTAAGTAGACAATCTTACGAAGAGGCAAATCACAGTAAATCTTATGCTGTAATGGTTGAATCAATCTCTGATAATACAGATTTAATCTATGATATGTGGAAAACAGATGCAAAATTAAAGGAGAAAAATACTTATATTGCAGAAGTTTATAAAAACTTATCTCAAGGTGAATTAACAGATGAAAAACTTCTTTTAGCACTATTTGCTAATCAAATTCTTGAAGGTCTATACTTTTATGCAGGTTTTGCAGCTATTTATGCACTTGGTAAAAGTGGTAAAATGCTTGGAAGTTCACAAATGATTAGATTTATTCAAAGAGATGAAGTTACACATCTTTTACTATTTCAAAATATGATAAATAGTGTTAGAAAGGAAAGACCTGAACTATTTACTTCAGAACTTGAAGAGAGTGTAAGATCTATGTTTAGAAAAGCAGTTGAACTTGAAGCATCTTGGGGTTCTTACATAACACAAGGACAAATTTTAGGATTTACAGATGCGATAATCACACAATATATTCAATATTTAGCAGATAGAAGACTTGAAGCTGTTGGATATAAAGCAGAATACAGTGTAAAACACCCTATTCCTTGGGTAGATGGATATGCAAGCTTTAATGACCAAAGAACAAACTTTTTTGAAGGAAATGTAGTAAACTACTCAAAAGGTAGTATAGATTTTGATGATTTCTAAAATTTAGCACAAAAGATAGGGGCAAAAATGTCAATTTTTATGAAGATTTTTATTTTACTGATTTTATTTATATCTTTAAATATAGTTTCTATATATACTTTTAGTTACGAAGATTATTTTACAAATAAAAAAGAGGATATAGAACTAAAAGATAAAAATGGTATTTTCCAGTTTTTTGGTAAAGATTTCTTCAAAAAAGTTGGTTACAAACCATCTGAATTTGTAATTTCTAAAAACAACAATCTTTTATCTCTTGATGGTACATTTTCAAGCAATGAAGTTGCAAAACAAGTTCTTGACTTTCTAAAAATAAATAGTATCCAAAATATTAAAATTGTCGAAAATAGCGAGATTAGCAAAGATTTATTAAGAGAAATTTCAGAACTTACTGAACTTTTAAAAGATAACTTTGAAAATGGTGCAAAATTAAGTTTTGATGGAAATATATTAATCTTAGAAGGTGAGTTAAAAGATAATAGCCATAAAAATTTAATAACAACTGTTATCTCAAAAATAGATAAATATGAGATACAAACAAATATTTATGAAAAAAAAGAGCATATAGTTGATGAAAATAAAGATAATGTTACAAAAAATGAGAATTTTGAAGAAATAGATAAAAATAATGAACAAAAAGAGAAAATATTATCAAAAGATGATGTACAATCTCTTGTTAATAATATTTTTATAACAGATAAAATTTCTTTTGAAAGACGAAGTGCAGAACCAACAGAAAAATCAAAAGTTCTTATAGAAAATCTTAGTAATATTTTAAAACAAAATCCTAAATTTACTATAGAAGTTGGTGGTCACACAGATTCAAGAGGAAATAAAGAGCTAAATAAAAAGATATCTCAAGATAGAGCAAATAGAGTAAAAGAGATTTTAGAGAGCTTTGGTGTTGATAAAGATAGAATTAAAGCAGTTGGATATGGAAATGAAAGACCAATTGCACAAGATGATGAAAATGGATTGTCAGAAATAAACAGAAGAGTAGAATTTATTATAGGGGATTAATAATATGCTAGTAGAGATTGCACAATATATTGTTATAAATTTATCAGTTGCATTTATTTTAGGTTTAATTCTTGGTTATGTTATTGGAAAAGGAAATAAAGAGAAATTTAACTCTATACAATGTAGTAAAAATAACGATGAAAACACTATTAAGAAAAACAAGTTTAAAATAAATCCCATATTTAATAAAAGTGCTAGTTTAGATTTTAAGCCTATGGTTTTAAGTTCATCAAATAAAAAAGATAATCTTAAAAAGATAAAAGGGATAGATGAAGATATAGAAAATGAGTTATTTAAACTTGGAATTTATCATTTTGAACAAATATCAATTTGGTCTAGTAAAAATTCGGAGTGGATAGAAAACTTTTTAAATCTTCCAAACTATGTACGAGCTAATCAATGGGTAGAGCAAGCAAAAATTCTAAAAACAGGAAGAGAAACAAGCTATAGTCAAAAGCTTTTAGATGAAGAAAATGAAGATAATATCGATTTAACTACAAAATAGTAAATTAAAAAATCTTCTTAAAAAATATCACACTTCATCACTCTTTTAAAATATAATATTAAAAAATCATTATTTAGGTGAATAAAAAGTGTATTTAAAAAAGCTTATCTTATTTTTCTCTTTCACAATAAGCTCATTTTCACAAGAGTTAGGAAATTTATTAGATAATTTAAATAACTACACAGATAAAACTAATTTAAATATAGATTATAAACCAACTGCTATGACTGTTTTATATGCTTCTGATTTAGAATCTTTTGGAATACATAGTTTAGGAGAAGCTTTAGATTTTATTCCAGGTATTCAAACATACTCAGGAACTGCATTTGCTCCTTTTATATCAGTTCGTGGACAAACTCAACCTTTAAACACTATATATGAAAAAGTTGGATTTTTTATCGATGGTATTAGTATTGGTGCAAATAATTTTGAAAATTTTCCTATTAGTTTAATAGATAGAATAGAGATATCAAAAGGTTCAACATTTGGTTTAAACAATCCATATAGTTTTGTTGCAAGTATAAACATAATCACTAAAAGTTCTATCAAAAACTCAAATAATATTAGCTTTCAAACAGGAAGCTTTGATAAAAGATTTACATCTTTATCTTTAAGTGAAAAATTGGGCTCATTTGATATGGGATTAGGTTTTTACTATTTAAAAGATAATAAAAAAGTAGATGCACCAAGTGCAACATTAACTACAGAAGAGTTTGGAACTTCTTTTGATAGAAAAAAAGAGTCTTTAGAGGGTAAAGAGGATGTTGGATTTTTATTATCATTTAAAAATGATAATTTTGAGTTTTCAAATAGATATATAAAAAGTGATAGACAAAATAACTATGGTATGTTTAATTTACTAGATTTTAATGATGATGGATATTCAAAATATGAAACTATTGCAAGTGAATTAAAATATGTACAAGATATTTCAGAGAATAATCTTCTTGAATCAAAAATAGGTTTTTTACAAAATAATTATCAATTTAATTCATATTTCTATAAACTCGAACCAAATAACCTAGGTTTATATAATCCACATTTTAATTTAGATTTTGCACAAAGAGATAAATATCTATCTTTTTTAATAAAAAATAGTACTTTTAATAATCATGAGATTGATTTTGGAGTACATCTTTCAAGAAAATCAACTGTAAAAAATGATTTTTATACAAATGTTGATGAAGATTATAAGATTGGAAGTTTAATTGGAAGCTCATATATTCCAAATACACCTCATCTTACAAAATTAAGTGGTAAAGATGGAAATATTTCAGATATAGAAGATAAAACAAATATCTCTTATTATTTTAATGATACTTACTCTTATAGTGAGAATTTAACACTCTCTTTTTTAGCAAAACTTGATGATTTTAAAGAGTTTGATAGTGCTAAAAGTTTTAAACTAGGAACAGTTTATTCAAATGACAATAAAAATATATATAAATTTATTCTATCAAAATCTAGCAAAACACCATCTTCTATGGAAGATTCAATGGTTGGGCATCTAAGAGTTTATGGTAATAAAGATTTAAAAAATGAAGAGATAGAAAGTGCTGAATTAATATATATTTACAGTGATAACAAAGATAAACTTAAATTAAATCTATTTTATTCTATCTATAAAAATGGTATTGATTCAAGAGAGTTTGATACGAATAAATATAAATTTATTAATAAAAGTGACGATGAAAATAATTATGGTTTAGAGTTAGAGTATTCAAAACTATTTGAAAATCGTTCAAAACTATTTTTAAATAGTAGCTATAATATTTTTGAATATAAAAATAGTTATTATAATTTTGATATTAATACACCTGTTGTATCTAAACTTACAACTACTTTAGGATTTATTTATCCTTTAAGTTCAAAATTTACGATAAGTCCACTTTTAAGGTATTATGGAGATAAAAATCTATTAAATGGAACAGAGATTGGTGATGTTTTATTAACAGATTTAACTCTATCATATAGGTTCTCAAAAGACTCTAAACTATCTTTTGGAGCTAAAAATCTATTTGACCAAAACTACTATTACTACGGAAATAAAACTAAAGATGAGAAGATGCTAAGAGAAGGAAGAACTTGGTTTACAAGTTTTAGTTATGATTTCTAAAAAAATATTTTTCATAATATTCTTACAATTTTCACTCTTTGCAAATAGTGTATATAATGTAAATTTTTTAGATTTTCAAGCAAAAGTATTTCCAAAAATTATATTACTAGACAATAATTTTGAAGATAAGCTATTAGAAAATAGTGTAGTTCTTACAATTTTATATGAAGAGATAGATTACAGTGTAGTAGAAATTTTAAAAGATAAGATAGAAAAAGAGTACAAATCTTTAAAAGATTATAATCTTAAAGTAAATAGTTTAAAATATAGTGAATTTAATAGAAATAAATTAAGTACAGCATATATTTTATTATTAGGAAAAGATGAAAAAATATTAGAAATATCTAAAATCTTATCTTCTAATAGTAGGCTTACTTTTGCTTATGATAATAGCTATTTGGATTTAGGAGTTATTTTTGGACTATCTATAACTTCAAAAGTAGATATACTTTTAAATATTGAAGCTTTAAAAAATAGTAAAATCGAACTTCAAAACTCTATATTTAGTGTGGTAAAAATAAGATGAGAAATTTAAGTATTGTAACTCAAATAGCTATTATCAATATTTTTGTTTTTACTATTTTTATATCAATATTTATATATAAAAATTACGCTATTGTATCAAACCAGTTCGTTTTACTTCAAAATGAAAAGATTGATTCTATTATAAAAACTATATCACCAGTAATCTCTATAAATTTAACTCTAGGTTTAGAAAACAATATAAAAGAGATTGTAAATGATAGCATCAAACTACATAAAGAGTTAGTTGGAATTGAGGTAACAAATAGCAACAATAAAATTGTATATAAAAATATAAATAGTGATATAAAAGATTTAAAAATTTATCATACTATTTTGGAAGACACTATTTTAAAATCAAAGCTTGGTGAGTTAAAGGTATTTTATACTTTTTCATCTATTTACTCAAAACTTTTAACTGAATTTTATCAATTCTTAATTTTCATTGCTATCTTCTTTATTTTTTCTCTTTTATTATCTTCATATTTAATAAAATATAACCTAAAGCCACTTATAAAATTAAAAGAGGGTATGAAAAATTATAGCTTAGAAAAAAATAGTACCTTAAAAGAAGATAAGTTTAAAAATGAGATCTCTGTAATAAATAATAGTGCAGTAAAAATGGTAAAAAAAATCGAAGAAGAGCTTGAAAAAAGAATTTTATATGAAAAAGAGATTATGCAAAAAAATCGTCTTGCCTCTATGGGTGAAATGATTGACAATATAGCACATCAATGGCGACAACCTCTTATGAAAATAAATGCAATAGTTTTAAATACAGATAGAAGTATTGAACTTAAAAAATATGATGAACAATATTTACAAAATAGATTAGAAGATATATCACAAGCTGTATATCATATGTCAAATACAATAGATACATTTAGAGAGTTTTTAAATCCACACAAATCTAAAGAGAGTTTTGAAATATCAAACTCTATAAATAAAAGTTTAAAGGTTTTAAATACTTTATTAGTAGATATAGAGGTAAATATTAATCAAAAAGAGATTTATATAAATGCTTATGAAAGTGAGTTTATGCAAGTTATAATATCTATATTATCAAATTCAATAGATATATTTAAAGCAAGAGATATAGAAAAAAAATATATAAATATAGATAT
>ERZ650312.2084-NODE-2084-length-11140-cov-6.174380_pt1 | contig 11140 bp, 10 predicted proteins | sample MGYA00376248_ERZ650312 | MGnify/ENA primary metagenome ERZ650312 (study PRJEB26733, sample SAMN07839316) | wastewater metagenome | biome: urban; feature: wastewater treatment plant; material: waste water | place: USA: North Carolina | collected 2016-07-28 ... | reverse complement strand
ATGATCGGGATGTAAATTCCGCACTGAATATTCTTGCGCTCGGACATGAGCGTCTCGCAGGAGGAATCCCCGTCCTTTAGGTCGGGGAGGATGTCAAGAGCAGCATTTAATGGTCAGCCAGGAAAATTGAAACCTGCCGAAAATAAAAAGCCCCAAGCCGAGTCCTGGGGCAATAATACTTGCCATTACTTTATTTTTCTTCTTATCAAGTCTAAAAACGAATTATTTCTTTATGCAACGTGGTTTAGATTTTTTTGTGGTTTTGGATGGAGGCGGGATTCTGCCGCATCCAGATCAGGTACTGCCGCTGAGGGGAGTACATCCGCCTGTTCAATCTGTTTGTTAATGCCGAGATTCTGGTTGGCCTGTTCGGTTTTTGCCCTGGTTGCCGCCGCACGCTGACCCTTGGCAGGCGCCCACTCCAGAATTGGTAAGGCACGCGCTACAGCCAGGGTCACACGGTCTGACAGTTGCTCACTTTTTACCGTGTATTCAGGTGTAAAGTCCCGATCGGTGGCATATACGCCTATCGGTAGGGTCTGTGCCTGAAAAAAGCTAAATAGCGGACGTAGCTGATGCTCCAGCACCAGTGCATGCCGATCACTACCACCTGAAGCCGCCAGCAATACAGGAACATCGACTAAAGCAGTCTGTTCAACAAAGTCGAAGAAATGTTTAAATAAACCAGTGAATGATGCACGGTAAACGGGTGTGCCCACAATCAGGGCATCTGCCGCCTCAACTGCGGCAAGGTCATCCTGTACACGCTGTGGTAGTTGGTTACGGTAAATGGCGCCACCCAATAAAGGACCAATTTCACTGAGTTTAATGAAATGCACCTTAATGCTGATTGCTTCTGAAAGTTCATGAAGGATGGCCTGAATTAAACTTTCAGTTTTAGAGGGACTATTTAGCCCGCCTGAAACGGCAACAATGTTGAGGGGAGTGGCGATTGTCTGGTGATTTGGCATGGTTGGGCCTGGACAGTTTTCCTGAATTGCCCCTATTTATCTATCTGAATATGCTGGCTGTAAAATAAGGAAATGCTGCAAGCTTATCTTTTTTATCGATATATCTAAAAATAATGATAGGCTTGAATTTAGTTGGTTTTAATTGCATGTTTCTATTCAATATTTCTTTAAGGGCTTTATTCTTGAATAAATAGGATATGGATTATATAAATATTCGATTTATTTTGCTGGAAAAGGAAATAAATCAGGTCTTGTGCTTGACCTGCGGTTTATTTAAAAATAGGCTAGGATAGATTGAATTTGAATAAACACAGTACATTGACGTACTTACAGATTGCGTAAAGCACTTATGAATATTTTAATTGTAGATGATCATCCCTTATTTAGACATGCGTTGATTCAAGCGGTTCGTTATAGCCTGCCACAGGCACAGATTCAGGAAACTGCTGATGTTGACGAATTCTATGCGCGTCTGGAGCATGGGGCGGAACCCGATCTGGTGTTGCTGGACCTGAATCTACCAGGTGCCTCTGGATTTTCTGCACTGGTGTATGTACGAGCACAGTATCCAGCGATTCCGATCATCATTGTTTCTGCCCATGAGGAAGTGTCGATTATCCAGCGGGCAATTGCACACGGAGCAATGGGATACATTCCAAAATCCTCACACCCAAGCCATATTGGAGAGGCCATTAAGCAGGTGCTGGAGGGTGAGATCTGGCTGCCACCGAATTTACCGACTCATGCAGGATTTGACCCAAGGGCTGCGGATGAAACCGCACTGGCAGAGCGTTTACAGTCACTGACCCCGCAGCAGTTCCGTGTATTAATGATGGTGGCTGAGGGGTTGCTAAATAAACAGATTGCCTATGACCTGGAAGTTTCCGAGGCAACCATCAAGGCGCATGTAACCGCCATTTTCCGTAAACTTGGCGTACAAAACCGTACTCAGGCAGTGTTGGCAATCAGTGCCTTAAATATCGAAGACAAAAAGATGTAGTCTTGTAGCTGGGAACTGAAAGACTTTTCCGATTCTTCTAAAATAAAAAACCAGTTCAAAATGAACTGGTTTTTTTATGATCAATCTGGGTTCTGGATAGAACCGCAATTCAATCTTAGAAACGTAATTTCGCGTTTACGCCAACAGTTTGCATATCTGCGTCAGAACCTACAGCATTCGCATTTACATAGCTTGCACCAACCGCAATCGCTGGAGTGATGAAGTAGTTTACATTCACACCCCAAGCTGAGTCTGGTGAACCAGCAAAGCTAGATTCAGCATAAGAAACACCAGCGCTAAGTTGTGAGTTTAGGTACAAATCAGTTTTTAACTCGTATGCAGTGTCCTGACCATAAACGATACCTGTTTCGAAACCAATTGACATTGGCGTACCTGTGATTGCGCCAACGTATTTAGTACGTGCAGTGATTGCATCCTGATCTTCAGCAATGGTTGCTGTCTCACCAGCCGCTTTGGCAAAACCACTGTTTAGGATTGTGAATGTATCTAAAGATGTTTGTTCAACAACGTTGGTATAACCTACAGCCACAAGGAAATTTGGTGCGATAACAGAACCATACTCAACTGCCCAGCGTTGACCACGGTCATCAGAAAGACCATATTTACCGTCATTGTCAGTTGCGCTGTAGCTTAAGCTTGCATATGCAGGCATATATGATGTTGGCAGGTAAGCTTCAGCCTTAATACCCACGTTTTGAGATTTAACGTCGTCAAGGTTTGCAAAGTTATATCCAACAGCAACATTTGAAGCCTGGTTAAGGAAAGCAGCTTCTGCCAAAGGACCTTTAGATGCATCTACATTATTGAAATAGTAGGTTGCCTGTCCACCCACAGTAAAGTTGTTATAATCTCTGTTTTCATCATTTGAATCTAGGGCTTCAGACTGACCTTGAATTTCGAATTGGTAAGCGTGAGCACCGGTCATGGCTAATACTAAAGCAGTGGCTAAACCGAGTTTTTTCATACGAATTTCCAGCATTAATAAAAAAAGATATACATTTAAAAACAGGATTCATTGTATTGTAACAAAATATGAAGTCAATGTAATAAATGGGTTACTCCGATAAACGAACAATCAAGGGCTACGGAATGCTTAAAAAATAGACAAATATATTTTATTTTGGCAACCTGACACGAAATATATAACTAACAATAAGATAGATGGATTTTTCATCTTTGAAATCGCTGTAATATGATGGTCATAATCGTTTATTTTTATTGCTTTATTCGATGGTGTTAATCGTTTTTTGCATTTAATCTAGGCAGAAAAATTACATAATTAAGCTTAAAAAGTGTGAATAGAATCTACTTTTCCTGTGTTTATGTGGTTTGTTTTTATAATTTAAGCGGACTATCTGGATAAGATAGATAAAACCAGGTTAACAAAAGGCTGGATTTTTTAAAAAGGATTAACAAAAACGATGAAAAATGTAAATCTGATCTATTTAATCGACTTTACTTTTTGAGATGTGTTTCACATAATAGTGAGGAAGAGGTGTGGTATTTGCATTGTACCTCATAACATTTTCTCGAGTATTCGATGTGTCATGCATCCTTTTTTACTAGCTCGGCTTTCCCCAAGGCTGAGCTTTTTTTTGCCTGTATGGTCGTGATTATCCTGTCGATCCTCTATATTTCCATTCCACTTATTATCCAGAGTCATCAGGAATATATTAAAACCCAACAGGTGCTGACTGAGATTACCAGTTTGCGTGCCCCCAGCAACAAGCTGATGTCGAGCCATCCAAAGGAACTGGATAAAAATAAAAAAGAATTGCAGACATTTAGGCAGGTGGTGGATGCTCAAATTGATGAAACCATCCTCACACTACAAAACAACGGCTTTGATGTAATCGCGCTGCAATTGGGGACAGATTTAAAGCCCAAACTGGCAAAAGCATCAGCTCAACATTGAGGGAGTTGGCGTAAATTTAAGCTGGTGAGACAAAATCAACCGAAATTTACGCCAGTGTTTGAGAACCTGTTAAATTTATTTCAACATCGGCTTTAAGAAACGCCCCGTATGTGAAATCTCAACCTCAGCGACTTGCTCAGGTGTACCTTCTGCAATGATCTGACCACCACCAGAACCACCTTCAGGCCCTAAATCAATCACCCAGTCAGCCGTCTTGATCACATCCAGATTATGTTCAATCACCACAATGGTATTTCCCTTGTTGCGAAGCTCATGCAGGATATCCAGCAACTTGGCAATATCATGGAAATGCAGGCCAGTGGTCGGTTCATCCAGAATATACAGGGTTTTACCTGTATCACGTTTTGCCAGTTCACGCGCCAGTTTTACCCTTTGCGCTTCACCACCTGAAAGAGTGGTTGCTGCCTGACCTAGACGGATATAGCCTAAGCCCACCTGCATCAATGTTTGCAGACGACGGTGAATCATGGGAATCGCGCTAAAGAACTCAGCAGCATCTTCCACGGTCATTTCCAGCACATCGGAAATGTTCTTGCCTTTATAACCCACTTCCAGTGTTTCGCGATTATAACGCTTGCCATGACAGGCATCACAAGGCACATACATATCAGGCAGGAAGTGCATCGCCACCTTGATCATGCCATCGCCTTCACAGGCTTCACAACGTCCGCCTTTCACGTTAAATGAGAAACGGCCTGCGCTATAGCCCCGTGCCTTGGCTTCAGGGGTTTGCGCAAACAATTCACGAATCGGGGTGAATAAACCTGTATAGGTGGCAGGGTTGGAACGTGGGGTACGTCCAATCGGGCTTTGGTCAATATCAACCACTTTATCCAGATGCTGCAAGCCATCAATCGAATCAAATTTTTCCGCAGTGAGTGTGGTTGCGCCATTCAGTTGCGTGGCAGCCAAAGGTAATAAGGTACGGTTAATCAGCGTTGATTTACCAGAACCTGAAACACCTGTTACACAGGTCATAATACCTAATGGAATGGTCAGATCGACATTTTGCAGGTTATGTCCACTAGCGCCAGACAGCTTGATCACCTCATTTGGGCGGGGCGATGGGGTACGTTGTTTTGGCACTTCAATTTTTAATTTGCCTGATAAATACTGACCTGTGAGGGAGTCGGCATGGTTGGCCAGTTCGTCATAGGTTCCTTCGGCAATAATCGCGCCACCGTGAATCCCCGCACCTGGGCCAATATCAATGATATGGTCAGCGGCACGGATCGCATCTTCATCATGCTCGACCACCAATACGGTATTGCCCAGATCACGTAAGCGAATCAGGGTTTGTAACAGGCGATCATTATCACGTTGATGCAAACCAATGGACGGTTCATCAAGCACATACATCACGCCCATCAAGCCTGCACCAATCTGTGAGGCGAGACGAATACGCTGCGCCTCACCACCTGACAGGGTTTCGGCGGAACGCGCCAAACTCAAATAATTCAGGCCAACACTAACCAGAAAGTGTAAACGCTCACGAATCTCCTTAAAGATTTTATCGGCGATTTCACCTTTGGCTCCTTCAAGATTGAGGTCCTGATAGTAGTTTTCTGCATCGCCAATCGACATTTTGGTGATTTGTGCAATGGTTTTATCCTTGACCCGAACATGACGTGAGATTTCATTCAGACGTGAACCACCACAGGCATCACAGGCGGCATTGGAAAGATATTGCGCCAGATCATCACGAACGTAGTTTGACTCGGTTTCACGGTAACGACGTTCCAGATGTGGCAAAATTCCTTCAAACGGTTGCACACGGTTGTGCTTACGACCACGTTCATCAATATAACTCAGGTCGATTTTCTCTTTGCCTGTGCCTTGCAGGAATTTTTTCTGGGTGTCCTTATCCAGCTTATTCCACTGCTCATCCAGACTAATGCCAAAGTGATCAGCGACTTTTTGCAGCATGGTGTAGTAATAAGGACGTTGTCTGTCCCAACCACGAATTGCACCCTGACTGATGGAAAGCTCAGTGTTTGGAATCAGCTTTTCTGCACTGAAATGGCTACGTGTGCCTAGACCATCACAGACAGGGCAGGCACCAAATGGATTGTTAAATGAGAACAAACGGGGTTCAAGTTCAGCCACCGCACGGTCACATTCAGGACAGGAGTGTTTCGCTGAAAAAACCCGTTCAGGATGTTCGCCATTCATCCACGATAAAACCGCAATATCACCGCCTAAACGTAGAGCGGTTTCAAAGGATTCTGCAATACGATTGCCAAGGTCATCCCGTACCTTAAAGCGGTCCACCACCACTTCAATGGTATGTTTTTTCTTTTTGTCCAGTTCAGGCGGGCTATCAATATCAATGATTTCACCATCAACACGGGCACGAACAAAGCCCTGACCCTGTAACTGTTCAAATAGCTGGGTATACTCACCTTTACGCTCACGCACCACAGGTGCAAGCAGCATCAGTGCGGTGCCTTCGGGCAGTGCCTTCACTGCATCAACCATTTCGGAAATGGTCTGCGCCACCATTGGCAGGTCATGTTCAGGGCAGTATGGCGTACCGACACGTGCATACAGCAAGCGCAGATAGTCGTAAATTTCGGTAATGGTTCCCACTGTCGAACGTGGGTTATGGCTAGTTGACTTCTGCTCAATGGCAATCGCAGGCGATAAGCCCTCAATTGAATCGACCTCGGGTTTTTCCATTTGTGACAGGAACTGGCGTGCGTAGGCCGAAAGTGACTCAACATAGCGGCGCTGGCCTTCGGCATACAGGGTATCGAACGCCAGTGATGATTTACCTGAGCCAGAAAGTCCCGTAATCACCACAAATTTGTCCCGTGGTATATCGAGTGACACATTCTTTAAATTATGGGTACGTGCGCCTCGAATACGGATATGACTTTGACTCATAAATACATCTCGAAATTGTGCGAATAAAACGTGTATATAATAGCGATTTAAAACTGTTCAAGCTGTAACAAAACGATTTTAAACGTCAGATTGTGTCGGATTAATGATTTCAAATATGTTTTTAACATGAAATTCTTATCTGGCCCAAAGGTTTATCGCTGAGATTTACAGACCATTTATTCAAAAATAAATTCCAAAAATTGAGGGCATCATGTCAAAAAAACTGCAAGTTTCGATTGTTGCGATAGTTCTGCTGGTCTTCGTTTATGTGTATGCATCTCCCTATCTGGTGATTTACCAAATCCGTCAGGCATTGAAGAATGAAGACAGTGCAGCACTGGCAGCCTATGTTGATTTTCCCAGTGTTCGACAGGGAATCAAGGATCAGTTGAATACCGAACTCGTAAAGAAATTTCCAGAACATGCACAGGCATCGGAGGGTGGCTTTGCCGCTTTCGGTGCCTTACTGGCGTCTTCGATGGTGGATAAAATGGTGGATGTGATGGTCAGTCCGCAAGGAATTGCCATGCTTTTACAGGGAAAAAAGCTAAAAGAAAGTTTGCCATTTCAAACCCAGCCTGAACAATCCGAACAACAGCAAACACAGGCAGGAGCGCAAGCAAAGGAAAAGCTGTCTTATCGGGGTAAATATCAGGCATTTAATCGTTTTGTGGTCCAGATTCAATATCCGTATCCAAAACCTCCTGTTACAGTCACAATGCAGCGACAAGGCTTGAGCTGGAAAGTCACACAAATCGTATTGCCGATTGAGCAATTGAAATAGATCAGTGCTACATTTAAATCCATTGTATAAGCGGTAGAACAAGGAAAAAATAAAATGTTGGGAACAATTTTAATTGCGTTGATTGCTATATTGCATGTTTATATTTTAGTGCTGGAAATGTTTTTATGTCTGTATGAAATGTTTTAGGCGTGATCCAACCCAAACCACTCTCTTTGCTGATAGGCACTGTCCCAGAAGAGCCATTCCAGTTTTGCACCCATGCTATAGGCTGCATGCATTTTTGCCAAAGTATCCGCATCACAGCGTGCGGCCACTTTATCAACGGTTGCAATCACGTTGCGTACGGCTGTATGAAACTCTTCACCTGAATAGGTATCCACCCATGCCTGATAGGGATTATTTTCCACAGACTGGCTGACAATATCGTGGCCAACCTCTGCATAAATCCAGAAACAAGGTAACAGGGCGGCTAAAACCACAGGGTAGCTTTCCGACCAGGCCGTTGCAGTCAGGAACGATGTGTAATGATGACAGGCAAGGGTTAAAGGCGTGCTTTCAAACTCGGTTTTAGTGATGGCAAACGCCTGCATAAAATCCTTATGTAGACTTCGCTCCACAATAATCGCAATTTTGGCGGCCTCGGAAAACTGGATCACGTCATCTGCGTCAAAGGCCTTTGCTGCGGCAACAGCCAGTGCGCGGCCATAAGCCAGTAAGTAATGTGCATCCTGAATGACATAATGGCAAAACGCCTTACTGTCTAGTGTGCCAGCGGCAAGCTCCTGATTAAAAGGTAGTGCCAATATTTTTTGATATAAATCGAGATTACGTTGCCAAACCTCTTGGGAAAACGTCATGAACTGAGCCTATGCGAGTGTTATTCCATCAATGATTTTCAAACTATAGCAGAATCTTGACGGGCATTTGTTTTGAATCCATTGGGAGATTTAAGCCTATTTTCAGTTGAACCAGATAAATTCAAAAACGCTGTGGAATTTTCTGCCAGATTTTTCATCATCTCCTTACAACCTTTGTAGGCGAATGACTTATAATTCGCTGAGTCAGTTACAGTGTCTTATCAACAATGAATGCTTTAGAACGCCGTTCAACCTTTGCCCTAAGTAGCATTTTTGCCTTACGCATGTTGGGCTTGTTCATGATTATTCCTGTGTTTTCAGTGGCAGGACAATCCTATCAATATGCAACGCCAGCTCTGATTGGCTTGGCTGTTGGAGTATATGGCTTAACTCAGGCAATTTTACAGATTCCATTTAGTTTGCTGGCAGATCGTTTTAGTCGAAAACCATTGGTTGTTTTGGGCTTGCTGCTGTTTGCATTGGGTGGCGCAATTGCTGGACTGTCAGACACGATTTATGGGGTGATTATTGGGCGTGCCATTGCTGGCGCGGGTGCGGTGTCGGCGGTGGTAATGGCATTACTGGCCGATGTCACCCGTGAAGAACAGCGAACTAAGGCGATGGCTGCAATGGGCATGAGCATTGGTCTGTCGTTTGTGGTGGCATTCAGTCTGGGACCGTGGCTGACCAGTATTGTGGGGATTTCAGGATTATTTTTTGTCACCACACTGATGGGACTGGCGGCAATCCTGATGTTGTTATTGGTTCCGAAAGTGACCCGACATCATCGAAACTTTCAGCAGGGCTATCTGAATCAACTGAAGCAGGTGATGCAGATGGGAGACCTGAACCGTTTGCATGTATCGGTTTTTGCCCTGCACCTGTTGTTAACAGCCATGTTTATCTATGTGCCATCACAGTTGATTGAATATGCGCAGATTCCACTTGCCAAACATGGTCTGGTCTATTTGCCACTATTGGTGATTAGCCTGTTTTTTGCCTTTCCAAGCATCATCATTGCGGAAAAATACCGCAAGATGCGAGGCATTTTCCTGTCTGCAATTGCGGGGATTATTGGTGGTTTGCTGATCCTGATCTTCGGTTATGAATCCAAATATGTACTGCTGGCTGGGCTGGGCATTTTCTTTATTGCGTTCAACGTGATGGAAGCCTTGCTGCCATCCTGGTTGTCCAAGGCCGCACCCCTCCAGTCCAAGGCCACCGCAATGGGAGTAAACGCCAGCAGCCAGTTTTTGGGTGCATTCTTTGGCGGTACGCTGGGTGGACAGCTTTTGATGTTACAGAATACTGCGCTCGGGTGGAGTGTGCTGGCGGGGATTGCTATACTATGGCTGCTGATTAGTTTTGGGTTGTCACAGCCAAGATATTTATCCTCGATTGTATTGCCCCTGCCTCAGGGGGTACAAACAGATGAATGGACTTCAAAACTATTGGCAATTCGTGGTATTGAAGAAGTGGTGGTGATGCCCGAACAGCAGGTTGCCTATATTAAGGTCGATAAACAGTGTATTGATGATGCTGGGCGACAAGATTTAACGCACTTGTTGGGCAAAGAGGTAGCCATTTAAGCATAACTCTTATAAAGTAAAACATAGAAATACATAGGATGAAGACAGCTAATGCGTGGTGTGAATAAAGTTATTTTAGTCGGTACTTTAGGTAAAGATCCAGAAACTAAAACCTTTCCAAATGGTGGATCATTAACCCAGTTTTCGATTGCAACAAGTGAGTCGTGGGTAGATAAGAATACAGGTGAGCGTAAGGAACAAACGGAATGGCACCGCATTGTGCTGCACAACCGTTTGGGTGAGATTGCACAACAATACCTGCGTAAAGGCTCAAAAGTCTATATTGAAGGTTCATTGCGCACACGCCAGTGGACGGACCAGAATGGTCAGGAGCGCTACAGCACCGAAATCCGTGGTGACCAAATGCAGATGCTAGATTCACGCCAGCAAGGTGAACAGGGGGGTGCGGGTGGCAATGACCTCAACCAGCCACGATTTAACAACAATAACAATCAGGGTGGCGGTTACCAGGATACGGGCTTTAACAATAACCAGAATGGTTATGGTCAAGGCGGTGGCTTTGCTGGTGGAAACCAGGGCAACTATGCAGGTAGCCCACAGGCGGGCAATGGCTTTAATACACCAAAAGCAGCACCACAACCTGCGGCGGCTGCCCCTGCGGATTTAGATGATGATTTACCATTTTAGATCATCGTAGAACCCTCAAGAAAAGGCATAAAATTAAATTTTATGCCTTTTTTATTTGCATCAGTTTCTTCTTTTCCAGGAGATTGTCTCATTCATATTTGACTTCGGTTCTCACAAACATACCTCGTTCTGTACATAGGACCATGTGTTGTATTTCCATAGCTATAAGCCTGAACTTGCAAGGCGTAAAATCAAACCCAAAACCAGAACTTCTAAATGAATAGGAGTACAGAGATGAAAAAGATTATTGGTATCTATGAAAATAAGTACATGCATTGGGTGGGTGATGGCTTCCCAGTCTACAACCTGTTTTCCTATGATCGCCTAGGGCAAAGCATCAGTCCTTTCCTGTTGCTGGATTATGCGGCGCCTTACGGTTTTGCCCCAACAACTGAGCATCATGGAGAGCTATTAACTAGGATAAATCAGCTATTTATCCGAATAGCCGTAAAACCTCGGGGTTTAGCCCGAGGATATAAGGCTGCAA
>ERZ650312.2080-NODE-2080-length-11145-cov-20.767538_pt1 | contig 11145 bp, 11 predicted proteins | sample MGYA00376248_ERZ650312 | MGnify/ENA primary metagenome ERZ650312 (study PRJEB26733, sample SAMN07839316) | wastewater metagenome | biome: urban; feature: wastewater treatment plant; material: waste water | place: USA: North Carolina | collected 2016-07-28 ... | reverse complement strand
GATGCTCTGAACCAACTGAGCTAAGAACCCTCTTTCACGATTTCTCGTTTTGAGTGGTGCAAATATACAACTTATTGCGATTTCTACAAATTTTTTTCTAAAAATTCTCCTACTACAAAATTGCTTCCGCCCACAAAAATCATCTCTTCTGGCTTACATTTTATTTTAGCTTCCTGAAAACCAGCATCTACACTTCCGAAAATTTGATAATTTATTCTTGAAAGGATTAATAAATTTTCATAGTCTTTTGGATTTCTACCTCTATTAATCGCAGGTTTTACGAAATAATATTTGGCATTTTTCGGAAGAATTTTTAGAACTTCATCTATTTTTTTATCATTTACAAAACCAAGAACAATGTGTTTATATTTTTCTATGGTATTCAATTGGGCAAAAACCATTTCTAAACCCGCCTGATTATGAGCGGTATCACAAATAATCAACGGATTTTTTGAAAACTGAAACCAACGCCCAATAAATTTGGTGTTTTTTTGTACATTTTTGAGCCCAATTTCTAATGATTTTTCAGAAATTTCAATTTTTTGCTTTCTTAATTCTTCTACCACTGCCAGAACTACTCTTATATTTTTCTTTTGATAATTTCCTTTCAAATCGGTTGGTAAATCGGTAGAAATTTCGGTGGCATCTATAAACCTTGCATCATTTACAGAAGCCTTTTCTTTAATGATATTTTTCACCAAATCTCTTTCGTCGCCAGAAACAATTGGAATATGAGGTTTTACAATCCCAGCTTTCTCCAAAGCTATTTCTTCAATCGTATTTCCTAAAATATTTTGATGGTCTAAATCTATATTGGTAATGGCTGCAACCAAAGGTTTGATAATGTTCGTAGAATCTAATCTCCCTCCTAAACCTACTTCAATAATGGCATAATCCGCATTTTTTTGATAAAAATATTCGAATGCCATAATAGTTGTAAATTCAAAAAAAGAAGGCTTTATTTCTTCTGGAAGATTTTTAAGCTTTTGTATAAAATCAAAAACAAATTCTTTTTCACAATTTCTACCATTTACTTTAATTCTTTCTGTAAAATCTATGAGATGCGGAGAATTATACAAACCAACATTGTAACCTTGTTCTTGTAAAACCGAGGCTAACATATTACTGGTAGAACCTTTGCCATTGGTGCCGCCAATATGTATGGATTTTAATTTTTCTTGAGGATTTCCAAAAAAATCACATAGTTTGGTAATATTTTCTAAACCAGGCTTATAGGCTTTTTGCCCATCAACTTGGTAATTAGGCATTTGTACAAAAAGCCAATCCAATGCTTCTTGATAAGCTTCTTCGGAAAAAGAAATTAGCGTATTTTTTGACACAAAAATTTTTATTCAAAGATAAGGAAACCTATTTTCATTATAAAATTTAACCTCAAATAGTCTTTCTTTTTTACTAAATTTGAAAAACTTCAAAAATAAATTTAATGGAAATTCAACAAGAAGATAATGGTAAAAAAGGCGTTTTTTTTATTGAGGAAAATAATGAAATCATAGCCGAAATGACTTACGTTTGGTCTGGCGAAGATAAAATTATTATAGACCATACCGGTGTTTCTGAAAAATTAGGAGGAAAAGGCATTGGTAAACAATTGGTGCATAAAGCTGTAGAAATGGCGAGAGAAAAGCATATTAAAATACTCCCTCTTTGTCCTTTCGCTAAAAAGGTTTTTGATAAGACTGAAGACTATAAAGATGTACTTTTTTAATTTTTTAAGACGATAATTATGAGCGAAAACCCTATAAAAGAATATACAAACGGCGAAGTAACAGTACTTTGGGAGGCTTCTAAATGCACTCACTCTGCAAATTGTGTGAAAAATCTATCTGAAGTTTTTAAGCCAAAAGAAAAACCGTGGGTACAGATGGAAAATTCTACTTCAGAAAAAATAGTTTCTACTGTAGCTAAATGCCCTTCTGGAGCTTTGTCTATTAAAAAGTAATTTTATAAACCCCTGTAGAATTGGTAGTTGCTTTTTCTGCTTTTACATATTTTTTTACCCAGATTATGGCTGCGGTTACTACACAAGGGTCAGAAATACCGCTTCCACGGCGAGCAGAAGTTACGTTTCCTGATTTATCTACAATGTAAGCAATATTTACGGTTCCAGAAGCGTTGCAATTATGCGGTGGCTGTTCGCCGCCACGCCCCATCGTTCCTGGTATGAAGGAGATTAATTTTCTATCGACTCCTATTTTACTTTCACCATTTCCGTTTCCTCCCAAAGGATCGCCTGCATTGCCTGTTGCTCCATCATTACCTTGTGAGCCTGATTTTGTACCTCTTCCTTTTATTAAATTTCCAATAGCAGCAGTTCCTTGTCCGTCTCCCTGAGCTTTTTTATTAGAAGTATTGGCCACTGATGAAGTTTTAGATGTAGTTGTTTTAGAAGCAGTAGTTGTTTTATCTGCTACTTTTTCTTTTTTATCAGACTTAGCAATAGTTGCTTTTTCTGATTTCCCAGTAACTAATTTTTCTGCGGGTTTTTCTACAGCTTTTGGCGTTTCCACCGCTTTTTCAGAAGTTGGTTCTGGTGTTTTTAATTCTTCGGGAATATAGATTTCAGATGAAGCTAAACTACCTTCTTGATTGGCTGGTTCTTCTGCTCCATTTCCGTTTCGGTTGTCTCCGAAATTAATGAGCATCGTAGTTACTTTCTCTTCTTTTGGAATTTCTCTTACAAATTGATAATAAAAAATGAGAAGAAACAATAATGCAGTAATAAGCGCCGTGATTGTAGCGCTTTTCAACTGGTCTTTTCTTTCGTTTCGTTGATGTTGAGTAATGGTTTCCAATATATACTTTGGCTAAAGCCAATTTTAATGTTATTTTTTATAAAACGAACTAAAGTCCGTTTCTATTAATTACTCTTGAACTGTAGCAATTGCTAAGCCATATTTATGTTTCTCGGCGATTTCCATGGCAAAGACTACATCTTTGTGCTTGGTGTTTTCATCTGCTCTAATGGTAAAAGTAGGATTGGGTGTACCTTCTACTAATTTTACAATATTTTGTTCTAACTGCTCTTTTGGCACTTCTAAATCGTTTACAAAATATTTTCCTTCTGCATTAATGGTTACTGTAGTAGGATCTGTAACACTAGGGTCTTGGGCAGATGCTTTTGGCAAATTAACATCTATCGCACTTTGGCTAATGGCAGAACTGGTAATCATAAAGAATATGAGCAATAGGAAGATAATATCCGTCATAGAAGCCATACTAAATTCTGCGCTTACTCTGTTTTTTCGTCTTAATTCCATTGTAATTTAAAATTAGAAATTCAAGATTATAATGGTTTGTTCAGAGTGTCTAAAAATTCATTAACATGAGTTTGAATTTTCAGCACCAGTCTATCTACTTTGGTAACCAATATATTATAGAAAAAATAGGCAGGGATTCCTACGAAAAGACCAACTGCGGTAGTTGCCATTGCAGTGTAAATCCCCGATGCTAGAAGTTTGGGAGAAACCGCACCTGTAACGTTAGAAATTTCGAAAAATGCCATAATCATCCCTACTACTGTTCCTAAGAAACCTAGCATAGGTGCTGCTCCTGATGCGGAAGCTAATAAATTGAGATTTTTCTCCAATTTAGAAACTTCTAATTGTCCTTGGTTTTGCATGGCGTTAGAAATGTCTGAAATGGGTCTTCCGATTCTGGTAAGTCCTTTTTCTATCATTCTGGCTTCTGGTGAATCTGTTCTTCGGCAAAGGTCTATTGCAGATTCTATTCTACCATCGTGTATGCAATCTTTTATGTTTTCTAGAAAATTAGGGTTTTCTTTTGATGATCTTTTGATGAAAAAATATCTTTCAAAAAACACATAAAGCGCCAAAATCCCGAGAAGGAAAATAGCAATCATAATGGTATTCCCAATGATTCCTCCACTGAAAAGGATATCCCAAAGAGAGAAAACTTGTTTTTGAACGGTTGTATTTTGAGCTAATGAACTAGTTTGTAAAAACATTTTTTGAAATTTATATTAGACCTAATAATAACGATAAATGTAAGGAAAAATTATTGATTATTCCTTAAATAGCAATGCTTTTTGAAAGAAAATCCTTTCAAAAACAATTATAAATAAAAGTAAGATTAGTCTTCTACTTCGATGTCATCTGGTTTAAAATGACATTTGAGTTTGAAAAGCAGAGGCTCGTCTGAACCGGTATAGAAATCATCTATTTTACCTTGCCAAAAGAGTTGAAGATTGTCATTTTCGTCTTTAGAAAAAGAGAGTTCGTTTTCGTAGAGAAAAGCTTCTTCGTCGTCATACAAATCTACTTCGGTATAAGAATCATCTTCTGTATCTTCTACATTGAAGGTTTTCCCTTCCAATTCATTAGTATCTATCGGAAAATCAAATACATCTAAAGAGAGCTGCGGAAAATTGTACTGAAGAGAATCGTCATCTACATGATCTAGAGAATCATCTGTTATAATTTCTACTTCTAGAAAATTTTTTGAATTAAGATAAACCGCTTTGCAATAAGTGCTTTGGATGTTGTATTTAAGGGTTTCGTCTGGATGATAGATTTTTAAAATCCCTTTCATAATGGTGTCTAAAGAAGGTTTTTAATTAAGTTTATAAATTGTTTTTGATAATATTGATAACAAAGATAAAAAAATATTAAAACGGTTAGGTTATTTTGAAAAAATATCATAAAAAAAACGTAATAAATTCATATTACGTTCTTTTTGTAGTTTTATAAGTTGTTATTTAAAGTTGAATTTTACGGTAAGTAGAACTTGTCTTGGTCTGATGTTTACAGATGTCTGTCTTACCTGATTTAACTGAGAGTCAAACCTTATGTCTTCAAAAACATTTGTATTGGCAATATTTACCACTTTAAGTTCTATATCCATTTTCTCTTGAACTAAAGAGTATTGATAAGATATATCATAGAAAGAATTCTTTTTTGTTTCTCCTGCATTTTGGAACTGGAGTTCGTCCCACGTAAAACCAATAGTGTGGTCTTTAATAGGGTACAAATAAGTAGAAAGTGTGTGATTAAAATTCTTAGAAGTATTTTTGGTGTATTTAGTCCCAAAAATTTCTGATTTAACAAAAGACAAGCTTGCATTATAATCTACACTTAACCAAGAGAAATAGTTATTATTGAATTTAAAAGTTACTCCTTGATTATTTGACTTTACATTTTGGAAGTCTGCTTCAGTTGGTGGCGGAAAGTTAGAAATATCATCACTAGTAGTAATAAGTATTGCTTGCAATTGTTGAGACTTTCCTAGTGAATAGCTGTACCCCACAGAAGCGTTGGTTTTAAATTTAGGAAAATACTTTCCTAGCTCCGTTCTTATCGAATTAGAATTACCTACATTTTCTAAGTTGTACCCCTTAACCGTAAGTTGTTGAGTGCTGATATTAAGAAAATTTCTGTAACTTATATTATTACTTCTGTCATTAAAATTATATCTTACATTAAAGAAAATATTATTTAATGGATTTCTATATTCTAAAGCAGAGCCTACAAATTTAGATGTTGATTGCTGAATATCTGTATCTTTAGTAGATAAATTGTTAGTAGAAAGTAGAATCTTTCCAGAATAAATGTCATTAATTGTTCCAAAAGAATTACTTATTCCTGAGAATGCTGAAATTTTCCAGAAAGAGGTAAGATCATATCTGGCAAATAATCTCGGTTCATAAGTTACTTTATTTAATGACTTGTCTAAACTTTGAGAATCTGTAGCAGTAATGTTATTAAAATTAACAGGGAAAGTTAAATTAGCTTCAAAACCTCCTTTTTTAAAATTTGCCATCATTTGTGCATAAGGCTTTAAACTTTTGAATTTGAGATTGTTCTCATAATTTATTCCAAAATTCTGAACTCCTCCACTAGTCTCTCCGTTTAGGTCTGTTATTAACTTATTGGTGGTATAATTAACCCCAACCTCTGGTGTAAAAGTCCAGCTGTTTTTAGAAAAACCAACTGAAGCAGAATGTATGGTTTCCAATGTTTTAAGATTTAAAAATTGGTGAATCATGTCACTATTCTGAGCCTCTGTTTGTAATGATGGAACATATTTAGCAGGATTAATAAATAAGTCTTGCTTGTCATCTCTATAGCTTATAAAAGACATCACATTCACTAACTTTTCTTTCCAAGGAATGATAGCGCTTAATGAGTTTTGGAAATTATTAGAAGGTGTTTTGTTTCTTTGGTCAGAATTAATAACGTTTACTGTTTTGGCTACATCAGTATTCCAAAGTCCATTGTATGTAGTTGTATTTTTAAAAAAACTTTTATTGGCATTTTTAGAAAAAATAATTTCTCCTTTGGCTTGATTGGTGTAGAAATTATTAGCTATAGAAGTTCTGTTTGTCAGATTTCCAATTGCATCATATGTATTTACAACACTTTCTCTATCTATTGCATTATTTGTATAGCTCGTATTTGCCTTAAATTCCCAGTCTTTTGATAAGCTGGTTAATAAATTAGCTGAAAGATAATGCACATTATTAAACAAATATCTGTTAACAGGAATATTCGTTGGTGTAGCAGCATTCTCTACATTAAGCCAAGAATTTTCAGAAAAATTTCTTCTTACCCCTTCGAATCTATTCCCGAAAGCCATAATTTGGTTTTCTCTTTCTACTTGGTCACCTATGTTATTGGTTTTATAATTGAGTACCCATTGTACTTTTGGGGTAAATAACATAGGCGAAAGTTTCAGATTCCAAAGAGATGGTGCTACACCTAGAGATGCTTCACCTCTACCGGTCATGGTTACAGAATTTTTAAGCTTAACATTAATGGCTGCATTTTCAGAAGCTACCTTGTTCTGAAGGATTTTCACCGGTTGGTGATTTTCCATAATTTCTACTTTTTGTACCGCATCTTTTGGCAAAGAATTATTAATAGTTCCGTAGCCACCTTCCATAAGATCTTTTCCGTTTACATAGAACTTATTAATAGGCTCACCTTGATAAAGAATAGAACCGTCTTTGTTTACCTCTACGCCTGGCATTTTTTTAAGAACATCTGCTAAAGTTCTATCTGCTTTGCTTTCAAAAGATTTTAAATCATAAGAAATGGTATCACCACGTTTGGTTACTAATTTTGTCTTCAGCTTTACTTCTTTTATTTCTGTAGCTTGTTCCTCTAGAGTAAAATTAAGTGTTTGTGTAGCATTATCATATTGATTAATGGTAGTTTTGTAATTAAACGCTTTTACTTTTACATTTACTTTTGCATCTTTAGATGTAAAGGTCACGCTGTAATTTCCTTTACTATCTGTAATAGCATAAGAAAGAATGGCATTTTTACCAATTTCTTCTATGGTCACACTGGCACTAGGAAGCGGTTTTTTGTCTTCTCCATACACTTTCCCCGAAATGGTTTTTTGCGCAAAAATTAGGGTTGTAAAAATTAATAAGAATGCTAAGGAAGCAATTTTTTTCATAAGTTAAGTTTTTATCACTAAGAAGTTAGTATTAGTTTTCTACTAATTGTTACAAAATCTTAGATAATAATTATAGACAAAGGTTAAACCTGAAATTTTCAACATTAACCAAATATTAATTATTTTTGCAAAATAGTTTTAAATGATAAAAAATGGCTCTAATACTTAAACCAATAGATGTAGTAGAAAATATTACCAAAGAAGAATTCGAAGAAAAATATCTAAAACCTAGAATTCCTGTAGTTATCCGTGGTATGGCAAAAAACTGGCCTGCCTACGAAAAATGGAACTTAGATTATATGAAAGAAACGGTAGGAGATGTAGAGGTTCCATTATATGATTCTTCTAAAGCTGATCCTTCTGCGCCAATTAACGCTTCTGCTGCTAAAATGAAGTTTGCAGATTATATAGAGCTCATCAGAAATACGCCTACAGATTTAAGAATTTTCTTATTTGACCCTATAAAACATGCTCCAAAATTACTAAAAGACTACCTTTCTCCTAAAGATTTAATGGGAGGTTTTTTAGACAAATATCCTAATATGTTTTTCGGAGGAAAAGGTTCTGTCACTTTCCTGCATTTTGATATTGATATGGCGCACATTTTCCATACGCATTTCAACGGCAGAAAACATATTCTGCTTTTTGATTACAAGTGGAAAGAAAGATTATACCAAATTCCTTATGCCACTTATGCACTAGAAGATTATGACATTTCTAACCCAGATTTCGAAAAATTCCCAGCATTAGACGGCGTTGAAGGGATAGAATGTTTCTTAGAACACGGCGATACACTTTTTATGCCAACTGGTTGGTGGCATTGGATGAAATATTTAGACGGAAGTTTCTCTATTTCTCTGAGAGCTTGGGACAAATCTTGGGCTGTAAAAGCTCATTCTCTTTGGAATCTTACGGTTCAAAGAAAATTTGATGATTTGATGAAATCAAAATTCAAGAAAAAATATATGGATTGGAAAGAAGGTCTTGCCATAAAACGTGCCGAAAAAGCGAAAAAAGCCGGACTACCTAGATAATACAAATCCTCAGAAAATTCTGAGGATTTGCTTTTTATAAAATTCTATAAATAGGATATTGATTTACCGTTCCTTCATAATATTCGGAGTTTTTATAAACCCATTCTAATTGCGCAGCACCATTTTCGGCAAAGTCTTTTTCTACGGCTTTTTTCATCTCAAAAGCAGTTTTTAGGGCCTTGTTATTTCTAAGCAATTCTGCGGCAGTATCTTCGAAAACATAATCTGAGAAATATTCTTTTTGTCCCAAAATTCCATCAAACTCGTTCCAATTAAAATAAGAATCTATCGCCTCTGGTTCTAGCGTTTCCAAAAGAAATTTTACACCTGTCTGTTTTGTAGGTACTAAATAATCTCCTTTTTTAAAACGAAGTGTTTCGGTTTTCTTTGAAACTGCCGTTTCATAATGCAAATAATGACCTTCATAAGGATTCTTCACCGTTTTGAAATCCGTAATTTTATAAGATTCTACAAAGATTAAAGTATCTTTAGCCAAAGGTTTCATTTTTATTTGATTCCTTTTTAAATTTTCTATGATTTTTCCTTCAGATTTTGGAATCACATAATAACTCGGGATTACAATTTCTTTGTCTGAAGAATAGGTATCAAAGAATTTTACTTTTCTGACAAAAGGTTTGTTTCTGTCATAGAAAAGCCTCGGTTTACCAGAAATTTCACTTGGTTTTTTCCCTGCTTCATAACCTTTGAAATCAATAAAACTGTATTTGGTGCTGTCTAATTTCCAACGAATGGTGTATTTACTTTTGGGTTGATAATTCGTGAATTCTTCCATCATTTTTTTGGTGATTTCCTTATAATTCTCATCTACAAAATTGATAGAATGCCTCATGTATTCATACGTTGCTTTTACACGATTTCTGTATGGTTTTAGCATATGCGTTTCTGCCACGGTTCCCAGAGTGTTAAAAAGCGTGGTGTAACCAGTAGCATATCTTGGAGAATCCATAAATGCTGGGAAACCTTCGTCTGGCGTATCACCGTGAATATTAACGTAAGGTACACATAAGATTTTATCTTTTTCTAGGTTTTCAATCAATTTCGGCTGCATTTCTTTATGAAAATACGTTCCGAGAGAACTTCCTAATCTTTCTTTATTGGTAGAAATATAGGTAAAAGTGTACTGATAATCTGCGCCGTTACTTACGTGATTATCAATAAAATAAATAGGCTCTAGCCAATGAAAAATTTCTTGAAAAGCTTTAGCGTTTTCTGTATCATTTTTGATAAAATCTCTGTTCAAGTCAAAATTTCTGGCATTACCACGAAAACCGTATTCTTCTGGTCCATTTTGGTTGGCTCTGGAGAACTTGCCTCTTCTTTGCATTCCCGAAATATTATAGGCTTCAATGGCAGCAACTTTGGTATTTTGTGGCACTTTTATTTTTCCTAAAGCCAAATCTCGCATCAGCATCATTGTAGCGTCTATTCCGTCACTTTCACCAGGATGAATGCCATTATTGATGAGAATTACAGGATTTAAAACTGTAAATTTTTTAGTTTTAGAAACATTGAAAATCACCACTCTAATAGGTTCTCCGTTGTCATCTTTTCCTTTTTCTACCACCGAAATACTTTCGAAATTTTTGTCTAAATCATCATAGAATTTCACCATTTCTTCGTAAGTGGTGGTTTGGTTTCCGTTGCCTTTTTCGTAAGGTGTTTTGAAATCTTGAGCAAAAGAAAATACGGTTTGAAGGAGAAAAAGTAGTGTGATTTTTTTCATTGAGAGGAAATTTTAAACGAAGATATTAATTTTATATCTTTGATAAAACTATAAAATGAAAACATTCTACCTTCTTTTCGTTTCTTTATTTATCATCAGTTGCAAAGAAAAAACTTTTGCAGATGATATTACTTTGGTTTATCCAAAAAATACCAAAATGAAAATTCAGGAATTTAATGAGTGTATTGGAGAAAGTGGAAGTGGAATAATTTATATTGGCAAAGAAAAAAAAGATATTCCTTTAAAATATTTGGAATCAATGATTCCAGCTCCGCCTCCGCCGCCTTCTTTTGAAAAAACAGAAATTGACTCTACAAAAGAAAAAATTTTCAGAGATTTCTTCTACTCTGATTCTAAAATTATAAAAAGTATTGGGAAACCTGTGAAATTTGATTCTTTGACAAATAAAGACATTCAAATTGTAGTAAAAAACAAAGATATTATTCCTAAATATGCATACAATTTTGAAACGAATCAATTAAAAAAATACAAAGCTTTTCCCGTTTTTATAAAAAATATATCTGGAAGAAATCTTCGACTTCCAGAATTAAAAAATTTACCATTCGCTTTTTTAAATAAAAATAAAAAATGGCAAATTATATGGAACGATAATGCTTTTATCTGCGGTGACAGTCGTTGGAATTATCATTATTGGGATTTCAAACCAAATGATATTATAATTATGGCTGTTAATTATTTTGATGGAAAAGAAACTGGCAAATTCAAAGTTGAATTTTTCGACCAAACATCTTCAATTCCTTTTGAGATGAATTATAACAAAGAGCTAATTAAAGACCAAAGAAAATATCTTGAAGTGAAATAAAAAATCCACAGAAATTTCTGTGGATTGGTATTTAAAGTAAGGAAAAGTTGCGACTTGTCCCTACGTTTAATCATTCAATTTCAAAACTGCCATAAATGCAGATT
>ERZ650312.2079-NODE-2079-length-11161-cov-6.460562_pt1 | contig 11161 bp, 11 predicted proteins | sample MGYA00376248_ERZ650312 | MGnify/ENA primary metagenome ERZ650312 (study PRJEB26733, sample SAMN07839316) | wastewater metagenome | biome: urban; feature: wastewater treatment plant; material: waste water | place: USA: North Carolina | collected 2016-07-28 ... | reverse complement strand
CGTGAAGATGTTTGAGTCAGCCAAGATTGTTGAGTACCTGAAAAAGCAGTACGGATAATAGAATAAATTGTAAAAAGCATCTTTTAGAAGATGCTTTTTTTATATATGGAGTCTAGCAGTTGCTTCAATGATTGGTTTAGCGGTTTAATAGGCTCGAAATAGCCATATGATCAATTCCAAAATGTTAAGCCAACTAACGAACCTATTCAAAAGTTCAAAGGAAACACCTGAACAGTTATTCCTCAAAGAAAATGACTTGGTTTTTGATAGTCGCGGTGCAATTTATAGGGGCATCGTTTTGAATGAGTTAGGATTTCGTCTGGAATATTTCTCAAATCGAAAATTAGATCGATTTGATGATCTAGAGAAGCTGTTTAGGATTGCACCGCAAATTAATGAAAAGATTGATTTGGAATTGCACTCACAGCGATTTGTTGAGCGCTTAGGAAATACAGAAGAAAACCTTAAAGAGTTAAAGCAAATCATTAAAGTTTTAAATGATTATTATGTGAAGTTTCAAAGACCAAGATAAGTATAAATATTTTTATGAGTTTTAATATCTAAATAAAAAAGCTGAATCATTTGATTCAGCTTTTTAGTATGCAAGCTAACGATTATTTTTCAATAATAGCAGTTACACCTTGACCACCAGCAGCACAGATCGAAACTAAGATACGACCTGAACCTTTTTGGTTTAAGATTTTCGCAGCAGTCGCGATGATACGACCACCAGTTGCAGCGAATGGGTGACCCGCAGCTAAAGAAGAACCTTTAACGTTTAATTTGCTACGATCAATTGAACCTAAAGGTGCATCTAAGCCTAAGCGCTCTTTACAGAACTTCTCATCTTCCCAAGCTTTCAAAGTAGAAAGTACTTGTGATGCAAATGCTTCATGGATTTCGTAGTAGTCGAAGTCTTGAAGTTTAAGGCCAGCACGCTCAAGCATACGTGGAACTGCATAAGCAGGAGCCATCAATAAGCCTTCTTTCTTACCAACAAAATCAACTGCAGCAGTTTCAGTGAACGTCAAGTAAGCAAGAACTTCATGGCCATTTGCTTTAGCCCACTCTTCAGAAGCTAAAAGTACGCATGAAGCACCGTCAGTAAGTGGAGTAGAGTTACCCGCTGTCATTGTTGCAGCTTCGCCTTTACCAAATACTGGTTTTAATTTTGCTAATTTCTCAGCAGTTGAGTCAGCACGTAAGTTGTTGTCACGGCTTAAACCTAAGAACGGCGTGATTAAGTCATCGAAGAAACCTTCTTCGTAAGCTTTCGCCATTTTTTGATGAGAAGAAGCTGCTAAAGCATCTTGATCTTCACGGCTGATACCCCACTCAAGAGCAGTAATTGCCTGATGGTCACCCATTGAAAGACCTGTACGTGGCTCACCATTTTTCGGTGCATCCATCAAATCTTTAACATTGATTTTTTTCAATGCTTTAAGGCGGTCTTTACCTGTTTTAGCGATGTTCAGCTCAAGCAAAGCTTTACGTAAACCGTCACCCAATGCAATCGGTGCATCAGATGTGGTATCAACACCACCTGCAATACCCACTTCGATTTGACCCAAAGCAATTTTGTTTGCAACAAGGAAAGCGGCCTGTAAGCCAGTACCACATGCCTGTTGAATGTCATAAGCTGGAGTTTCTGGTGCAAGCTGAGTATTTAAAACACACTCACGAGTCATGTTGAAGTCACGGCTGTGTTTTAATACCGCACCTGCAACCACTTCACCTAAACGTTGACCTTGTAGGTTAAAACGCTCAACTAAGCCGTTTAATGTCGCGGTGAACATATCCATGTTTGAGGCAGTGAAATATGCGCCGTTTGAACGTGCGAAAGGAATACGGTTACCGCCAATAATGGCAACACGGCGAACAGTGTTTTGGCTCATGCTTTTATCCTGTTGAACAGAAGGTTTGGTTGTTTTAGCTGGTGCTACTTTTGTAGATGTAGAAGAAGCAGTGCTTTTTGTACTACGACTGGTAGAACGAGGACGAGTCGTTTTAGTTGTCGTACTTGCTGCTTTAGGAGTTGCGTCAGCACTTTTACTTGGAGTAGAAGTTGCTTTTGATGTATTTGACACAGTCTCTTGAGCAGAATTCTCGACTGCTGGATTTTCTTGAGTTGTTTTGCTCATAAGGCTTTTCCAAGCATAATTGCGATATTCTTGCTATAACCATAGCATATTTCCAATACTGCTGTATTGACTAGAATGACGATTTAGACCACATTCAGGTCAAGACATCCAGACATGAAGTCAAGTATGATTTATTGTGAGTCAATCAAACATTGGTTTCATGTTATTTTGCTGACATGGTTTAGATGTTTGTAAAAAATTCATTTGTATGAGAGATAATAATCATGACCGATCAATACCAAGCATTTACACAATCACCTTTGGGTAAATTTGTTGTAAAAAATTTAGGTTTACCATCACCAGTTAGCTTAGATCGTTTTGAAAGTGCCCAACCTGTTGTAAATGGTGCCGTATTGCTTGGCGCAGCACCTTCAAGCACAATTTCTGCTGCTATTGCTCAAGTTCTTAGCAATATCCATGCAGATAGCTACGTAGGCAATAATGTTGAATTACAACAAACTGCTGCAAAAGTAGGTTTAAACCTTCGTCCTTTAAATGCAGATGATAAAGAATCTAAGTTTAAAGCAGTCGTATTTGATGCTTCAGGTATTCAAGATTCTGAACAGTTAAAAGCGTTGTATAACTTCTTTAATCCAATCGCACGTCAAATCTCAAGTTCTGGTCGTGTAATTGTAATTGGTACAACACCTGAAACAGCTAAAACCGTAAAACAAGCGATTGCTCAACGTGCGCTTGAAGGTTTTGTGAAGTCTGTTGGTAAAGAATTCAAAAAGGGTATCACTGCTCAAGTGGTTTATGTAGATCAAGGTGCTGAAGCAAACTTAGAGTCTACTTTACGTTTCTTAATTTCACCACGCTCTGCTTATGTATCTGGTCAAGTGATCCGTATTTCTAAAGCAGAAATAGTGAAATTAGATTGGGCTAAGCCACTTGCGGGTAAAACTGCACTCGTAACGGGTGCAAGCCGTGGTATTGGTGAAGCAATTGCACAAGTATTGGCACGTGATGGCGCACATGTGATTTGCTTAGATGTTCCTCAACAACAAGCTGATCTTGAGCGTGTTGCGGGTTCAATTGGCGGTTCAGTATTGGCAATCGATATTACTGCTGCTGACGCTGGCGAGAAAATTAAAACTGCTGCGGCTAAACAAGGCGGTTTGGATGTCATCGTTCACAATGCAGGTATTACTCGTGACAAAACTTTGGCAAACATGAAGCCAGAGCTTTGGGATCTAGTCATCAACATTAACTTGTCTGCAATTGAACGTGTTAACGATTACTTACTTTCTAATGATGGTTTAAATGCAAATGGTCGTATCGTTTGTGTATCATCAATCAGTGGTATCGCGGGTAACTTGGGTCAAACCAACTATGCAGTGTCTAAAGCAGGCGTAATTGGTTTGGTTAAATTTACTGCACCAACATTGAAGAATGGTATTACGATCAACGCGGTTGCACCAGGCTTCATTGAAACTCAAATGACTGCTGCGATTCCATTTGCGATTCGTGAAGCTGGTCGCCGTATGAACTCAATGAACCAAGGTGGTTTACCTGTAGATGTTGCTGAAGCAATTGCTTGGTATGCTTCTACTGGTTCAACAGGTGTGACAGGCAACGTTGTTCGCGTATGCGGTCAAAGCTTGTTGGGCGCTTAAGCGTTAAAAGTTTTGAAGAGGGGGTGCTTGTGCATCCCTTTTTTATAAAAATATAGAAAGGTTCATTATGAATACACGCCATTTTAGTCAATTACCAAAGCCTTACTTAGCTTATCCAAAAGTTATTCAAGGTTTAATTTTTAAAAAGCCAAAAGGCGAAAAAGTATTACCACAAGTTGAATATGTGGTAGATACGCTTAACATTGATGCAAAACATTTAGAAAGCTATAACGAAATTTGTGGTTTTAAAAATGATGGTTTTGTACCAGCAATTTATCTAGCAGTACTGTCGCAAAGTCTGCAAATGCACATGATGACAAGTGAAGCATTTCCATTTGCGATTTTAGGATTGGTGCATATCCGTAACCAAATCAAACAAACTCGTAAAATCGGTGTGAATGAGCAAATTACGTTGTCATGTAAATTTGGCGAACTTCAGCCACATGATAAAGGCTTACAATTCGATTTCATTACAACTGCCAAAGTGGGTGGTGAAGTGGTGATGGAAAGTTTAACGACTTATTTATCACGTCAAAAAACTGAGAAAAAAGCTTCTGAAAAATCGAAAGAATCTAAAGAGCCTGCATATCAGCCAAAAGCAGAATGGAATATTTCTGAGAATACGGGTCGCCGCTACGCATTGATTTCAGGTGATTTTAACTTGATTCATATTCATGCAGTCACAGCTAAAGCATTTGGTTTTAAACAAGCGATTGCACATGGCATGTGGAGTAAGGCAAAAGCTTTGGCGAGTATTGAGTTACCCGCTGCTTATGAAGCAGATGTTTGGTTTAAATTGCCGATGTATTTACCATCAACTGTTGAGTTTTTAACAGCTGCTGAATCAAAACAAACTGACTTCTTGATTCGTAACGTTAAATCTAAAAAGCCGCATGTTGCGGGAACAGTGAAAGCACTTTAATACTGAATAGTATTGTTGAGTCAGCCCTTTTGTTCGCAAGAGGGTTATTCTAAAAAATATAAATATCATAAGGACATGTGCATTGATTAAAGAGATTTTATTTGCCGATACGCATAACTATCATGGCAAGGTTGATCATCGTTTTATTGACCTAGCAACCCAATTCAGTCGTTTGCAAGATGCGAGAAGTCATCAGGGTGGCGCTGCGTTGGTGATATATTTCCAAGGTCAGAAAGTTGTTGATATTTTTACTGGTAAAAAATCTCAAGAACAAGATTGGCAATCTGATACTTTGGCAATGTGTTATTCGACAGGTAAAGGAATTTTAGCAACGCTTGCACATATTTTAGTAAGTGAAGGCTTACTGGATTATGATCAGCCTATTGCACACTACTGGCCTGAGTTTGCTCAAAATGGCAAAGCCAATATAACATTGCGTCATGTTTTATCGCATCAAAGTGGTTTATTTGATATCCGCAATACGATTGAGACCGCAACAGATATGTTGGATTGGTCGCATATGTTAGAGCTAATGGCTGCTGCTACACCACGTTTTGAAGCAGGACAAAGTTTTGCTTATCAACCGCTGACTTATGGTTGGCTCGTGGGTGGGGTCATTGAAAAAGCAGTGAAACAGCCTTTAAGTAGGTTAATGCAGCGTTATTTGGTGCAACCACTTGAATTGGATGGTGCATATTTTGGTACACCAAACTCTGAATTACAGCGAGTTGCACGCTTACTTGAAAAACCTAAAAAACCATCTGCACCAAAGCCACAAGTTAAAAATACTGATTCACCACGCAAAGCCTCATTATCAGAAAAGTTCTTAGAACTTTCAGGACAAAGCCCTCAAGATTTCCAAGATGCCATGATTCCAAAAGGCATGCGTAATTTTAGCTTCTATAGTGATGCAGGCCTACAAGCCGTGATTCCCGCCGCCAATGGGGTGTTTACAGCAGATAGTCTTGCCAAAGTTTATGCAATGCTTGCCAATCAAGGGCAGTGGAAAGGTCAACAATTGATTCGTCCAGAAGTATTTAAGCAGTTAAGCACCGTACAATCTAAAGCACGTGATCGAGTGATGCCAATTCCAATGCATTGGCGTTTGGGTTATCACCGTATTTTAACGATGGGTAAGCGTTCACCACATGGCTTTGGCCATATGGGTTTTAATGGTTCAGGTGCGTGGTGTGATCCTGACCGTGAATTGAGTTTTGCTTATATCCATAATTTTAACGTGACCTCCGCAACAGGTGATTATCGTTTGTGGGGACTGAGTCAGGAAGCCTTGCGCTGTACAGATTCAATTTTAAAGGGATGGAAAGGATGGTTTTAACAATAAAAGAGGGTGTATGAGAAACCCTCTATTTATTTTTTATTTAAACAAGATATTGTGCCTTAATAAAGCTTTTTACATCATAGTCAATAATAGATAATCCCTGTTGAATGCGTTGGGCGATATCTTTTAAAAGGTAGGTATCGTTGTCATTTTTTTCACAATACACTGAATTTAGTGTAGAAATAATACCAAATCCAGCACAAATATTAAGCGTTTTTCTCTGGGTATCAAAAAATTCGTAGTTCATCTGTTGTTGTTCTTCTTCATTATACTCAATGATATTTTCATTGGTTAGATGAGTAAGCAAGTTTTTTACATCCTCTCGCCCATGTTGATGAATTAAATGTAAATTCTGTTTCCAAAAATCAATATATACGTCGGGGCTTTTTAGTTCTTTATTGGTATGAAACCATACAAGATTGGAAGTTATGAAACTTACATGGAAATTTGGATGGCAAACCCAATCTTGATTTAATTTACTAATATCTGGGTTATTTGAGTAGAAAGATTTTGTTTGAGTTTGGGTGTCGCCAAAATATATACTTAATTCTATATGCCAGCTTGTCTCATCTTTATGCAAAATTAACCCGATTTTTTTTGTTGCACTAAAACTAGGAGGTGTTTCAATATACCAGCCCCATCCATGGTGATATTCCACGATGGTTTCATCTGTAGAAATCTCTTTTAGAATATTGAAAATTCTGCGTTGTAAAAGCTCCGTGTTAGATTTACATAATTTAAAACTATCATAAGGGTTTAGAAATGGAAAATTATGGTCAATGTAGTTCAGGAAATCATTAATCATCATTTTTTCAGCCCCATTCACCGTTTCTAATTTATAGAGTGAATTTAGATGCTTAACCACTTGTTTCCATTCAAGAATAATAGGCTTTGGCATAATGACTATTATTTCGTCTAAATTTTCTTTAGATGGATTAAGTTGTTCATTCCAAACATGTTGAGAGCGTGGCTTATTTTCAATAATCAATGTGAGTTGAGTTCCAAAAGTAATTAAACCATCATAACGAGCATTTCGATTACTTGATTGAATTAAATCATGTTTTTCTAAGTTTTGGTCTGTCATCAAAATTGAACCCAGAAGATTCGTATGAATATTCGGGTTACTTCTTTGGGTTTCAAAGTTCCAATTTTCATCTTCTAATAGATTCAAAAAATTAATTTTATGTTCATCGTTTATATTTTCTTGCTGAACATAGCTTAGGAAAGCTGAAAAGGTATGAAATGAATATTTCAATAAAATTAGATATGCTCTTGTTAGCTGATCTTCATGGTGTAGTTCTTTGTTATTATAAGCATTAAAACAATTAAGACGGTCCATTTTGAATTCCTCTTAGAAAATAGTATTTTAAATTTTGTTAAGATGTAGCTGGATTTTATAACCCAAACCAACCGTTAATTTAGCTTCACAAATTTTATTTTCAATCAAACACTCGAGTAACTTATTCGCCTGTTGATAACCGATTAAAAATTTTCTTTGTAAACTTGAAACTGAAATATAGTCGACTTCTTGAGCAAATAGCATTGCCTGTTCTAATAACTCTTTATTATCCTGCATGTTGGTTTTCCTGTGTGAGACGAATCAAAATCATACTAACATTATCAAAAGAATGATTTTGATGGAGGGCAGTTTTCATATTTAATAACCATGTTTTTAATGGAGTTTCAGGCATTAAAGGCTTCCAGTGATTGCATTCCAACACATCATGCACACCATCGCTACAAATCAAGAGAGCATCTCCTACAACCAAATATTCTTCTTTGGGAGAAAATTCGGGAACTTCATGTAAAGAATCTGCACAAAAACAATGATTCAGCATGTAATAGAAACTGGCATATTGTTCATTTGCTTTAATTTCTGCTTCACCATTTTGCTGCATTTCTGTAAGGAAATTATGGTCTTGGGTCAGGGCATACCAGTATTGATTATGGCTGCTAAATAAGTAGACTCGACTATCACCTAAATGCTGAATATTGACAAATCCAAATGGGCTAGAGGGTGTAACGACTGCCAAAGTGGCACTGGCACTATACGTTTTTGGATTGCTGGCGAAATCAGCACTTAAATCATCTTGTACTTTTTGCAAATGAATCCGATTTTTTGTTTGTGCTTGTGTCAAAACACTTTTTAAAACGCATTTTGATGCCTGTTCCGCTTTCGGACTACTGCTGACACCATCTGAAACAGCAGCACACCAATCATCATCTTTTTGATAAAGATAGCATTTGCTGATCAAGCCATCATGCTGAATTACTTTATTTCCAATCAAGATTGCATCTTGTTGAATGGGTGGTTTTGCTCGCCATGTTAAAGCCTGCATTTCATAATAGAGATCAGTCACGGTGAGTCCTGATGAGGAGAAAGTGAGTAAGTTATAGCAATCGAAATATGAAGTGGTCAATCATATTTTTAGTTTTAAGTGTTTAATTTATAAAATAAATATTTTGTTACGATAGTATAATCAAATAAGAGAAAATTGCACCGTGAACGGACTCTTAAAAGCGTAAAGTTGGTTTTTTCTTTAGAAGTATAAAAATATTAAATTTGGCAACCAAAGAGCTAATAATAGAGATCAAGGAACATTTATCCCAAACTGGCGTAAAATTTTACAAAGCTGAATCATCGGTAAGCCCATCAACGTAGTTTGATCATCACCAACCATTTTCTCAAATAAGCTAATCCCTAAGCTTTCACACTTAAAACTGCCTGCGCAATGTAACGGTTGATCAATCTCGATATAACGCTCAATTTCAGCAAGCGTCAATTGGCGAAATTTCACTTGGTAATGCTCAACCAGTGTTGTTTCAAAGCCAGATTGCAAGTGCTGAACACTGAGAGCGGTGCTAAAAAACACGATTTTCCCTGAGTTTTCTTGTAATTGTTGAATAGCATTTTCAACACTTAAAGGCTTACCAATGAAGTCATATGGCGCGTGTTCACGCCAAGCGACTTGATCAGAACCAATGACAATCGCATTAGGATTCTGTTCAGCAATAACCCGTGCTTTCTGAAAAGCAAGGCGCTTGGCTAAATCATCGGCATGTAATTCACCCATTGCAGATTCATCAATATCAGGTGAAATACAACGATAGTCCAATCGTAAACGATCCATCAAGTCTTTACGAGTTTGGCTGCTCGATGCCAAAATCAATTCAAACTGTTTCATTAGATTGCATATTCAACGAGAATATTCAGTGGCACATAATGCAAAACCGCGTTATGGCAGGCATTCAACTTAATCGGTGGAGCATGACCTGCTTCGTATGCTTCAACCCAACGTGTGACACAAATACACCAAAAATCACCTGGTTTTAATCCAGGGAAACCCACTTCTGGTAAAGGTGTAATTAAATCATTCCCAACTTTTTGTGAAAAATTTAAAAAATCTGACGTCATTTGCGCGCACATGGTGTGCTGACCTAAGTCCGTGACCGCTGTATGGCAAAAACCATTACGGAAATAGCCCGTGATTGGGTCAAAGCAACAACTAGATAAAGGTTCGCCAAGAACATTTAAACGATTAATTTTTGGATCAGGATGAATAGACATAAGAATACAAAGATTTAATGACGATGATTATGATAATCAAAAGTGAAATTTTAGACAGCTTTTCTGCAAAAAAACTCACCTTTATTTTAGAGAATCATTTAAAATTGTGCCGTTTTTAAAATCAACTAGAGAGCCATCCATGAATTTTCAGCGCATGACTGACCTTGATTTAGCAGGTAAACGTGTTCTTATTCGTGAAGACTTAAACGTTCCTGTAAAAAATGGGGAAATTACCAGCGATGCACGTTTACGTGCTGCATTACCAACAATCAAAGCTGCGTTAGATAAAGGCGCTGCGGTAATGGTATTTTCTCATCTTGGTCGTCCTGTAGAGGGTGAGCCAAAGCCAGAACAATCACTTGCACCAGTTGCAGCTTATTTAAGCACTGCTTTGGGTCAGGATGTTAAATTATTTACTGATTATTTAGATGGCGTTGAGGTTGAAGCGGGTCAAGTGGTATTACTTGAAAATGTACGTTTCAATCATGGCGAAAAGAAAAATAAAGAAGAGCTTGCACAAAAATATGCAGCACTTTGTGATGTATTTGTTATGGATGCATTTGGTACTGCTCATCGTGCAGAAGCGTCAACAGAAGGTGTAGCACGTTTTGCAAAAGTTGCTGCTGCTGGTCCGTTATTAGCCGCTGAATTAGATGCGCTAGGTCGAGCAATGCAAACACCTGAAAAACCAATGGTAGCAATTGTTGCAGGTTCTAAAGTATCAACAAAACTTGATGTATTAAATTCACTTTCTACCATTTGTGATCAATTGATTGTAGGGGGTGGTATTGCCAATACATTCCTGGCTGCTGCTGGATTCAATGTCGGTAAATCACTTTACGAAGCTGATTTGGTCGATACTGCAAAACAAATCGCTGCAAAAGTGAGCGTACCATTGCCAACTGATGTTGTGGTTGCTGATGCCAGCCAAATCAATTTTGAAGATTTTCTGGGTTCATTGGCAAGCGCACAAGCCATAGTGAAAAATGTTGCAGATGTGACTGACACTGACATGATTCTGGATGTTGGCCCTGAAACAGCGAAAGCATTTGCGGAAATTCTAAAATCTGCAAAAACCATTCTTTGGAATGGTCCAGTGGGTGTATTTGAAGTTGATCAATTTGGTGAAGGTACCAAGGCACTTTCATTGGCAATTGCTGAATCTGCTGGTTTCTCGATTGCGGGTGGTGGTGATACGCTTGCTGCAATTGATAAATATGCCGTGGCTGATCAAATTGGTTATATCTCAACAGGTGGTGGTGCATTCCTTGAGTTTGTAGAGGGCAAAACCTTACCAGCAGTTGCAGTTTTGCTTGAGCGTGCGTAATCAGTATTTAATATTTGATTTATAAGCATGTTTGAAAAAGAAGAGTCGATGAAAATCGGCTCTTTTGTTTTTGGTGGATATTGTGGTCATAAAAATGTCACATATCTGAAATATGCTTGTCACAACTTCAACCATTAACTGTGGAAAGCCGTGATGAAATTTAAATTAACCCTTGCCGCTTTAATCATTGCCCCAATCATGTTGACTGCATGTGCAAAGAAAGAAGAAGCGAAAAACGCTGAACCGCA
>ERZ650312.2078-NODE-2078-length-11161-cov-7.614263_pt1 | contig 11161 bp, 10 predicted proteins | sample MGYA00376248_ERZ650312 | MGnify/ENA primary metagenome ERZ650312 (study PRJEB26733, sample SAMN07839316) | wastewater metagenome | biome: urban; feature: wastewater treatment plant; material: waste water | place: USA: North Carolina | collected 2016-07-28 ... | reverse complement strand
TCATCGGCTCGTGCATGACCAACATCGGCCACTTCCGCGCCGCCGGCAAGGTGCTCGACGGCAAGTCGGACATCCCGACGCGCCTGTGGATCGCGCCGCCGACCAAGATGGACGCCATGATCCTCAACGAGGAAGGTTACTACTCGGTGCTCGGCAAGAGCGGCGCGCGCATGGAAATGCCGGGCTGTTCGCTGTGCATGGGCAACCAGGCGCAGATCAGGAAGGGCAGCACGGCGATGTCGACCTCGACGCGCAACTTCCCGAACCGGCTGGGCATCGACACCAACGTTTTCCTCGGTTCGGCCGAACTCGCCGCGATCTGCGCCCTGATGGGCAAGATCCCGAGCGTCGCCGAGTACCAGGAGCAGGTGAAGGTGGTCAATGCCAAGGCGGCGGACATCTACCGCTACATGAACTTCGATCAGATTGCGGAGTTCAGCGAGCTGGCGGAGACCGTCACGGTCTGAGCGTCCTTTCTGGCTGACGCCGCATCAAGCGCCGGTCGCACCAGCGGAAGCTGGGCGACCGGTTTTTTCTTCTGATTGCGGATCGACTGTACGCGTCATCCGCATGTCACATGGCAGAGTCAGAATCGTTGCCTCCGTTTGGCAACAGGATGACTCGCAACATGAAGGTGCTCGAAAGATACGTTGGTCGTTGTGTTCGTCTCAAAGCCTCGGCGATCGGGTTGCTGCCCAAGCGCCGCAAGCATGACGATGGCGAGTTCGACAACTGTTTTCTGGTGGCCGCCGTCAGCCGGGAAATGAAGAAGCTGATCTGCTACGGCGCCAACACGCGGATCGCCGTCGGCGCGGCCGATGTCGTGCTGATCTAGTCAGTACGACACAGCCGGTGCGGAGGGGTTCGTCCGGCCGCCGCTGCCGAATCGCCGCAGGATTTCCTGGTGGCGTTCCCACAGCCGGCACAGGCCGGAAACGCCAAGATCTTCGCTGCTGCTGCCTTGGAGCCGGAAGAGCAGACGCAGCATCGACGAAAGTTCCGCGAAGCGTTGCGGCTCGATGGTCGCCGCGTCGCAGACCGTCGCATCACCTGCCGTGAGGCGGGCAATCACCTCCGGGTTGGCGAGGTCGATCCGGTGCTGGCGCGCAAGGTCTTCGATCACGCGGCGCAGCGCTTGCAGGTCTTCCGGCTCTTCGCCAGTCCTTGGCGTGGAAAAAGGCATGAACGGCATGGTTTTCCTCCGTAGTGATCCGGGCGCGCGGGGGCGGCGGCGCCTCGCGGTCGAGTAGAAGGATGCGCCATTGCCGTTGCGGTTGTGTGAAATGCCGCGTGGCGTTTTGATCAGAGCCATGCAATCCGCCGTGGTCAACGCAGCCGCCGCGCCACCGCCGGGTCGAGAGAGGCCATGAAGGCCTCGACCGCGCGTGTGTAGTCGCCAGGCGTGCCGAGTTCCGCGTTGATCTCGCCGTGGCTCTTGCGTTGCGGCAGAACCTGCGCCCTGATGCCGAGATCATTGCTCTTCTCAGCGTAGGCCTGTGCTTGCCTGCAGGGTTCGTCCTTGCGCGTCGTCGAACAGACGCCCAGCCAGGGCGCGGCCGTCCGGTCGATCTGGTGGAAAGGCGAGGCGGCAATCCACGCGCTTTCCGTATCGCCGAACGCCTCGCGGTAGCGCACTTCCAGGAAGGGATAGACGTTCGGCATCTGGCGCACGACGTCGATCGCTCCGGCGTCGAGTGAGACGACACCGAGCAGCGGTTGAACGGCGTTGACGCGGCGAATCGAGGCGTCGGCGTTGACCAGCGAGACGAGATGCGCGCCGGCCGAGTGGCCCATCAGGATCACCCGCCGCGGATCGCCGCCCCAGTCGCGCGCTTTGGCTTGCACGAAGGCGGTGGCCCGGGCAATGTGATGGGCCTGAGCCAGCGCATCGCTGCCGTCGCCAACCATCGGGTAGTTGGCCGAAACGACGATGAATCCCTTGGGTACCCAGCGCGCGACCTTGTTCTCCGTGATTGAGCGCGCCGCCTTGTCGCCGACGCACCAGCCGCCGCCATGCACCATGAGGATGATCGGCGCGTCGCCCTTGTCGTTTGCTGCCTTCGGGAGAAAGACGTCGAGCGTCTGCCGCGTCTGCCCGCCGTAGGCGAGGTCGCGGAGATCGGGTCGCGGTCCGGGGTTTCGGCCTTGCGCACGCACTTGCAGACGGTCAACCTTGCGTGACCATTCGGCGCAGCTCTGCGCACTGCCGCCGCCGAGGTCAGCGAGCTCGGTGCCCCCTTGCTCTGTGTGTCGCTCGCGCAGGCGATCGCGCCACGGTCCGGCGACGGCCTGTTCGGCCACGGGAAGCGTCAGCAGCACGGCGAGCAGGGCGGGGGCGAGGCGCTGCGGGTAACTCATTGCGGACTCCTTGAAGAGCTTGGTGGCGGGATCAACGTTGCCGTCACTGTAGCCTCGAAGATGTTTCCGAAATGTAAGCGCCAGGCGCGATATTCGCTCAGTTTGTTGCAATGCCCAGCGCCTGTAACCGTTGGCAAACGCGTGTCCGGTGTCGCACAGTCCGAAGACCGATTCGCGGAACTTAACGCCCTCCCGGGTTTCTATTCGACATATTGGCTATTCGTGCGGCTGCTCCCTTGAGGGGGGGGGAGGTGGCCTTCGAGCGAGTCGTTTGGCAAACAGAGTCTGGAGTTCAAACATGTCCGGTGATTGCCTTGTTCGAAACAACGTCACGATTTCCGGAAATGACCCGTCAGGGCAGACGATCTACTTCGCCAATGGCCTCGGAATCGATCAGTCGGTCTGGCGCCCGGTGGCCGATGCCTTTCAAGGACTTCGCGCTGGTCGCCTTCGACCATGTCGGTACGACCGAATCGACCCGGCAGTACTTCCTCAAACACCAGTCCCGGTATCTGGGCCTGGAAGGTTACGTCGATGACTTTATCGAGGTCTGTAGCGCGCTGGCGCCGCGCGATCCGGGAATTCTCGTCGGCCACTCGCTGGGTGCGATGGTCGGCCTGTTGGCGTCGCTCAAGAAACCTGCCTTGTTCAGCAAGCTGGTCCTCATCGGCGCTTCGCCTTGCTACATGAACAAGGGTGATTACCGGGGCGGGTTGGAGAATGGCGATGTCGATGCGATCTACCGGGCGATCCACGAGGATCATGCCGGCTGGGCCACGTCGTTTGCCGCATCGGTCATGGGCAATCCCGACCGCCCGCAGCTGGCGAGGCACTTTGCCGCGACCGTGGCGAGCATTCCGCGCGAAATGATGCTGACCGTGCTCTGCTCGATTCTGCAGCAGGATCATCGGGAGAGCGTTGATCGCGTGACCACGCCGACGCTGATCATCCAGAGCCAGAGTGATCCGTTTGTCCCTGGCGGTGTTGCCGAATACCTGCATCAGCACATCACCGGCAGCGTGCTTGCGGAGATCGAGGCGACGGGGCACCTGCCGCACGTCAGCGCGCCAGATGCCGTCATCAAGGCCATCCGCGATTTCGTGTGTTGACCGAAGGACACGGAGAGTTTCAGGAAAAGCGTCACGCCAGCCTGTTGTTCGTCGTCTATGCTGATTTGCGGAGAGGGTAGACCAAGCGCCGTATGCCAGCTGCCGGGAAACGCGAGAAGTGACAGGGCCGTGCAAGGGCCGGTACGCATCTGAACGAAAAAAGCGGAGGGGAAATGACTGACCAGCAGACCAACCACAGCAGCATCAAGCAGCGCCTATTGTTGTTGCTCGTCGCCCCGCTGATCTCGCTGGCCATTCTTGGCGGGAAGCTCGTCTTCGACAGCTATTCCGACTACCGCAGCGCCCAGCGTACGCAATCCGTCCTGGCGCTGGCCGTTGCCGCCGGCAACCTGACGCACACGCTGCAGATCGAGCGCGGTGCGACGGCGGGCTTCCTGCAGTCGAAGGGTGCCAAGTTCGCCGACGTGCTGCCCGGCATCCGGAGCAAGACGGACGAGCAGCGCGTGGCGTTCAATGCCGAGGCGGCCAAGCTTGATCTGGCCGCGATGCCGGCGCTGGCCGAAGTGCTCAGGCAGGCGCAAGGGCAACTGGAAGCGCTCGCCAATCTGCGTGAACGCGCCGGTGCGCAGCAAATCGCTGTGCCCGAGCATGTGAGTGCCTACACAGGAATCATTGCGCGGCTGATCGGCATCGTCGCCGCGGGCAACCATTTCAACTCCGACGCGACGATGGGCCAGCAACTCCTGTCCTACCTGTCTTTCGTCCAGGCCAAGGAACAGGCCGGGCAGGAGCGCGCGCTGTCGACGGCCGCCTTCTCCGCCGAACAGATCGAGCCCGCGTTGTACCGTCAGATCCTCGAACGCCATTTCCGTCAGGAAGCCTACCTCGACGGTTATCGCTCCACTGCCGGAAAGTCCGAAACGGAGGCGTTGGACAAGGTCTTGTCGGGCACCGCGGCGAAGGAAGTGCAGGCCATGCGCAACGTCCTCTATGAGAAATCGGCCGAAAGCGGGCCGAAGGTCGATCCCCAGGTCTGGTTCAAGACGATCACCGAGAAGATCGATGCGATGCTTGATGTCGAACAACTGGTCGCTCGCAACATTGACGAGCAGGCGCGCGTGATCGTTGTTAGCCAGCGCAACGTCCTTCTTGCCAGCATTGCCCTGAGCGTACTCGCGATGATCGTCATGATCGGCGTCGCCGCCTGGGTCTCGGCCAGCGTCAGCCGGCCGTTGAAGGAGGAAGTGAAAGTCGCCGAGCACGCCATCCGCGAAAACGACTTCTCGCGTAGTGTTCCCGAAGCCGGGCCGGCTGAAGTGGTGCGCGCGGGCAAGGCATTCAACGACCTGATGCACGAGTTCCGCGCGATCATCGCCGACGTCAAGCAGTCGAGCGAACGCATCACCGGCGCCGCGCATGACCTTGCGTCGTCGAGTCAGCAGGTGCAGGAAAGCTCGTCCGCGCAATCCGACTCGGCCTCGGCGGTGGCGGCCGCAGTCGAGGAAGCCTCAACGAGCGTGAGCGAAACCACGGCCAACGCCCGCAACGCGACGGATGTCGTCAATCAGGCCAAGGCTGAGACGGCTGCGGCGACGGCGGTAACGGCCGAGGCGGTGCGGACGATGAAGTCGATCGCCGAACTGATCAGCCGTTCGGCGACGAACGTGACGAGCCTTGCCGCGAGTTCCGAGAAGATCGGCGGCATCATCGAGGTCATCCGCGACATCGCCGACCAGACCAACCTGCTCGCCCTAAACGCCGCCATCGAAGCGGCGCGCGCCGGCGAGTCCGGGCGCGGCTTTGCCGTTGTTGCCGACGAGGTACGCAAGCTCGCCGAACGTACGACCAAGGCGACGGCGGAAACCAGCAGCCTGATCGTCGTCATCCAGGAAGGCGTCGGCGCTGCCGTGAGCTCGATGCGCGAGGCCGACAGCCAGGCGCACGAAAGCCTTAAGCTCGCCGGCAACACCGAAGCCGCGTTGATGCGCATCGACGACGGCTCGGAACGCGTCGCCGAGTGTGTTTTCGCCATTTCCAGCGCGCTCAATGAGCTCGATGCGGCCATCCGCGAAGTCGCCCTGAACGTCGAGCGCATCGCCCAGATGACCGAAGTCAACAACCAGGCGGCAGAATCGAACTACACCACGGCGAAGTCGCTCGACAGCCTGTCGGCTCAATTGCGTGAGTCGGTGGTGAAGTACAAGACTTGAGGGTCGAGCCGGTGCCGATCGATGATCAGGCCGATCATGGCTTGTGTGTTGTTCGTGTTGTGCTAGTGGCAGTCACGGTGAATCAAAACGACCCAACAGAATTCGTCATTCCGGGCTCTGCACTTCCTTCGGTCGCTTTCGCCGGAATGACGTGGCTATCTTTTAGTCAACTTGACTGACTTCTAGTGGGAAAAGACAAGCATTTCATCCAAACGCGCCCGGGTGATCTGAACAGCCGTTTCATGCGCGGCCCGCCGGTCGATCTCTGCTGCGGCAATCGTGTTGAAGGCAAAGAGACCATAGTGGTGCGCCACCAAGTGCGGAATGGCCGCGCGTGCGCAGAGCTGGACGGCTTCATCAAGCGTGAAGTTGCCCGGGATACTGGCTGTCTTGCGTACTTCGTCACGCCCATTGACGGGGAGCAAGGCGACATCGACTTTCCGCTCGCGCAGGAGGTCGGGCAAGCCATCGTAGGGAATCCCGTCGCCAGAGTGGTAGATGCGTATCCCAGCGATGGTCATGATGTAGCCCAGCCACTCGTGGTCGCCGGCCGCGTCGATGCTGAACGATTCGTGCGCGGAAGCAACCGGTTCAACCGTGCATGATCCGGCAAGCCCGATCACTTGTCCGACGTGCGCCAGGATCAGGCGCTCGTTCGTGACCGCGCAGCGTTTCAACGCTTCGTCCCTGGACGCGGCGGGAACGACGAAGCGCAACGCAGGCTGCGCCGCGGCGAGCGGTTGCAGCGTGTCCGGGTCCATGTGGTCGGTGTGTCGGTGTGTACACAGAACCGTATCGACAGGCGGCAACGCGGTTGGCGCAATCGGCGCTGGCATCATGCGCACATGGTCGAAGCGTGTGCCGCGGTACTTGTTGGCGAGCGAGTCCGACAGATACGGGTCGATGAGCCAGCGCAGAAGATGGCTTTCGATCACGAAACCCGCTTGCCCCAACCAGTGGAGCCGCAGTTCGCCCGGTGGCGGACGAGTGCCGTTGGTCAGCCTCTCGCCGAGCGTGTCGGAGAAGGTATCGATGCGGAGTTCAACGGAGGGCTTCATGCAGTTCAGCCTGTGTGAAGTTGATGTGTCAATGACGCATGCACGGCAGCGGTTTTTTCTCAGGCCGTATCACCGAATGACACGCGCGCCTTTGCCCTTCATTGCCGCTTCCACCTCGTCGACGCGCACCATCGAGGTGTCACCCGGCGTGGTCATCGCCAACGCGCCGTGCGCCGCGCCGTATTCCACCGCCGCTTGCGGCCCTTTGCCTTCCAGGAAGCCGTACGCCAACCCGGAGGCGAAGCCATCGCCGCCGCCGACACGGTCGTAGATCTCGAGGTTCTCGCGTTTCATCGATTGGTAGAGCTCGCCTTGGTAGTAGAGGAGTGCTGACCAGTCGTTGAGCGTCGCCGTGGTGGCCTTGCGCAAGGTCGTTGCGGCGACTTTGAAGTTGGGAAACGCGGCGACCGCGGTCTGGATCATCTTCTTGAAGCTGTCGGTCTCGATGTGCGTGAGATGTTCGTCGGCGCCTTCGACTTCAAAGCCCAGGCAGGCGGTGAAGTCTTCCTCGTTGCCGATCATCACGTCGACGTATCTGGCGATCTCGCGATTGACGCGCTGGGCCGCTTCCTTGCCGCCCTGGCTCTTCCACAGCGAGGCGCGGTAGTTGAGGTCGTAGGCGACGACGGTGCCGTACTTCTTGGCCACTTCGACCGCTTCGATGACGGCTTCAGCCGTATTCGACGCCAGCGCGGCGAAGATGCCGCCGGTCTGGAACCAGCGCACACCTTCTTCACCGAACAGCTTCTCCCAATTGACTTCGCCGGGGCGGATCTGTGAGGCGGCGCTATGGCCGCGATCGGAGCAGCCAAGCGCGGGCCGTATGCCGAAGCCCTTCTCGGTGAAGTTGAGGCCGACGCGCGTATTCTTGCCGAGGCCATCAAAGTCACGCCAGACGACGTGACTCATATCAACGCCGCCCTGCATGATGAGATCCTCGACAAGCCAGCCGAGGTCGTTCTTCGGCAGCGCGGTGACGACGGCGGCACGCTTGCCCCAGCATTTCCGCATGGCGCGCGCGACGTTGTACTCGCCGCCGCCTTCCCAAACCTGAAAGCTGCGCGCGTTGCGCACGCGGCCGAAGCCAGGGTCGAAGCGCAGCATGACTTCGCCGAAGGAGACGCAGTCCCATTTCGTTTCGGCGACGGGCTTGATGATCAATTCGGTCATGGCTGTTGATTCCTCACAATGCACTGCTCGGCAATTACTGGGAACTCCGCGTGTAGCGTTCGATGAAGTTGTACGGGGACGGCGTTCCGATATCCGAAACGTCGTCCAGCGTCTTTTCGTCTTCCATGGACAAACACCAATCAACGGTGCTGAGCGTGTCTTTCAGCTGTGCGAGCGTGCGAGCCCCGATCAGTGGAAAGATGCGCTCCCCTTTATTGAGCAACCAGTTGAGCGCAATTTGCGACACCGGCCGGCCGATTCGATCGGACATTTCAATCAACGTATCGATGATTCGGTAAGTGCGCTCGCCGCCGCGCTGTTCTTCGTTATCGTCCCAGCGATCACCCACGCCGGCCCGGCTTTCCTTGGGCGCGGCCTGGTCGCGCCGGTACTTTCCAGTCAGCCATCCACCACCGAGCGCTGACCAGGCGAGGACGCCGAGGTTTTCTTCATCGCAAAGCGGGAGCAGCTCCCATTCCGGGCTTCTGACCAGCAGGCTGTATTCCAGCTGAACGGACGAAAGCGCATTCTTCCCGAAATGACGAGCATGCATGATGCTCCTCACGATGTTTGACGGGGTGTAGTTCGATACGCCGTAGTTGCGAATCTTTCCCTGTTGAACAAGCAAGTCCATCGTGGATACGACGTTCTCCATCGACGTCATTCGGTCGTAACAATGCACCTGATAGAGATCGATGTAGTCGGTGCGAAGTCGTTCAAGGCTTTTTTCGACCGAGGACATGATGTGTGTCCTGCTCAGTCCGGAGTCGTTCGGGCCTTTGTCGGTCGAAAAGAAGACTTTCGTGCCCAGAATGACCTTGTGGCGTGAGTTCGCTTTCTCCAGCCATGCCCCGGTGATCGATTCCGAGGCGCCGTTGTTGTACGAGTCCGCGAGGTCGAGGTAGTTGCCGCCCTGCTCGACATAGCAATCCAGAATGTTGAATGCGTTTGATTCGTCGACGCTCCATCCGAAGGTTTGGGTGCCCAGCACGATTCTGCTGAGTTTCAAACCGGTATCGCCGAAGTAACCGTATTTCATCGTGCGTCTTCCTTTGCCGAGGTTTTCGTAATTGATCCTTCGATGTCGAGCGGTTGGGAAAAATGAAAGAAATCGAGATCGTCTTTTCCTGTTGCGCTGCGGAATATGACCTGGAAGCGAGCCGCTTGATTTGTCGTCGGAAACGGTATCCAGTGCCAGGTGCCCACTTCCAGAACGATCGACTGGCCGGCCGACATGCGCAGGGCAACGACGTCGTGGAGCGGTCCCGATGATTTGTCCTGGGGCGGGGCGAGGCAGATCGCGGCCTCTCCTTCGAGCGCGATCAGTACTTCGCGCGTTCGGTGATGCCGTTCCATCCGGTCGAGGCTCAACTTCCTCGGATAGCACTCGAGCAGGCCGGAAGAGAGAGGTGCGTCCAGTTTCAAATCATCGACAACGTCGCGATAGCTGAATCCTTCATCGGCGTTCCTGACTTGGTGTTCATCGGTGAGCAGCCAGCCAATTCCTTCCAAGGATTCATGAGTCAGGTCCTGAATGATCAACATTTTGAAACTCCTGATGCGCTAGAAATCGACGTGATCAGGGTGTAGTCCGGAACCACCGACATGCGTCATGTTGTCGATGGCGGCCATGTCATCCTCGGCGATCGAGAAATCGAAAACGTCGGCATTCTCTGCGATCCGGGCCGGTGTGACGGATTTCGGCAAAGGAAGCACTTCGTGTTGCAAACACCAACGAACGCAGAGTTGGGCAACCGATTTGTTGTATTTCGCCGCGATCGACGAAAGCAGCGGGTTTGCCAGCAACCGGCCGCTTCCGAGCGGACTCCAGGCTTCAACGAGGATGGCATTCCTTCTGCAGAACTTCACGGTCTCATGCTGCATCTGCCCCGGATGGAATTCGATCTGATTCACCATCGGGGGCACTTCGGTCCCCATCAAGGCAGCGAGGTGATGCGGCAGGAAGTTGGATACGCCGATGGCGCGGATTCTTCCGGACTTGTGCAGATCCGTGATGGCGCGCCAGGTTTCAAGATTCAGTTCTTCCCAGTTGGAGAAACGTGAAGAAGAAGCCGGCCAATGGATCAGATACAGGTCCAGATAGTCGAGTTGCAGATCGGCAAGCGTTTTTGCAAAGGCGTTGAGCGTCTTTTGGTAGCCGCGTTCGTTGTTCCAGACTTTGCTGGTGACGAACAGGGCAGACCGTTCGATGCCGGATTCACGGATGCCCCGGCCGACACTGATTTCGTTTCCGTAGATCGCGGCCGCATCAATGTGACGGTATCCCTTCTTGATTGCCATCTTGACCGCCGATACGGCCGTCTCACCGTCCGGTGTCTGCCACGTCCCGAATCCAACGCACGGAATGGCGCATCGATTGCTGAGAACAAAGCTGTCTGAAAGCTGTTTCATCCGCTTCTCCTGTTATGACGTCAAGCCCGACTGAATGAATCCAGTCGGTATGGTTTCGATCGCCCCTTACTTCTTCTTCCGCATGTTATCGGCGTAGACGGCGAGGATGATGATGACGCCGGTGACGATGATCTGCCATTCCTGCGCCACGGACATGATGCGCAGGCCGTTGGTCAGGACGCTCATGATGAAGGCGCCGATGATCGTGCCGAGGATGGTGCCCGAACCGCCGGAGAGCGAAGTGCCGCCGATCACGACCGCGGCGATGGCGTCGAGCTCATAGCCCTGGCCGAGTGCCGGTTGCGCCGAATTGAGGCGCGAAGCCATCAACAGACCGGCGATACCGCAGATGCCGCCGGCGAACGAATAGACGATGATCTTCCAGCGATCGGTATTGACGCCGGAGAGACGCACGGCCTCTTCGTTGCTGCCGAGCGCGAAGGTGTAGGTGCCGAGAATCGTCTTGTTGAGGATGAAGGTGGCCGCGATGGCGAGTACGAACATGATCAGCACACCGTTCGGAATCGGCAGCGCGGGAATCACTTCGCCGATCAGCGAGTCGAGCGAGATGGCCGGCAGCGCCTCGTTCTCGAAGTAGATCGGCTTGGTGCCGGAGATGACGAGCGCCAGACCCTTGGTCAAGAGCATCATGCCGAGCGTGGCGATGAACGGCGGAATCTTCATCTTGGCGATCATGAAGCCGGAGAGGAAACCGCAGAAGGCGCCGAAGAAGATGGCGCCGATGACGCCGACCCAGAGCGGCAATCCCCAGTAGGTCATGAACACACCGGCCATCACCGAGCAGAAGGTCATGACCGTGCCGACCGAGAGGTCGATCCCCGAGGTGATGATGACGAAGGTACAGGCGATGGCGAGCACGCCG
>ERZ650312.2077-NODE-2077-length-11163-cov-29.366313_pt1 | contig 11163 bp, 10 predicted proteins | sample MGYA00376248_ERZ650312 | MGnify/ENA primary metagenome ERZ650312 (study PRJEB26733, sample SAMN07839316) | wastewater metagenome | biome: urban; feature: wastewater treatment plant; material: waste water | place: USA: North Carolina | collected 2016-07-28 ... | reverse complement strand
CTATGATTTGCTCCATCAAGGGGGTCTTTGTGATTGAAACTGTACGCCAGCTGCTTAGTGAATTTAAACCTGCAGCTTGGGATAAAGATTTAGTGTCGGCCGGTTTTGTAAAAAAAATCGAATTAGTTGATCGCAAACTGCATATTCATATCCAGTTACCGTTTGCTGGATCATCTTGGGAAGAAGAGATCAAATCATTACTGGATGAGCGGATCCGTCAGGTAGCCGATATCAGCCAAATCTGGTGGCAGATTGATATTCTGGTTGAAAGTATTGCCCGTCAGAATACGGTGCCACCTATTCCTGGGGTGCGTAATTTGATTGCCATTAGTTCAGGTAAGGGTGGTGTGGGTAAATCAACGACCGCGGTTAATCTGGCATTGGCATTACATCAGGAAGGCGCTCGGGTTGGTTTATTAGACGCAGACATCTATGGCCCGTCTATTCCTTTATTGTTGGGTAAACCCAACGCGCACCCTGAAATTATTGATGAAAAGTATATGCGTCCGGTGAAGGCGCATTCGGTTGTGTGTAACAGTATCGGCTTTTTAGTGCCGGAAAATGAAGCGGCAGTCTGGCGTGGCCCCATGGCGAGTAAAGCATTATCCCAGATTTTGTATGATACCCGCTGGGGCGAGCTGGATTATCTGATTGCCGATCTACCACCAGGAACCGGCGATATTCAGCTCACGATTGCGCAACAGGTGCCAACAACCGCTGCGGTAGTGATCACCACACCGCAGGATCTGGCATTAATTGATGCCCGCAAAGGTATATCCATGTTTGAAAAAGTGAATATCCCGGTGCTGGGTGTGATTGAAAATATGAGTTACCACGTCTGCAGCAAGTGTGGACACAAAGAAATGATTTTCGGCGAAGGTGGCGGCACTAAAATGGCGCAGCAACAAGGTGTTCAATTGCTTGGACAAGTGCCATTACACATCCATATTCGTGAACAAAGCGATGATGGTGTGCCGATTGTCGTTGCTGAACCGCACAGTAAACTGGCTGTTAATTATCAGAAGATCGCTCGAAAAATCGCGGCTTCGCTTTATTTTTCAGGAAAAACCGAGCCAAGCACGATTTTTGCTGTTAATCGCTAGGTAATGGCATGTTATTTCAAGCGGCAATTTATATATAATGCGCCGCTTAAAATAGCGAAAAGAGAACGATCCATGTCTGATAAGCAACCCGAGTGCGTAATTATAGGTATTGCTGGTGCATCCGCGTCAGGTAAGAGTTTGATCGCCAGAACTATCTACAATGAACTGACGGCTGAGCTGGGTGAAGATCAGATTGGTGTTATCACGGAAGATTGCTATTACAAGGATCAAAGCCATCTGCCGATGTCTGAGCGGGTGAAGACAAATTATGATCACCCGAATGCCTTTGATCATGCGTTGTTGGCAGAACATCTGAAACAATTGATAGCAGAGAAGGCGGTTGATATTCCAACCTACTCTTACTCTGAACATACCCGCACAGAGCAGACGCTGCATTTCACCCCGAAACGGATCATTATCGTGGAAGGGATTTTACTGCTTAACGATTCCACACTGCGTAAATTGCTGAATGTCAGTATTTTTATGGATACACCATTGGATATTTGTCTGGTTCGCCGTCTGGCAAGAGACGTTCAGGAACGTGGCAGAACCATGGATTCCGTGCTGGAACAGTATCAAAAGACTGTGCGACCGATGTTTTTGCAATTTATCGAGCCATCGAAGCAATACGCCGATATTATTATTCCCCGCGGCGGTCGTAACCGTATCGCGATTGAAATGTTGAAATCGCGTATCCGTCATTTACTGCTGAGCTGATTATTTATTCTGGAGAAAACATGCGTCTTTGTGATCGCGACATAGAACAGCACCTTGAAGAAGGTAAAATCGTGATTGAGCCGCGTCCTGACAGTTCACGTATTAGTGGCGTCAGTGTTGATGTGTTGCTCGGTAATGAGTTCCGGGTTTTTCAGGCTCATACCGCACCCTATATCGATTTGAGTGGCCCGAAAGAAGAAGTTTCTGCCGCCATTGATCGTGTAATGAGTGATGAAATTTATATTAACGATAGTGATGTCTTTATTCTTCACCCAGGTGAATTAGCTCTGGCGGTGACGCATGAATCAGTCACGTTGCCAGACAACATCGTGGGTTGGTTAGATGGTCGTTCATCTCTGGCCCGACTGGGGTTGATGGTGCATGTGACGGCACATCGTATCGATCCGGGTTGGTCTGGCCGCATTGTGCTCGAGTTTTATAACGGTGGTCGTTTGCCGTTAGCGTTACGCCCTGGCATGGTGATTGGGGCTCTGAACTTCGAGACGATGTCAGGTTCAGCCGCACGCCCTTACAACAAACGTACGAATGCGAAATATAAAACGCAGCAAGGTGCGGTTGCCAGCCGTATTGACCAAGATTAAAGCCCCTTACGGGGCTTTTTTTTTGCTCTCAATTCATTTAAATCAGGTGTACTTGCACACCTTGCTGAGTCAGCCATTTCAATGAGCTGTCCGGTGCATTTTTATCTGTGATCACATGCTTGATCATGGAAGTAGGGCCAATGGCCGCCGGATGTATACGGCCAAATTTGCTGGAATCAGTTAGAACAAACACTTCCTGCCGCTTATTCAGAATGGCATTGGCAATATCAGCCCGCATCATATTCCGGTTAGTAAACCCAGTTTGGATGTCAAAACCATCGACACCAATAAACGCTTTGCTGAAATGCACATGGTCAATGCATAAACGGGTAAGCGGGCCAACCAGACTTTCACTGCTGGTCTGATATTGGCCACCCAACAGAATGATTTCTGCTTTGCTGGCACGTAGCTGGTGGGCGATATAAGAGCTGGAAGTGATAATCGTGATATCGGCGCGTTCAGCCAACAACTTGGCCAGCATGACGTTGACGCTGCCACCTTCAATTAATACACAGTCATCACGTTTGATGAGTGAATAGGCATAACTGGCAATGTCTTGTTTTACTTTGCTGTTGGCCCACAAACGATGTTCCGGATCTTCACTGTCGAGCACAGTTGCTGCGCCATGAACCCGTTTCAAAAAACCCTGATTTTCCAGTTGTGTCAGATCTTGTCGGATCGTCACTTCAGAAACGCCTAATTGTGTGGATAAATCAACCACACTGACCCGGCCTGAGCTATTAACCAGCTCTAAAATCACAGAATGTCTTGGATGCATAAATACTACTCGCCACTAATGTGCTCATGATACGAATGTCAGTACACTTATCTTTTTGATTATGCTGACACCCACTGCTTGTATCTGGAGTTTTTAACTTCATCAACACAAGCTCATATAACCACTTATTGCTTTTTTAAAGGTAGATGTTGGTCAAATAAATCCGCCAACTCCTGTGATCCACTTTGCAGAAGCTTACGAAACCGTCAAAAATCGACATTAAATGTTTCATCCGCAAGTGACGACAAGAAGTGATGCAGCAGGTTAATTCGCTGTTCAGCCAGTAATTGTGCGGCAGGTAACAGCAGAGAAGCGGGTAGATCCAGTGCCTTTTCCAGCACGTTTACGGCAGAACCGTGAGTGGCATAACGAGTATCACGCCCGATTTTACACAGTGTGCGCATGATACCTACGGCACCTAACTGTTCCAGCAAATCGGCGTCATGCAACAGAATGGCTTCGGGTGTGGCAGGCTGGCAATGAGCGGCATGTTGTTCAATCGCATTAATCACCGCGGGAATTTTTTCAGCAGGAAAGTTCCACTGTTGCAATAACTCCGGAATGACGCGGCAGGCATAAGCTACATTATCCCAGTTTGCCAATAGCGCAGGGTTAACGGGCCGGTGACCTTCAAATACACCTAAATCATGCAACCAGACAGCAGCATGTAAAATATCATCATCAAACGAAAGCTGTGCAGCTTGTGCCAAATTTAAAGTTAATGCATAAAGCCGAGGCTGATGACTGTATTTATCGACAGGAAGAGCATGTTGAGAAATGTAGGCTTCAATAGCAGAACGGAAAGCGGGTTTTTCAGTGGTGGTCATAAAAAATGCCGAGGAAAGAATGACTTCCCTCAGCATAACACTAATTAATGTGCGGCAATAAATGCCTGAATAGCATTAGTCGCATCAGTCAGGCCACGTTCCTGAGCTTCCGGGCCCATCGCCAATGCTTCTGCATAGGCAACAGTGATGTCTTTCAGACCAACGAAGCTCAATACGGTTTGTGCGTGAGCCAGCGCCAGATCGGTCGCGGTATTACGATGAGCACCGCCAGTGGTGGTTACGATCAGCACTTTCTTGCCAGTTAACAGACCTTGTGGGCCGGTTTCAGTATAAGAGAAGGTGATGCCAGCACGACAAATCAGGTCGATCCAGGTTTTCAGTTGAACTGGAATACCAAAGTTATACATTGGTACTGCAATCGCAACATAATCTGCAGTTTTTACTTCTTCAATCAGTGCTAAAGACAGTTCTGCTGCGGCTTTTTGACGTTCATTCAGTTCACCATTGCCACCCAGTGCAGCAATGATTTCGCCATCCAGCACTGGCAATGGTTCACCAGCTAAATCGCGAACAACGATGTTGTCAGCAGGGTGTTTTTGTTTCCATTCAACAGCAAAATTATCCAGCAATTTGGTTGATTGAGAGTAAGGGCCAAGAATACTTGATTGAATTACTAAAACATTGCTCATTATTTATACCTCGGTGTGGGCATTATGCGTTGAGAGACACTATATCTTCTATTTGTGATAATTAAATGGCAAAAAATAGGTTCTATCTTTCTATTTTTTAGAAAGATAAGTGGAATGACTATTTATCAGCTGCCAGTGTATAAAATAGGGGGAATGAGGTTATCCACATTTTCTGGGGATAAAAGTGGAATAAGATTATAACAACTTGGTGAAACTGGTGATTTAGTCTGCCGGAATACAGAGTTATACACTGTACCCCGACAGTTTATTACATATTAGTCTTGCAATACGGCAGCCATGGAGTTGGCTACATACTCAACATTGCTGGAATTCAGACCCGCAACACACATGCGGCCAGTTCTGACCAGATAGACTGCAAACTCTTCGCGCAGGCGATCAACTTGCTCTGGCGTTAAACCGGTATAGCTGAACATGCCACGTTGCGTGATCATGTAACTGAAATCTTTACCCGGTACTTTGGCGGTTAAGGTTTCGTACAGTTGATGACGCATGGCTTTAATACGATCCCGCATTTCAGCAACTTCTTGTTCCCATGCTGCACGCAGCTCTGGATTGGTCAGCACAGAGGAAACAACTTGAGCACCATGACTTGGCGGGCTGGAATAAATCTTACGCACCGTCAGTTTTAATTGGCCCAATACGCGCTCAGCTTCTTCGGCGTTTGGACAAACAACTGACAACCCGCCACAGCGTTCGCTATACAGCGATAGGTTTTTAGAGAACGAGTTGCTGACGAAGAAACTGATATTTGCCTCAGTCAACATGCGTACCGCAAAGGTATCTTCAATAATGCTGTCGCCAAAGCCCTGATAAGCGATGTCCAGGAATGGGATCAACTCACGTTCTTTAATGACTGGCAGCAGAGCTTCCCATTGTTGTGGCGAAAGATCGACACCAGTCGGGTTGTGACAGCAAGGATGCAGTAACACAAGGCTTTTCAGTGGCAATGTGCGGAACAGGTCCAGCATATCGGTAAAACGAACACCACCCGTGGTTTCATCATAGTAAGGGTAGGTGTGTGTATTGATGCCTGCACCCTGGAAGATCGCGTGGTGGTTATCCCATGTTGGGTCGCTCACCCAGATCTCGCTTTGTGGAAAATAGCGATGCAGGAAATCAGCACCTACTTTTAATGCACCTGAGCCACCTAGCGTTTGAATGGTCACGACACGGCCTGATTTTACAGCTTCATGATCGGCGCCCCAAAGCAGCTCTTGCACCGCTTTCCGGTAAACAGGTGCACCTTCCATCGGCAAATAAGGGCGTGGAGTAATGGTCTTGGCAATCGCCGATTCTGCTGCTTGTACTGATCCCAAAACGGGGATGATGCCGGCTCCATCGTAATAAATACCAATGCCAAGATTAACTTTGTGGGAGCGGGGATCTTTTTTGAATGTGTCTACCAGCGAGAGGATAGGGTCGCCTGGGTAGATGTCTACGTGTTGAAACATGCTGGGAAACTCCGGCCGAAATATGGGAATTATCGTTTTGGAAATAATTTTTAACTGCAAAAACATCATAACATTTTCTTTCTGGCAGAGCCGAACCGGATATCAGCGTTTCTCATAGTATTTTTACGGATTATGCGGATAACATAATTTATCAGTAGTGCAGCAGTTCATTGATATATAATAAGAAATATAAGTTTTTATCTGAGTCAGTCATGCAAAGCCTACCCCCTGTAATTCCATTGTTTGATTCCATTCAATATCTTGATGAAGGTAACCCAAGCGTTAATCAGCATTTGGCTGCAATGACGATCAATCGGGTAAATGATGCGGCATTGGTCTATGAACATGCAGTTGATTGGCTTTCAGAACAACGTTTCAGTGAAAACAATTACAAGACATATCGCAGTGAATTAACGACTTTTCTGCATTGGTGTTTTGATGTGGAAGGGATTTCGCTGTCAGAGATCAACCGGCGCATGATGAATCGTTATGTGGATTACTGCCTTGATCCGCCAACAGAATTGATTGCTTATCGTAACGTTGCGCAATTCATTACCGTTAAAGAGTGGGGTGAACGCGCACCAAACCCTCTCTGGCGACCATTTTTGGGTAAAAAAGAGAACGATCACATTTTGCCATATCGTCTTAGCGACAAGGCGTTAAAAACCAAAATAGCCATATTGTCGGCTTTTTACGGTTATCTGATTAATGAAGAATATACCGAGCGGAACCCCGCGATGATGTGGATGCGTTACAGCCGTTTTGCTTCGCAACCAATGCGACAGCAAAGTCTGGACGATGATGAAAGTATCAAATCTTTTAGCGAGTTACAGTGGTCTTACATCATGTCGGCAGCTGAGAAAATGGCGAACGAACAACCGGAGCAGCATGAACGAACACTGTTTTTGGTTAGCCTGATGTATAGCTGTTATTTGCGAATTTCAGAAGTTGCCGCCAGACCAGGATTTTCACCAGTGATGGGACAATTCCGACGCGATACGCACAGTGGTGTGTGGGGCTTTTTTATTCCGGTAAGTAAAGGCGGTAAACGCAGAACTGTCGCTGTGTCGAACCAGTTATTAAAAGCGCTTGAACGTTATCGTAACTATCTGGGTTTACCCTCGTTGCCAACGCCGAACGAAAATACCCCCTTATTTCTGCGTCACAAAGCTGCCGGTCGTGGCCGTGATGCGGGCTTACGGAATGCGAATTTGGGCATTCGGCAACTGCGTGATGAGATTAATTATCTGATCAATATCGCAGCTGATCTGGCGCAGGATGATGGTTTTGAGCAAGATGCGCAGGAAATGCGGCAAATGACACCGCACAGTATCCGGCACACGGGTATTACACACGATATTAATTTAAACGGGCGGCCATTATCACATGTACAAGCCGATGCCGGACACGACAGCATTGATACGACCTCACAATACCTGCACACCACGAAAACTGAACGTCACGAAACGGCAGTTGGAAAATTGATCAATCGATTACGGGGCATTGAATAGCACATGGGAAATTATTGTCCTCAAGGTGCTAATTTAAGAGCTGTTAGTGTCTGTTTTCTAACACTGGCTAATAATTGAGCATCAGTAATAAGTGAATGACCGTATGAAGGGATCATCGCTTTAATCTTATCTTGCCATTCAGCCGATTGCATTTTGTGAGAGAAGCAACGTTCAAGCACTTCTAACATGGTTTTGACACTGACAGATGCTCCTGGTGATGCACCGAGTAGAGCAGCCAAGCTGCCATCTTCGGCAGCAACAATCTCAGTGCCAAACTCAAGTTTGCCCCATTTCTGATGGCAACGTTTGATGATTTGTACCCGTTTACCAGCGTGAGCCAGTGTCCAATCTTCTGCCCGCACATTCGGTATAAAGGCTTGCAGTGACTCCATGCGCTGACTTTGATTTTGAAAAACTTCCTTCACCAGATATTTAGTTAAATCAAAATTGTTCGCACCGGCGCCAATCAAACTTTTCAGATTGTTCGGTTTTACTGATTTCACTAAATCTAAATGCGATCCGTGTTTCAGAAATTTAGTTGTAAAGCCGGCATAAGGGCCAAATAATAAACTTTGTTTACCATTAATAATTCGGGTATCTAGATGTGGCACCGACATCGGCGGCGCCCCAACAGCGGCTAAGCTATACACTTTGGCATGATGTTGCTGAATAATCTCGGGATTTTGACAAATGAGCCATTGCCCACTGACAGGGAAACCACCATAGCCGCTGGCTTCAGGAATGCCTGATTGTTGCAACAAATGCAATGCAATACCGCCAGCGCCCAGAAATACAAAGGGACTTTCGATGGTCTGTTTTTCGGAATGTTGTTGGTTTTTTACCTTAATTTTCCAAGGTTTTTTGACACCATGGCCCCGATGTAAATCAACCACTTTGGTATTGGTTAATAACTCAAAATTAGCGTTTTTCTGCAGATAGCCGACTAATATCCGCGTTAGTGCACCGAAATTAACATCAGCGCCATGTTCCACTCGCGTTGCAGCTAATCTAGGTTCAGCCTGACGACCATTCATCATCAGCGGCATCCAATCAAGCAGTGTTTTGTTGTCTTCAGACCATTGCATCTCTGCAAATAAATGATGTGATTTAAGCAGTGAATATCTCGTTTTGAGAAAATCGATATCTTTTTGCCCCCAAACTGCACTGAGATGAGGAACTTGATTGATGAAAGAGGAGGGCGCTATTTCGTTATCTGCATTCACCAAATGCGACCAGAATTGCAATGAAACTTCAAACGCAGCATTAATTTCTAATGCCCGTTGAATCAACACATTGCCATTTTTATCGTGTGGCGTGTAATTAAGTTCGCAATAACCCGCATGCCCAGTGCCTGCATTGTTCAGCGCACCTGAACTTTCAAGCGCAATTTCGGGTAATTGTTCAATCATACAGATATGTAATGTTGGATCGAGACGGTGGATCAACATTGCCAGAGTGGCACTCATGATCCCGCCGCCAACTAAAGTAACATCTGCATGAATTGAAGCCATCAAACAATCCTTTGTGTTTCTCTAATGATAAGAAGCATTATAAATGCATTTTTACTTATATGATACGCGTTGCATTATCTGATCATACTAAATGAAATAGAACAAGTGACATACGCAGGGAAGGTAGGTAATACCGGCCAATATGGTTCGCTTCATATGAAAAGAGGTGGCAACTGGAGTCAATTTTATAAATATCTCATGTAGCAATAAATACATGGCGTTGTTAGTTAGAGGTCGTTTTTATTGGAAATACCGGCAAAAAAAGAAATAAGCCATCGATAATTAGCTAACTAATTCAATATATTACAGCAGAAAATATATATGCTTAATTCCACTATTTCTATTTAGTGCCGATAACGTAATTTATCGGCATTGGGGCAATTGATGAGACTAAATATCATCGTCTTATTTTTCAGGGCACAGAGCGTAGACTTGTTTTTTATCTTCCGGTGAATTGGTCTGGGAGTAACGAAGAATGGCCAGATTACAGTTTTGCTCTTGTTGTTCAAGATCGCTAAGTTGTGATGCTTCGCTGATCTCAGCTATTTTGCGTAACTCTTGTGCCACATTGTGTTTAGTGTGCTGAGTAACATTCTTTTGTAGATTCGTATTTTGAATTTGTGCATTAGTTAATGCCGTATTAAGTTCAACAGTTAGTTCATTTGTAATGATCTTGTAGCTAAACCAAGATGTCAGTGCAGATAAAATCAGAAACACGGGTACAAACCCAAGCCCAAAGAAAAAGCCTTTAGCAATGTAGTTAGTAGATGAGTCGTTAGATATAGATGGCATGAAACCTCGATAACTGCGTTGGATGACCAATTGTAGATTCTACTGAAGTTTAGTATATCATGCATTGTTATAATTTCGCATAATGTATATTATGTTAAATGACTTATCTAAGTTAAAAGACGTCGCGTGTATTGTTGCCCATCCGGTTTCTACTGCCACGCTCCTACGTGAAAAGTTTAAAGAATTGGCTATGGTTCTCTTCACTTTTTCACATAGCGCGTAGCGCGTCTGGTTTGGGTGTTCATTTCTGATTTTAGTGCTCTGCTGAGTTTGGTTCGTCGTTTTTGGACGGATGACTATTGTTGCGCTTGCTTGTGACTAGGATTGTTTGTTGATGCAGATCTTGAGTTTTCATTACAGTGCGGAATTTGTGTGTTCTCACGCTTGTGCTGTTATCTGGTCTTCAAGATATGTATTGCTTTGCCAGTTTGCCGAACAAATGCATCATCACCGCGCTGTGTAATAAACACCCTGTGTCAAAGTTGTTCTCGTGCCTGCTATTCAGCAGGTATTCCAGCTCATATGATTGCAAAAATGACAGCGTATTTAACATAATGTTAATGCGGGCGTATAACTTGTCATTCTCTTTGATGCTGAATTTATCGAATTCATTATCTTGTTTTAAACTCGTTAGCTGCGTGAGCCACTGGTCGAGTTGTGATTTATTGATGGTGTAAACGCAGGCAGTTTCGGTGACTTTATCAATAATTAATGTATTAAGGAAGGTGCGAACAAGTTCCTGATATGAGATCATGTTTGTCATCTGGAGCCATGGAACAGGGTTCATCATGAGTCATCAACTTACCTTCGCCGACAGTGAATTCAGCAGTAAGCGCCGTCAGACCCGAAAAGAGATTTTCCTCTCCCGCATGGAGCATATCCTGCCATGGCAGGATATGAGCGCCGTCATCGAGCCGTTTTATCCCAAAGCCGGTAATGGTCGTCGGCCCTATCCGCTGGAAACCATGCTGCGCATTCACTGCATGCAGCATTGGTACAACCTGAGCGATGGCGCGATGGAAGATGCTCTGTACGAAATCGCCTCCATGCGTCTGTTTGCCCGGTTATCCCTGGATAGCGCCTTGCCGGACCGCACCACCATCATGAATTTCCGCCACCTGCTGGAGCAGCATCAACTGGCCCGCCAATTGTTCAAGACCATCAATCGCTGGCTGGCCGAAGCAGGCGTCATGATGACCC
>ERZ650312.2076-NODE-2076-length-11166-cov-15.008460_pt1 | contig 11166 bp, 14 predicted proteins | sample MGYA00376248_ERZ650312 | MGnify/ENA primary metagenome ERZ650312 (study PRJEB26733, sample SAMN07839316) | wastewater metagenome | biome: urban; feature: wastewater treatment plant; material: waste water | place: USA: North Carolina | collected 2016-07-28 ... | reverse complement strand
TGGTGTAAAAAGATTTATTACCGTAGGTGGAGCAGGAAGTTTATATATTGCTGAAGGTCTTCAGTTGATTGATACTCCAGAATTTCCAGCGGAAATTAAACCTGGTGCAGAAGCAGCCAGACAATATTTAGAAATGATTAAAAAGAATGAGAAGCTAGATTGGACTTTCTTTTCTCCAGCCATAGAAATGCACCAAGGAACAGCGGGTGTAAGAAAAGGAACTTACAGAACTGCATTAGAAAATCCTGTTTTTGATGAAAACGGTAGAAGCGTTCTTTCTGTAGAAGATGTAGCAGTAGCTCTGGTTGACGAATTAGAAAATAATCAGTTTGTAAAACAAAGATTTACAGCGGCTTATTAGAATTTATATAAAAGGTAGAAAAAAGGCTGTCTCAGATTATTGAGGCAGCCTTTTTGTTTTATTTCAAACTATCTAGAAGTTTTTGAGTTTCAGAAGCATCTTCGCCATTCTTTTTGGCTAATTCTATTGCTTTTTCAGCCCAGATTTTTGCATTAGCTTTATCGTTCAATTTGTTGTAGAGATTTGCTAAAGTATCTGTATTGGCAGAATTTTCAGATTGTTTTACAGATTCTTGTGCCCATTTTAATGCTGTTTCTAATGAAGATTTGTTGGTTACATTTTCGAAGAAATTCCAAGCGATAGAATTCAATTCGTTAGAATTAAAATTGGTGTAATCTTTATATGTTTCTAAAGTTAACTTTTCGTAAGTAGCAATGTCTTTATCTTTCAAAGCTTTTCCTGCCTTTATTTTACTTAAATATTTTACAGCTTCGTCTTTGGTTAAGAAATCTTTAGTTCCTTCTATAAATTTGTTTTCGTCATAAGTTTTAGACTCTTCGTTGTAAGATTTTTTTATAACGGTATTAATTTTCAAGCTTTTGTCTGTTGCTTCATAACTTTTTTCAGGCATAAATTTCAAAAGGTCTGCTTTTTTATCTTTAAATATTTTATAAGCTGGGCTTTCGGAGTTTTTCAATGTCATAAAAAGCATTTGCATATCATCGGCAGCTAAAGGAGTATTGGCTTTAGCAGTTATGTATTTCTCGAAGACTTTTCCTGCATAATCAGCTTCTGTAAAAGCGGTAAGGTTAACCAAGTTTTTTAGAAATTCTGGGTCTTTTTCACCTTTTTCAAATCTTTCTTTTAATGCGGCAACTCTTTTTGAAGGATCGCTAGCATCCTTTGCAAATTGTATAAATTCTTTCTCCGGAACGTATCCTACAGTACGGTGTACCAATTCGCCATTACCATCTATAAAAAGGTAAGTAGGGAAAACTTTTACATCATATTTTTTAGCAATATCTATTCCTTCGCCTTTTTCCATATCAATTTTAGCATTCACGAAATTGGCGTTGTAATGGTCTCCTACAGATTTTAGGGTAAATATGTTTTTTGCCATCAATTTACAAGGTCCGCACCAAGTAGTATAAGCATCTAGAAAGATTAATTTATTTTCTTTTTTAGCTTTGGCTAAAATGGTTTTGAAATCTGAGGTTTCAAATTTTATTCCTTCCTGAGCAAAAGATAAAACGCTCAAAATGATAAGGAAAGCGGTTAAGATTTTTTTCATTGAATTAAATTTTTCTATAAGTGGATGTTTTTGCGCTATTCGTTACAAAGATGTCAATAAAAAATCGCAGTTTTTCTGCGGTTTTAGTAAGTTTTATAAATTTAAAAACAACTTAGGATTTATAGGAGTGTTATTTTTTCTAACTTCATAATGAAGATGTGGACCTGTAGAACGTCCTGTGCTGCCTACTTTCGCAATTACATCACCAATTTTCACTTGTTGGTTGGCATCTACCAAAATTTTAGAAAGGTGACCATATAACGTTGCCAATCCATTTCCGTGTTCTATAATAACGCAGTTTCCGTAGCCGCTTTTTTGTCCGGCAAAGATTACTTTTCCTTGTGCGGCGCAATATACATCTGTTCCCATTGGTGCTGCAATATCTACACCTTTATGAAATTGCATTTGGTCTTTTTCTGCGGGAGCTTGCGTTCCTTCTAGTTTGGCAGAATTGGCAGATTTATTAATAATATTTCCTGCACTGTCTTTTTCTACCGAAGAGAAACCAATTGGTTTTGCAGAGGCTAATAAAATTTTTCTGGAAGGAATAGGGTTTACTCTTTTTCCGAAATTAGAAGAAAGATGACCATCAGTAGGAATGCCTAGAGGAACTTGCTGTAGTTTTTTTTCTAATTCTACCAAATATTCAGAATATCTAGAACTTTGATTGGTGAGATATACATAGCTAGACAAACTGTCTTTTGCTAGAGCTTCGATAGATAAATTAGGGATGTTTTTAGCTCGGAAGAATCCGTTTAAGTTTCTTACCGTTTGGTCTATTTGTGCCAAATTATTTTTAAGGCTAAAAAGATCTAAACTATCTTTTTTGGTATTTATTTTTACTAGATTTACTTCGTAGTTTTTATCATCTTTAGAAGAGTATAGTTTAGCAATAGCAAAACTCTGCGCAAGAATGATGATGAGAAGAGCACCAATAAAAAAATGGGTGTTTTTCTTTTTCTCAAAAAATCGCTTCATTTTTTTAATATTTTCAGTTTTCAATTTTTAGACGGCCAAAATTAATTAAATTATTTTGAATAGTCTGATTTTGGTCTTTCCAAAACGAAGAAATATGATAAAAATTATGCCATTCAATTGTTAAAATTATTATAAAAATGTTAAAAAAAACTCATTATGATTGTGTATTCAAAACATTGAAAATTACCGCATAATGCTGTATTGCAATCTGTTTTTTGTCAGTTAAAATTTCTTAAATTTTGATAAACGGTTTTTGTTCTGTTCAATATTTGTATATTTGTTTTTTGCAGTAAAAATTAAAAAATGTCAAAAACTAAAGGCAAATCTTCGCCAATTGTAGGAGTAGTAGGTAGTGGAAGTTTCGGTACTGCCATTGTAAAAATGCTCCTAGAAAATTCAAAAAAAGTACACTGGTGCGTGAGGAATGAGTTTGTAAAAGGAGCTATCGAATTACGAGGGCATAACCCTAATTATCTCACCTCGGTAAGTTTTGATATTAAAAAACTAGCGCTTACTACTGATGTTAATGAGTTGGTTTCTGCATGTGATGTTGTAGTTTTGGCTACACCTTCTATTTATCTTTCGGAAACTATAGAAAAAATGACCTGCAACTACGAAGGAAAATTATTTGTTTCAGCAATTAAAGGGATTGTTCCGAAGCATAACGATGTAGTAGCACACTATTTAAGAGACGTTTTTAAAATAGGTTTTAGAAGCCAAGCTGTAATTGCAGGGCCTTGTCACGCAGAAGAAGTAGCAATGGAAAGACTTTCTTACCTTACCATTGCAACCGCCGAAAAAGAAAATATAGATGTTTTAAGAGAACTATTTGCTTCAGATTATATCAAAGTAAGCTGCTCTAAAGATATTTTGGGAAACGAATATAGCGCTATCCTCAAAAATATTTATGCCATAGGTGCAGGTATTGCAAGCGGTCTTGGTTATGGAGATAATTTTCAAGCTGTTTTTGTAAGCAATGCCATTAGAGAAATGGAATTGTTTTTAGATGCCGTTTATCCTGAAACCAGAGATGTAAACGAAAGTGCTTATCTAGGAGATTTACTCGTAACCGCATATTCACTTTTTTCCAGAAATAGAAACTTAGGAAACCTGATTGGTAAAGGTTATACCGTAAAATCTGCCGTACAATCTATGAGTATGGTTGCAGAAGGTTACTATGCAACCCGAGGAATTTATGAAATAGCTTATGAAAAGAAACTGAAAACACCTATTATTAATGCTATTTTCAGTGTCTTGTATGAAGGCAAAGATGCAGAAAAACAATTCGAAAAATTGACTGCTAAACTTAATTAAACTTAAAGTATAGAAATTAAAATTGCGTGCAAAAATCTTGTACGCAATTTTTGTTTCAGAAAATATAAAATGAGTAAAAAAAGTGTTTTTTTTTGAAAAACCTGTTCTAATTTTTTTTAACTTCAAGCGTTCAAAAAATAGAAACTAAAAAGCTATGCCTACAATATCCAAGCCTATAATAGCCCCAGAAATTCTCTCTCAAATCCAAGAACAATTTGAGGAAGAAAAGCAAGTGATTGTACACTGTTGTTTTCAAAATAATTATATGGTAGGCAATTTGGTTAGAATTTGGCCTTCTACTTTTTTGGTAGATAAATTCACAGGATGCAGCAGTAAACTTATTTTTTGGGAAAATATAGCGGTTTTTCCTTATTGGACAGATGTTCCACCCGTGAAAGAATATTGTTTCACACTCATTTTTTCTGCGTTGCCTAAAGAATGTAAAGTTTTTGATTTTGTAGAAGAAGTAATACAAGGAAGCGGTTTTTTAGTTACCGATATCGAACGAAACGAAAGCGATGTTTATACTCTAAAATTGACTTAAAATGAAAAAAATAATCCTTATATTTTTCGGTTTTTCGGTATTTTCCTATGCTCAGGATTTGAAAAAAGAAACAGAAAAGAAACAATTTCCTGCCGAAGTGCAATCTCAAAATTTAAAAGAAATTTTAGAAATTAAAAAATTCCAAAAAGAACTGAACGAAGAATATAAAAACGAAAAAGAATCTCCTTTGCGTGGTGATAATTTCAAGAAATTTAAAGAACATCCTTTCTTCGCCATTAATTTAGATTACTGCGTAAAAGCCAAATTGGTGAAAACCGAAAATGCAACACCATTTGAACTCCCAACTTCATCTGGTAAAACCAAAAAATACCAAGAATTTGGAAAAGTTTATTTCAATATTAATGGAAAAGAACAAGTTCTTACTGTTTTTCAAAGTCTTTCTCTGCTCGAAAATCCCGAATACAAAGATTATCTTTTCTTGCCCTTCAAAGATGCTACCAGCGGAACAGAAACCTACGGCGGCGGAAGATATATGGATTTAAGAATTCCTAAAAATGATGAAATCATCATAGATTTTAACAAAGCGTATCATCCGTATTGTGCTTACAATGCTTTTGATTACAACTGCCCAATTGTTCCCGAAGAAAATTGGCTGAAAATTCCTATTGAAGCAGGAGTGAAATATGAGGATATTTGGTTTGAACATTAATTTAAAGATTCTAGATATGAGATGCTAGATACTAGACATGAGATATAAAATACTCAATAACTAGTATAAACTAAAAATTCAAAATTTACTTTCTTTGAATAGAGGAAAATAAATTTTGAATTTTTTTTATCAAATATTTTGAGTGAAGTAATTTTGCGAAAATCGTCAATGTTTAATGTTTTTATAACGCAAAGATTCTTAATAATAAAAAATAAAAATTTAAGGAAGCAAAGCTAAAATTCGCAAGCGAATTGAAAAAGCGAAAGCTTAATGACGAATTAATTCGTCAACTTTGCTCACTTAAAGCATGAAAAATTTGTTAAAAATCTTTGCGTTTTAAATTAGAAAAATCTAGAATCTAGTGTCTAGTATCTCACATCTAGCATCTATCTAACTACCGCATTAATTTTATCCCAAAGTGCTGCATCAAAACCAGAAAGCGCAAAATTAGGATTTTGAGGATCCGAAGCATCACCCATTCTTACAATCACCATATTTTTGCTCGGGATTACATAAATTCTTTGATCTTCTGCGCCCATTGCCGAAAACATATCACTTGGTGCGTTAGGAACTAAAGCAGTAGGATAAACGGTTTGCGAACCAGGAACCATATATTTAGATTTTCCGTTGAGCCAACAAAGATATCCGTAAGAAGGATTAATATCTTGAGAAGAATTGGTGGTTTCGTTTACGTAATTTTCGTTGATAATTTGTTCGGTTTTCCATTTTCCTTTGTTGAGGAGAAGTAAACCAAATCTCGCCATACTTCTGGTATTGCTGTGATAAATGGTAAAAATAGTTCCGTAATTCCAGAAACCATCCATCCCGATTTTATTTTTCAGTTTGGCGTTAAAATACGTTTCAAAATCTTGATTGCTCGCTTTACCAATCACATTTATCAAAAGCTGAAAAACATTGCTGTAAGACCATCTGCTTCCTGCATCTGCTAAATACGTAAGATTGGGTTTTATCACGAGGTTGCTCTCATCATTAAGACCAGAAGTCATCGTGAGTAAATTTCTATTGGTGATGAGGTTTTCTTTTTCTAAAGGTTCACTAGACCAACCGTTTCCTAAATATTGAGAAACTTTGTTATTGATATTGAGCAAACCTTCTTGTTGCGCAATTCCTGTGGTGGTAGAAACCAGCGTTTTTCCTGCGCTGTTCCATTGCCAAGTTGCAGTAGCATTGTGTCCGTTGAAATATTCTTCCATCACAATTCTACCGTTTACGAGAATCATAAAAGATTTAGAATGTTTTTCTGCCAAGAAATCTTTAAGCGGTTGCACTGCACTTTGGTTCCAACCGAGACTGGCGATAGATTTGGTTTCCCAATTGTTGTCTGTATTATTAGGGAAATACATCGTTTCTGCGGGAGTTGGCGTAGGTTCATCTTCACTACTGCTGCAACCAAAAAACGGGAGTAACACTAAAAAAGGTAAAATTCTCAAAATTTTCATCAACTGGTTTTAGCTCTTTGATGAGATTTTCGCGGGAAGGTTAAAATTTAGGAAACATAAATTTTTCACATCAAGTTTGTCATTCTGAAAGAATCTCAACACAAAAAAGATTTTATTTTTGAATTAATACTTCGTAGTTGGAGAATTCGGAGATCGGGTAGTTATGGCTTTTTTATAATCATTTCTTAAATTGCAGTGATAAGTTCTTGGTTAATCATTACAAAATTATTTTTTAAGAATAGTAGGTTTTACTTCCAAAGGTAACTTTCTGTTTTTAAGACTCCCTCAGTAACATAAATTAATTCATAATTGTTTTCAATGTCAGTCTGTATCAAAAGATTTTGAACTCCAAAATAAAGGCAAATGTAGATGTCTTTTAATTCGCTAGAGTCATAATCAAAAATCAATGAAAAATATTTCTTTGATTTTTTAGCTAAAAATAACCATCCCGTTTTGTCAGCATTTTTACAATCATCAAAAGTAGCACAACATTTTCCTTCAATTATCTCTAGTAAACTGTCCTTAATTTTTAGATGATCAAATATCATTGTCAAATCTTTAATCAAGACTTCTTTTTTTGATTTTGGATAATGTTTACTTTCATTCAACAAATGAATCATTTTAACGGTGTTCATTTCAGAAATTGCGGTGATGAGTTCTTGGTTATTCATTTTCTGATTGCTGAGGCGGTCTCATTTTTTCAAGTTGATATTCTATATTTACTTCTTTATTGAATTTTTCTTTCCAATCATCCCCAAATTTATCTTCAATATTGTTTTCTGCCTCCCAATTGTTTTTCATATCTTCCCATTGAGTATCACTATTATATTCGCATCCTCTCCAATAAAAATCAATACCCCATCTCGCTGCAACAATTTGGCTAGCTCTGCCTTTTGCAGGATTTGCAATTAATCCAGGGTAAGTACCCCCATAACCAAAAGTGATAAGTGTGAAATTATTAGGATTGTGTTTTTTGCAGGCAATCGGTAAAAAGAGAATGACTACTAATGAGAAGAATTTTAGGCTCTTAGAAAGGAAGAACCTTATCTTCAAATATGTTTTTAGAATTAATATCATTATAGGGGTTCGTTTTTAAATGATTGTAATTATTTTTTTTGCTAATTATTTGTTTTTCATATTGTTAATTTCTAACCATTTTATTCTTTTTAATCAGTTTAAAACATCTAATAAATAAAACTTTGAATAAAACTATTTAAAGTAAAAAAGCTAAAGATTCTTGGCAATTATTTTTCGTCTTCTGATTTATTGTCATTTTTTAGTAATAATATACCAGGAACTATTAAAATTGAAACTCCAATTAATGCACCAATAAGTTCATAGATACTCGAAAATCCATAGTTTGATAAGTAGCGAAAGAATGATACAATTCCTAGAATAATTAATCCAAGTCCTAATAATGATTTCATAATGTTTAATTTTTTGAGTTAATAATTGTTTGTTACTTGTTTATACTTTTTTTAAAAAAAGGTAACCCTATGATTTGATTTTATTTTAATTGAACCTGAATGTATTTAGCATTAATGCAAAAACAGGTGTAGTTTCATCGATAAAAGTTTCAATAGCGCATGCATCAATACTTATGATTTTATTCTTGTAGATTGCAGCATATTGCTTGTGCAATAATTTTAATCTGCCTTCAAATGGGGTGTACATGAAAATGTAATAAAACTCTACTCCGTCTAGATAAACGACACCTCGTTTTAAAATGGTAGTTTCGCCGTGTAAGCCATCAAATTGTTCTTTTAATTCTTGGTTGGTTAACCCCTTCATCATTTGAGAAGCGGTTTTAAATTCTGGAGTTGGATTTGGCATTACAGTTACAACAAAAGAATTGCCTTTGCCGTCTATAATTTTTGCTTCCACATCTGGGTTGTAAATTTTTTCTTTTTTGTACCAACCTTCTGGAAACACAAAAGAATAATCGGACTTAGAGCTTGTAAATTTTGTTTGGCCGTTTACATACAAAGTAGTAAATAGCAATAAAGTAAAAAGTTTAAACATTTTCTTTTGAATTATTATTTTCTAACAAACCGCTCAGCTTTTCTCTGTAAATTTCATCAAGAATGAATTTACCCTCGTTGTTTTTAACATAGATATCAATGTTTTTCACTCTAATACTTTTACACTTTATAGATACGTTATGTGTATTTTTAATAGGAAGATTGAGAATTTTTGATTTTGAAAAAAATGGAATCGTAATGGTACCTTTTTCATTAAAATCTACATCCTTAACAAATTCTACTTGTTCACAAAATAAAGTGCCAATAATGCACTGATTATAAGACATTCTTTTAGTAGAACTAACATATCCACTCCATGTTCTCATGTAACCGATATTTAATTTAACCCTTTTATTTGGTAAAATTTCATAAGAAACTAAACGTAAGTTTTTAGGTTGAAGTAAGTATGGATTTTTTGGACAATTGGCATCCGATTTTGTTAAATCATAAAACTTCCATAACATTTCTTTTTCTTCTCTTTCTATTTTATCTAAAAATAGTTGGTCTTCTTTGGTTAATTGGTATTCCATTTTTTATAAAATTTTTAATTTTTAACAATAAGTTTATATGTGTATTTAAAAAGGATAATTCTTATCTATTACTGAGGGCGAAATTTTCTATTTCATAAAGAAATCATACATTTTTTTATTCATTTCCATTTTTTTAGTAAAATCTTCAAGTGATATATCAAGTCTATCCAATACGGTAACCATAAAATTCACTTCTTCCTGATTCAAAGAACCATCGCATTGAAGCATTCCCATAATCATGATTAATACAAAATCAATTTTTGAGTTTTCAAATGCTTTTAAACGAATCAATAAATTTTCTGGTCCTACACTATTTAAAAGTTCTTGTGATCTACTAGCGTTTACTTCAAAAATATCAACAAACTGATTTAGAAGATAAAGCTCTTCATCTTGTTGACTACTTGAAGTTAAATTATTATCACATGTTCCTGCTAAGAAAAGAATAGCTAAAATGGTTAATTTTTCGTCTTCAGAATAATGCTCATATAATTTGGCTGCAGGATGTCTTTTTTTTGAAAATAATGAAAACATAGTTTTAAATTTTAAGATTATACTAGTTTATACTCAAAAACTAAAAAGGTAACCATACAAAATATAAAATTCCAAATTCATTTAGAAAGTAGAGAATTAGGATGTGTTTTTCCACTAAAATTATTAATGCTATATTATGTAAAAAATTAATAGGAAAGAGCAAATTTCTCTTGGTAGTTGATTTAAAGTTAAATAATTTTGGACTAAATAAAATTATAATGAAAAATCATTTTGATCTTAAAATTGATTACAACGAAAGACCTGTAGAAATAAATGTGCAGATACTTTCAGGCGAACACCCAAAAATTATCTATTCCGTTAAACCTAAAGATGAAGAATTAATAAAACATTTTAATAATGTTAAACAATTTTATTTTCACATTAACTCAGTAATCACTTATAACAAATTGTTGGAGATAAAAAACTATGTAATTTATGACTATATAGATCCTTCAATAAAAAATACAGATATTGCATTTGAGTTTGCTGTTTGGAAAAATTTACTAACCTACACAATTCGTGAAGAATGAGTTAAAAACTCAATTATTTAACTTTAAACAAAATGTTAATTTATTTTTAAATAATTTGTCTTATTAAATTTGAGATTTACGAATGAATATTGATACGGATTTTCCATAACTTCATTAATAATAAAAAGTGTTGCAGAAAATCTATACCAAGGTTCACTTTCAATTTTTGTAGTATCAAAAACCCTCAAATAAGTTTCACCATTATTGCTCTTAAAAATAGCAATATAATGATTTAGTAAATCTTTTGGGTTTTTACCATTTTTTAATTGGAATTCTAATTCTTGACTACATAAAATTCTAACTGGGCTAGGATCATTTTCAAATCGAGTTAAAACAAATTCTCTAATGTCTTTTTTATTTTGATAAAAACCACCAAAACTACTTATATAATCTGTAACGCTACATAAAATTAAAAAATTTTCATTTTGAAACCTAATGTCATCTGGATAAACAATTGGAAAAAAATCGTAATAATCTTCACCTAAATCAAATGCATTTTTATCAAAAGTTATCACTAAGTTTTCATTTAAATAATAAACACAACAATTTGTTTTGTAAGTAGGTACATTTAATTCAAATATTAACTCTTCATATAAAAGAAACTCTTCGTTAATATATTCTGTTTTAATTCCGTTAGAGACAAATGTATCACAAAAAAGTTTATATTTTTCGCCATTTTCCTTTTCTACTAAAACTTCGACTGATTTTGAACTAAATTGAATTGTATTTTCATTAATTTGTAATTTTCCATTACCAACGAATTGTTTTAATGAACACAATCGGTAATTTTTTTTTATTGGCTTAAAAGATAGTTTACTCATTATATAGTTTTTTATTTCCCTGCTGTTCAAAACTAGGAGACTTCGCACAAACCCCTCTAATTCTTTTCAAATTTAATCAAAAACACAAATAAAAACCTAAAATTGATTATTCCATAAATCCCTCGTATTTTAGCACACTGAAAATTGAGAGAATGACCGTAGAAAAATATATTCA
>ERZ650312.2072-NODE-2072-length-11173-cov-5.649128_pt1 | contig 11173 bp, 10 predicted proteins | sample MGYA00376248_ERZ650312 | MGnify/ENA primary metagenome ERZ650312 (study PRJEB26733, sample SAMN07839316) | wastewater metagenome | biome: urban; feature: wastewater treatment plant; material: waste water | place: USA: North Carolina | collected 2016-07-28 ... | reverse complement strand
TATTTTTGTTGATATTATAGATTGCATACGCCTCGTAGGCATTTCCTCTGACTGCTAGCTTATTGAACGGATCTTCTGCCCCCTGAGTTCCGCTGTACCAGTATTGTGAACCATGGTTGTACTCTAGGCCGATTTTTGTTTTAAAGTCGCTAAAATTATAAAGCCCTCCGATGTGCGTCGCCCAACCGCTTTTTCTATACATCTCCCCAAAAGCATAATCAAGCCCTCTGACTCCTAGTAGTGTGCCGCCGATAGTAGCCGTACTCATATAGTCTGCGCTGTTGCCGCTAGGATTTGTCTGGCTGGCCGCTACACCAAAAAATCCGGTAAGTTGACTACTCCCAATATCTCTTAGTTCCAGATTTGCCCCGTAATTTAGAATAGAACCCAAATCGGCCGGAGTGTCGCTATCTAGCATTGCGGCAGAGCCTATAAAAGGTGTAGCTCTGATATGTCCAAGCCTGTTGACCCCTATCATAAATGTGTTGTCGCCCAAATACGGGAGTGTCTGCTCATAAAAAAGCCCTGCAATATCTCCGTTTTTTACTATGGCTCTATTGCATTGATAATAAAACGAGTCTTTATTTTGAGTATATGCTTTGGCGAATACCCCCCTTATAGCTCCGTCGGTTACATATTTATCGAGATCTATCGTTCCGATGATTCCGTATGAGTTCATATCAAACATCAAAGACGGAAACATCGATTGTCTGGGTTTGTTTTCTGCCAGATTCGTAGAGCTACCGCCACTTGTCGGGAGTATCCCGAATGTCAGAGTGATCGGAATATCCCCTTTTTTGTTGAACGTCGTATCGACATATGCCTTGTCTATCTCAAACACCGTTGTAGTGGAGCTAGCATACCCTTTTGCGGCGTGTAGAGTGCATATCCTCTCACTCGTCTGCGTGTTTCTGTTGACCGACATCCGCCCGACAAATTTTGTCTCATCGGTTGCGGCGTAGTCCATATTTAGCCTGAGTCTGACATTTGTTGCCGGATTAAAGCTTTTTTGATATCCGCTCTCCCTCTCGTATTGTGCGGCGGATGTCGATGTGTACCCTGATATCTCTTTGTTTTTGTATCTAAACGAATCCGTTCTGACTCGGAGTTCCGGTGTCCAGTTTAGTTTGTCTTTAAACGCCTTTGTCTCGGAAAAAGTAGCCGCCGCCGTCGTCTCTAGCTGTTGCGCCTTTACCGTATTTAGCTCTTTTTCGAGCCTATTTACTTTCTCCTCCAATGTTTCGCCGTAAAGAGTTGCGGCAAAAGTTGCCAAAACGGCTATAGTTGTCTTATTCATCTCTCTGCCTCGTTTGGTTATTTGCCCGGTACACTCGGATGATCCGAGTCTGCGGCGTGGTCTATCAGGTATTTTTTTAGTTCGGTTAGTTCCGAGGTTGCTAGTTTGTCTGCACCTATCTCTTTTATTTTTTCCGGATTACCGAAAACCCGCTCCCATTGCTTTGAGGCTTTGCCGGATGCCTCAAGTCCCAGTTTTTTTGCCGTTGCTTTTCCGTCGGCCAGTGCCGATACCACAAACGTAAGAGCCAAAATAGCACTTAATAATCTAGTAGACATAATCCACCCCTCCAATATCCATAGCTACAATTACATTCATAGCGATTATAATATTAATAATTTAAAAAGAAACTAAAGTATTGGAGAAGTCTAATAATTTGTAAGTTTAGTGTTTCATTTTTACCGTGCTACGGTATTGCAATAGGGATTTTGACGGTAAATACCGCCCCTTTCTCTTTGTTTGCGACCGATAGTTTGCCGGACATATTATTTTCGACTATCGTCTTTGACATATATAGCCCGATTCCGGTCCCTTTTCCCTCTTCTTTTGTCGTAAAGTACGGTTCAAATATCCGCTCTATAATCTCATTTTTGATTCCGCCGCCGTTGTCCTCAATATCGATAATCGCATATTGATCGTCACCATCAAGTGTAATTTTTATTTTCGGATCATTTGGTTTTAGCTCACTGATGGCATCTTTTGCATTTGATATTAGATTTAGGATTACTTGCCCCAGTTCGTTTGGCAGACCCTTTGCGGTCGGCTTTTTTACGGCCTTTAGCTCTAGTTCGACGCCGTGCGCCTTCATCATTCCGCTAACAAGCGATATGCTTTTTTCTATATTTTTATATACGTCAAAATTCAAAAGCTCTTTGTCGCTTTTAAAAAAGTTTCTAAAATCGTCTATAGTTTTTGACATAAAATACAGTTGTTCCATGGCCGACGATGTGAATTTGTCTATGTATTCACCGTTTATATCGCCGTCTTTGTAGCAGTACTGGACATCCTGAATTAGGATTCCGAGTAGATTGAGAGGTTGCCTCCATTGGTGGGCTATTGCCCCTATCATCTCCCCCATCGCCGCCATTTTGCTTTGAAAAGCCAAAAGTCTCTCATTTTCTTTTTGTTTTGTCTCAAGCTCTCTTAGTCTTGTGATATCGGTAAATGATGCAATGTAGTGTTTTTTTTGTTTCGAATTCTCAAAACAGGCCACCGTTGCCAAAATGACGATTGATTCGCCGTTTTTCTTTTTGAACCTCCACTCATAAGGAACCGGAGTTTTTTTGCAATTAACCGAGTTTTTGCAGTAGCACGTATGCATTTCGCAATCCTGCGCCACTTGCCCTAGTTTTCGCTCGGCTCTCTCATATTCATCGTCGGCCAAAAGTTCTTTGAACGATATACCGAGTAGTTCCTCTTTTTTTTCTTGCATGTCAAACAGATTCAAAAACTGCCTGTTGGCATCGACCATAACCCAGTCATCATCTATAATACAAAGACAGCTTCCCGCAATATCAAATATCCCCTCAAAGGCAAGCTCACGCTCTTTCCTCTTTTGGGTCTCTTCGTCAACTCTTTTGCTTAGAGCCTCGTTTAGTCTATCGGATATGTCTTCAAGTTGTTTGTATGCAGTAATATCTTTGGCTATACCTGTATTTCTGATATAGTTGCCGTTTGTGTCAAAAATAGGGTACGTCTTGGCGTGAATCCATTTAATGTTGCCACCCTTGTCTCGTATCCTGTATTCTTCATCAAAAATATGCTCAGGCTTCTCAATCTCATCTACAAAAGCCTGCAATACCCTTTCTCTATCCTCTTCCAGTACGGAATCCATAAAGATTTCCGGATTTGCATATATATCATCAATTTTCATCCCCAACATCTCTTCGTAGGCTTTGTTGATAAATAGCATATTGCCCGGCTCTTTAACCCAAAAAACATCTTGTATGCTGTCGGCAAACTGCATAAAGAGTCTTTCACTCTCTATCAGCATCTCCTGCATCATTGTTTTTTCGGTTATATCTTTTAGGAATGAAAATATCAGGCCGCCGTTTAGTGAAGAGTACTTTGCCGATATCTCAAATCTGACAAAGCCTCCATCTTTTTTTCTATGTACAACGGTGAATTCACTACCTCCATGCTCTCTTATCGCATTGAGCCGTTCGGCAGTTTCGGCCATGCTCTCAACGATATCCAAATCGTTGATTGACATCGAAAGCACCTCATCTCTCGTATATCCGGTTATCTTGCAGTATGAGTCGTTAACATCGAGTATTTGCCCGGTTTTGGCATCGTTTATCCAAAAGCCGTCTTTTGTCGTTTCGATAGCCGTTTTATATTCAAGTTCCAGATTCGCTTTTTCGGTGATATCTAGCATTATCCCAAAACTGATAGACTTACCGTTTGCAGCTTGTATCATGTGCTTATGGATTAGATACTTTCTAGTGCTACCGTCTTTTTTTATAAAGCTAACGTCGTACGAGTCGCTTCCTGTTTTTGAAACCCTCTCGTCAGATTTTTCAACCGCTTTGTATATCTGGCTAAAAAGCTCTTTTGAGGTCTTATGGAGTATCTCTTCTGTTTTTGTCTCCAGCAAAGCAGCAAAAGCGTCATTGCACCAAATATACTCATGCCTTTCATTTTTGCAAAACATAGCTATCGGCATTTTTGCAAGTACAAATAGGGCGGTGTTTAGTTCTATGCTCAAAATAGCTCCAACTCGTTTACATCTTGAAATTCTATATTTTTCTTTGATGCTCCAAGCTGTGCCTGTATGCACGAGCTAAGCAGGGAGCTGTCCAGATAATGTATATCTACCGCATTTTTATCGACAAAAATCATTTGTCTCCAACTTGAGAGGTCAAATCTGATATTTTGAATAGACGACAATAGTCTGGACCAGTTGATCTCTTCATTGTCCGGTATAGCCCCTAGATAGTTTCCGAGGTTTCTGACGGCTATCGCTAAATCTTCGAAATCTACAAGCTTACCTATAGCCTTTGCGTAACTATTAAACTTTGCCCCTAGTTTTTCGGTAACGGCTCTAAGCTCCTCTCTCTCGGCGCTATCAAGTAGTTCATCAATCTCAAATTCCAACTCTTTTAGCTCGTCAAGCTCCTCTAAAAGCTCCATCGGCATATCGGCAGTATATTCTGCGGCCGATGTTTTGTAGGTATGACTTCTTTTTAATGCCTCAAGCTCTTGAGCGGTTATCAGCTCTCCGAGATCTTTTTTTTCAACATTTGAAGGCTCTGTTTGTTTCGTTTGGGCGCTGTTTTTAAGCCTTAGGATATCGTACAAAATATCAGTGTAGTTTTTTAGTTTGATGTTTTGGTATTCAACGGAGGTTATGTCTTTTAGATGGTAAAGTGCCGAATCGTTTTCGCTATCGATACTCAAAAAAACCTTTGACGGGTTGAATATTTTTTTCCTCCCGTTTGGCAATTTAATCTCTACCTTTTTATTTACATCAACACTGGATTCGTTGTCAATATCAAATGCCCCGTCCAGATCTATTTTTCCGTTTGATAGATCCGTTATCCGTTCTGTCGAGAAAAGCTCCAAAAACTTCTCATTCATAAAAACGGATTTCCCATCTTTGAATAACGCAAGAGGGGATGGGATGGAGTTTGATATCTGTTCAAAAACGTTTTTGGTAGACTCTATGATTTTCTCTTGCGCCCTTTGTCTTTGGTACTCTTTTGACATATCCTCATTATAAAAACCGATCGCAATTTTTTTGATTGCGGTTACAAGGGTATCTACATTTACCGGTTTTACTATATATTTATCGATTCCGATATCAATGGATTGAATCATATATTCACTATCGCTATGGGCTGTTGTTACTATCGCCCTTGCATCTTGCGATTTTTCTTTGATTGCCTTTAGCATCTCTATGCCGTTCATTATCGGCATTCTAATATCCGTTACGACGATTCTTGGGCGATATGTTTCAAATTTGTATAGACCCACCTCTCCGTTCGGTGCGGAATATATAGTCCCAAAATGCTTTGCTAATCTCTTTTCTAGTAGCTCTCTTACGCTGTCTTCATCTTCAACATATAAAATATCTATTGTCTTTAAAAAACTGTCGAAATTTTCGCTCCCCAAATCTATGCTCAAATCTCTCCCCTTGTGTAAATATCTTCAAATATATCGTTATAACGTAAAAAAACGTTCAAAATTTCCGGATCAAAATGCCCGCCGTTAACTCTGCTATCCCCTTTTGTCATGATTTTTAAAGTCTCTTTGTGGCTAAACCCTTTTTTGTAAGGTCTATCACTTCTGAGGGCATCATACACGTCTGAAATAGCCATTATTCTGGCCGAGACAGGAATTTGAGAGCCTTTTAGCCCTTTTGGATATCCTGTGCCGTCAAATTTTTCGTGGTGGTAGAGTGCGATATCCTGTGCCATTGCCAGAGTTGAATCTTTTGGCTCTTTTAAGATTGCATACCCTATCTCTGTATGGGTCTTCATAACCTCCCATTCGCTTTCATTGAGACCCCCTTGTTTTAGGAGGATGTTATCCGGAATCCCGATTTTTCCTATATCATGCATCGGCGAAGCGAAAAAAATACCGTCTTGATAACTCTCGTCAAACCCTAAAAAGTTAGCCAACTCTTTGCAATAATAGGCAACTCTTTTGATATGATCCCCGGTTTCCGGATCCTTGTATTCAGCGGCCAAGGAGAGTTTCATAATAACTTCGCTGTAAGCCTCTTTGATTGTGTAGTTAGATGTTTTTATCTCTGAGTTTTTTAGGGATAGCTCTTTTTTTAGTGTTTGATTTTCATTTATTACTGCATTTCTACGCTCGGAGATTCTGGCGTAGTTTTTTATCCGTAGTTTAAGCTCCTCAAAATCAATAGGAATCTCTATAAAATCGTTTACCCCTGCCTCCAAAATCTTTCTTTGAAGCGGCTTGTCGTTTTTTTGGGTGACAAATAAAACCGGAAGACAAGCGGTATCGGCTGTAGTTTTTAGATCTTTTATAGGGGTTAGATCCATTGTCGGCTGCTCTTTGTCGGCCGCTATTATGACAAGATCGGGAGAGACTTGGGACATCAGGCTTTTTGCCTCACGGCATGAGAGCGCATTTACTATATCACAGTCTAGCGAGGCTAAATTTGTTTGGAGTGTCTCATCGATATTGATGCAAATAAACGTCTTGCCCATGACTCAAAAACCAGCTTATCGTATTGGTATGTTTGTTGGCGGATAATTTACCCCCGTTTACTTTAAACCGTACTTATACAAAATTGAGAAAAATCAAATTACAATGCCGAAATGGAAAAAGAGACGCTAAAACATAAGGTTGGATATAATTTTGCCTTTAAAGAAGGGGTGTGCGAAGGTTGCGGCGGCAGATGCTGCACCGGAGAGAGCGGGTATATATGGATAAGCGTCGAAGAGGCACTACTACTATCTGAATATCTCGGCCTCAAAATGGAGGAGTTTGCCTACAGGTATCTAATCTCCATAAGTGGCAAGCTCAGCATAAGAGAAAAGCAGTTGGATGACGGCTATGCTTGTATTTTTTTTGATGATCAAAACAAAAACTGCACCGTCTACGAGTATCGTCCCATACAGTGCCGCACGTTTCCGTTTTGGGATTACTATAAACAAAATATTGAAGAGGCTTTTAGAGAATGTCCCGCTTTAGTTCGGCTTTAGTAGCCATTATCGCCTTGTTTGCTCTTGTCGGATGTGGTGCAAAAAACGGTGTTGTTTCAGATTTGCCGGAAAATAACATATCAAAAAAATATCTATCCATGCAGGCAAAAGAAGAAGAGCCGAAAGTCATAAAAAATAACGTATCCGATGAAGAGAGTATCGAAGCGGCGCTATTTATGACGGCTGTAGACCATCTAGATGAGAAAAACCATAAAGTGGCAGCCGGATATTTTGAGGAACTGTTTAAAAAAACAGGCAAAAAAGAGTATCTGATAGAGGCGGTAAAAATTCGTTCTACGTTCGGCGAATACGGTGAGGCGGCAACGCTGCTGCAAGAGGCGCTTTTGAAGAGCAAAGATGATACCGATCTTAAAAAAATGCTTACGGCAAACTATATTGCCCAAAAAGATTATGCAAAAGCTCTTGAGATAGCAGATGCGATAGCCCAAAAAACAAAACAAAAAGAGGACTACGATATGGCCGGAAGCATATCGTATCTTTTGGGAGATTATAAAAAAGCGTCAGGATACTTTAGGAGTTCATACGCTATCAGGGCCGATGATATAAGCGCTGACAGGATTGCTACTATATTGTTTTTAGAGGGTAACGATGTCGAGGGTATGAGGTTTGTAGAGACCCATATCAGAATGTTTGGATGCTCCAAATATCTATGCGAGAGACTGGCAGGGGCATACATACAAAAAGGTGACACTAGGGGGGCTTTGGAGGTTTTTAAAAAGCTTTATTTTAAAAACAAAGATGAAAAATACATTAAAAAAATTATAGAGCTAAGCGTTGCCGGTTCGGATATTGACGGGTTGATTGCGTTTTTGAAAAAAAGTAAAAAAGATGAAAAATTTTTGCTAGAAGCCTATAAATACAAAAAAGACAACAAAAATGCCGCCGTCGTAGCGATGGAGCTGTATAAAAAGACGAATGAGATAGATTATCTGGCGCAAGCGGCTATCTATAAGTTTGAGAGCTACCCTGAAAACAAAAAGCCGCATTGGCTTATTACTCAAACGGTAAAACATCTATCGCTTGTCGTCTCTAAAATAAAAAACGATATTTACGACAACTATCTCGGATATTTGTTGATTGATTATGATATCGACGTGGATAGAGGGGTGGGGCTTGTGAAGAGGGCGCTCGAAAAAGAGCCGAATACGGTTTTTTATCTCGACTCTTTGGCATGGGGCTACTACAAACAAAAAAAATGCGTTGAGGCTAATGAGATAATGAAAAAAGTGGTAGCTGAAATCAAAAACGACAAAACTATAGATGAGCATGTAATGCAGATAAAAAAATGCCTTCAAGGACAAAAATGATATTAGATAAGATAATAAAACAGACCGCAGAAGATTTGGAGAAAAGAAAAAAAGATTTTGGGGAGGAGTGGCTAGGACGAAGCCTTGCATATAATCCGTATGCTCCAAGAGATGTCAAAAAAGCTCTTGCGAGAACAGAGGATAATAAATATCGGATCATCGCAGAGGTGAAAAAGGCCAGCCCTTCAAAAGGGGTTATCAGGGAGGATTTTGACCCTATTTTGATAGCCAAAGAGTATGAGGCCGGATTTGCCGATGCCTTATCTATTTTGACGGAACCCCATTTTTTTCAGGGGAATCTGGAGTATCTGCCGCAAGTTCGCCGTTATGTCCCGATGCCTCTTTTGCGAAAAGATTTTATAATTGACGAGTATCAGATTTTGGAAGCTTTGGTTTATGGGGCAGACTTTGTTTTACTTATTGCAAAGGCTCTTGACGGCAAAACTCTCAAAAAATTATACGAATATGCACTAAACGTAGGTCTTGATGTTTTGGTTGAGGTTCACGATACCGACGACCTCAAAAAAGCGCTTTTTGCCGGAGCCTCAATCATCGGTATAAACCATAGAAATCTTGAGACTTTTGAGATGGATATGTCTCTATCTGAAAAACTAATTCCTATGATTCCAAACGGAAAAATCATAGTAGCGGAGAGCGGTATCGACAATTTTGAGACGGTTAAGCATCTAAGTTCTATCGGAGTCGATGCATTTTTGGTAGGGGAGCATTTTATGAGACAAAAAGATATAGCCTCCGAGGTAAAGAGGCTAAAAGGGCTTTAGGAGGCCGGAAGATTCTTTTTGTAGATTGTCGTAGCCGTGTATACGTTTTTTGCCAAAACAGCAAAAGATAGTGCGGCAAATGCCGAACCTAGCTGCATAAATATAGCCGATAAATAGCCGCTTAAAAACAAAAATATCGCAACCCAGTGTAGATATAGTTCTATATTTGCCGATTTGTCGGTTATCATCTCTCTGACGCTCGGCGCATCCCACTTCCCTCTGCTGGTCAGGTGAAACCACGCCAAAAAAGGGACGATTTTGTTTATCATCGCTTTGACTATGGATGCTATGAAGCCGTATCCGAATAGCACGGCAAGCAGATATTCCAGATTTTGAACCTCCCAAACAGCGCTATACCCCCAAATAGATATGGCAACAATCAAGGATACGAGGCCGGTTTGCCACATTTTTAACGATGCATCCGATAGTAGCCTTCTCCTCTCTTTTAGCTTTTTTAGGGCTACGGTGGCAAATGCCGACAACGCAATCCATATAGCTATTTTGGAGGCTATTGCCGCCTCATTCAAAGGAATTGCCGCACATAACACTGCGCCGAAGATAACAAGCGGCCAAAAGTTGCAAAATTTCGGAAATTCAGGTGCAACATAAAACATTGGTAGTACCTGTTTTGAAACCGAGACTATGAGTATCCCTATAAAGCCGAATACGGCAAACATAATATGCAAATTTACGAACTTCAGATGCGATTCGCCGATTCTCCCTATTGCGTGTGAGGAGAGAAGGTGTATTCCGAGTAGTAACGCCGCAAAACCGATAATCAGCGAGAGTCTCATCCCTTTTACGGTTTCGGATGCGATTTGCTTTTGGGTAAACAATGAGAGTAGCAACATAGAAAAAAATGATATTACCCCGACACTGAGGGCTAATAGTGCCGGAAACATTGCCGCCTTGAATCCGGCTAACCCCGCAAAAAACATCAAAGCGCCTATGTTGATTGAAATGAAGGTAAGTTTTATGATTTTTGGGCTATCTATTTTTATCCCGCCGACTACCGGAAGCATCTGAACCAGAGAGCCGAAAATTGCATTCAACAAAAAGCCTATAGTAAATAGATGGATCCCCCCTATGATGTAAGGGTCAAATCTGTTTGGCTCATTCGCAAACGATAGTGCCGCAAACGATAAAAATCCGTAAACGGAGGCCGCTATAAAAAACGGGTAAATTTTTTCAAACGGAGGTGCGTCAGAAAGTGATAGTCCTGCCGTATTCATCCTTGATACTCTCCGATATTAGCTTGATTGTCGGGTTATCCGATTTTTTTGCGGCGTAAATATAGTGGTTGCCGCCGTCTTCAAAATATGTATACCAAAAACCGTTTGCGTCTAGTATCGCATCTAGCTTGCAAGGTTTCATCCTGTGTATCATTTTTAGGTATTCTCCGTCTTCAAGAGAAGAGAGTATTTTGATTGCGTATTCAAGGGGCAAAGGAGCTTCTAGTTCCCTTGCGTCCAGTAGTTTTTCAGCCGTTTTGTTTGACATCTTTCATTTTCTCTATCAACGCTACCGACTCTCCAAAGAGTACGTTGTCACACATTGTGTAGAGTATCTGCTCCTCTTTTGAGTTGTGTTGTTGAACCAGTATATTAAACGATTCGCAAAGGCCGAGAATTTGAGATTTATTTCCGCTCTCCATGGCTTTTTCTAGCATTCCGATGTTAAATCTCATCTGTTCGTGCTCTCTTCTCATAACCTCTGTAGGGCCGCAGCTCATACCGCTTTTTGCTTCAAACTCCGGAAATAGGGTTCCCTCTTCCATTTTGAAATGCGTTTCAAACTCATTTTTCATTTTTTCAAAAGCCGCTTTTGCCGTTTCAGTTTCACCTTTTACTATTGCGTTTTCAAAATCGGCAAAATTTTCGTCGCAATCTTTGTGGTCTGTCGATAGAAATTCTCTTATGCTCATAATTCAAAACTCCGTCATTAATTTTTGTCAGGAAAGTTTAGACAAAAATACTCTTTTTTTTATTGACGACGGTCAACGAGCAAAAAATTATTTGAACCCTCTGATTAAATATGAATTTATCAGAGCAACTAGTTGCGAGAGCCCTCACGCTGAAGACCTCATTT
>ERZ650312.2071-NODE-2071-length-11176-cov-7.234242_pt1 | contig 11176 bp, 18 predicted proteins | sample MGYA00376248_ERZ650312 | MGnify/ENA primary metagenome ERZ650312 (study PRJEB26733, sample SAMN07839316) | wastewater metagenome | biome: urban; feature: wastewater treatment plant; material: waste water | place: USA: North Carolina | collected 2016-07-28 ... | reverse complement strand
TTTTTAAATAAGAGTCGAGATCTTTAAAATCTCCTGATTCTGTTATTTTCATTATCGCATTTTATCGATCTTACCTGGCATATGACCAACCTTATCGTAAGATTTTCTTTTGCCCCATTTCATACCCTTAACGCCTTGATGTTCTAATTTTGTCATGTTGTGCTCCTTTGTTGTTTTCGTCTTTCCATTATTAGTTTACGATGTTCTTCCATACTTTCTTCTCGAGTCATTTTTTCTGGTGGAGCTTGAAGACTTGAGATAGTGTTTATTAATGTTATGAGTTTATTCAGATTCTTTGTTTCCCATTCGTACGGAATATTAAGAATTGACATATACCCATAAATTATTTCTGATGTGAATATTGTTTTTCTAACTCCGGCTTTCTTTTTTCTATTGGGAATAACTGTCGCTGTCGGAATATCATTCATATAACGACGAATGGCGTCGTATTCTAAATTGGTCAATAGATTAACCTTCAGATCTTCAGATTCACACATACACAAGAAAAAGTCCAAATATTCTTTGTATGTTATCTCATTATTATCTAACAACCGTTTTCTATGTTTTGATTCCCATTTATCAAGAGCTACCAGGTTAAAATTAAACACATAATCTTTTTTAGGATATTTTATAAACTCGTTATTACCATTATCATAAGCTTCGTATGGACCTAATGTTATTTTTAACATAAAATTGTCTCCATTAAAAAAAAGGACCCGAGAAAAATCTCGGAGTCATATAATTATCGTAGATGTAGTGTTCTTACAAACGCAGCGTAATATTCACCGAGATGAGGTTGTAACTCACCGATAGTGAGTCCTCCAAATAACCCGGAGTCAAACGCTTCGACAAGTAATTTAACATTATCATCGAATGTCTTTTCGGTATCAATGATATTTGTCACGACATCTTCGATAGGAGTTTTTGATTGTTTTTTGGTCATAAACCCTCCTATTAAGCTTGAGCAGCGGAGTTAAGGTCCATTCCACGAATTTGACTTGTGATTCCAGTTACGAATTCTGACAATGCAGATTCAGTTTCATGAAGATCTTCAATGAGCTGAGCAAACGCAAGGGATTCTTCGAAGTCATTCTTAACGGTTTCGTTCTTAATGAAGCGTTTACCGTCTTCAGATTTAACACCGTAAGCTAGAAGTACGATATCTTTAAGAACTCGATATAGGGATACAATATCTTTATTCTTAACGATTTCATCCATATAAGCGGCAAGATCTTTGCTCTCGTATCGTGCTGATAGTTCGATGGCGTCCATACGAGTAAGATTGAAATACAAATCTTCTTCAATGATTTCTCCATCGAAACCTTGATATTTCACATGTTTTTTTAGCATTATTTATACCTCTGTTTTAATATTTTATATTAGACTTTCATAAGTTGGATAACTTGTTCTGGCGTTGGAAGATATGGTACTGAACTTGCAGTACCATAGATAGCATCAATGATAGCTTTCCATTTAGCTGGGTCAGCTTTTGTGCTGTCAATAGTCAATACTGAAGTTGGACGACGACCAGGTACATCGACAGGTGTTGATGTGATAGACCATGATGGATTAGCTGGTTCAGGACTGTCATTGACTGTTGAATAAGCACGTTCTGTAGGAGCAGCTTTACATCCGTACCATAAGTGCAATTTTGTGCCGTAATCATTTTGTTTAATATCATTACCGATAATAGATTGGTATGCGAAACCAAAAGATTTACGGTTTTGTTGGTGTGCATTTACACCTTTTGCGATTTCATCCATACCATCGCATACATCGAATTCTGCAGGAGAAGAGAATGCCTCGATAGTACCTTCAAAGTTTTCAGCACCAGTCAATGATAGATACTTCATGTTGTCAGCGTATTGGTCATTTGCTTCAGCTCCTGTTGGAGATTCATTAGCAGAAGTGACACCATTCCACGCAACACCTTTAGGATAAGCACCTGTATCATCCTGAACAAACAAAACGGCTTTAGAGACACCAGTCTCATAAAAACGTGTACCCACTTCATCAAAAATAAGTTTAGCCATTGGTTATGACTCCATTGGAAATAGTTATAATATAATGGTATAAACCATTAGACACAAACTCGTTGGATCGTCTTGATAACGACAACTTGTTAAGGATATCGTTAACCACTTCTGAATCAGAATCTCTGTCTATGACAGTTATCTGATACGAAGTTGTGTTAAAATATCTAGTATTATCAGCGTGTCGAGACTGATCTCCTTCACGAGTATAAATTATACACGGATAATTTAGTTTAACATTAGAGTCTGGTTTAAAAAAAACTCTAGCGTCAGAAGAATATTTCTTCATTATGTCAGTTAGGATTGTATGTAATTTTAGACGTTCTTCTACAAGATTACTCATTGTACACCTCACCTAAATCGATAATTATTCTCGGACTCTGAACGGTGAAACTTTCAACCTTCCATTTAGATCCGGAGAAAGACACCCATAACATTTCTCCGATATGGGTTCTTAAAAACGGATCCATAACTATGGAAAGTCTGTTTGTGATCCTAACATTATCAATTGTAGAATTCTGTTGAGGGTTGTATCTCGTTCCATACGATAATACATCTCCTTTGATTCTTCGTTCTACGCTCTGATTTTGATAGGTTCCCGGTCTGGTCTCAACCGATTCATATTTGAATCCGGCGTTACCAGAATACTTCATGAATTACGCTCCAGAAGGCTTAGTTGGTACAGCTACTTTCGCCGAGAAGTAAACTGCGGCTTTAGCTTTAACAAGAGCTCCTGACAATCGAGTTTCGATAAGGTATTTCTGTTTGTTGTAGTCGATATCAAATTTCTCGAATGTGTTAACTTCACCACCGTTGTTAGTACCAACTTGGTAGTCAGAAAGGTTTACCATGATCATTTCACCATCTGTTAAGAAGTTTGTTTCTACAATTTCTTTAACTCCGAACAATGACGCTAGATATTCTTTAGTAGCAGGTTGTTGACCGCCAAATACCCATTGATCGTTCTTATTACGCAAGAAGCGAAGTTTTGTAACAAAGTTAGGATTAACATATAGAGTTGGAGTTCCTGAACCAAGCATCTTAGTACGAGCAGAAGATACTGTTTCGAAGATGTTCAACAAGTTAGCACCATCGTATGTTTCTTTGATTGTGTAGAAATCTGTATCAGATTTGATAGGACGAATCTTGGTTTCATCGATCTTACCTTCTGTCCCGATAGCACGACCGTCCCCAACAAGGATTGCTTGAGCGATTTCATCGTTCAACTTAATTCGCATTTCTTGTTGGAAGAACGCAGCAACATTAAGAGTTTGTCCCATGTCAATAGCATCGTCACGATCGATAGATTGTTTTTTATAGATTGTCTTAGGATCTGTTTTACGAGATAGGAAAGAGATAATTTGTTCTTTCTTCTCAGTACCTTTGATATAACCTTTTGCACGAAGTTGTTCGTTTGTAAGGTCTGACAAATCTGTCATGATAGATTTAACGAAAGCTGTAGGAACTTTTGTTACGCTACTAAGAATATGCTCTGTAGCTGTGTTTGTAGAATAGATTACTTGAACGCCGTTTGTTAACTGGTAGTCTGGGAACAACAATTCTGGGTTTGTAAGCGCATGTTGAAGAACTTCACCATCCTCCATTGTATGGATGATTTCAGAAAGTTTGCGACCAGAATTCATGGCTTCAGTCATGGCGTGATTGAGCTTGTCTTTTAGTAATTCGCGTTCGCCATCTAATTGAGCGGCGTGTTGAATTGAGTTTTGTTCAAATACGTTGTAGTGCATTAAATCTGCTCCTGTAGGATTGTATGATTGTTCGATTTCTTCTTCATCCAAATCTTCTAATTCGGAAATAACATGTTCTTGACCTGCGTCGAAAGCTTCTTCTGCTGCAGCATCTACCAAGATAGCTAAAGCCTGTTGTTGTTCTTCTGTTAAAGTGCTCAATACAGCATCGACCTCGTTCACAATATCTTCGTCTGAATCAGCATGATTGATTCTATCTAAGAAAGACATTTTTTGATCTGCTTTATATCCATCCGCAGAATGTTGGAGGGTTTCATTTAATTCCATGATAATTGTTTCTCCTTCTGAATTATCAGAGTGCTGAAGCACTTCTTTAATAACTGCTCCTGGATTAGCTCCAGCAACGACAAGTGATACTTCATAGATGTTACCATGAATAACATCATTTTCAGAAGTACGTTTAATTCGGTTTGCACCGATAGACATAGCATAAATATCTTTATGCTGAACAAGTTGTTTTGCCGTGCTACCTTTAGAAGTATTGGTGTTAAATCGACCATACCCCCAAACTCCTTCGTCTCTATGTTCGAGATCTACATTACCAATGATGTTATCAAGGTCTTTATGATCATGTCCCCATACTAAAGGAACTGATTTACCATCGTTATCCTTAAAAGCACCATGTCGAATAGTCACTCCATCCGAGCAGCGAAGATCGTTTTTGGTAACCCAACCGGCAAAATCGTAAGGCTTACTCATAACCTTAACCTTCCGTTTGGTATTCGCCACCATTTTGAAGTGATGGATCCATCATTGAGGGATCGTACTCTTCAGGGGACGCGGGCGACCCGGGCATGACTTGTTTCTGATATGGCATGTTAGGATTGAACAGCTCATCAGCAAGTGGGTTGCTACTTGGAGCATAACCAAGAATTGATCGGGCTTCGTTAGAAGTTATGATCTGGTTTCGAATCAAAGTGTCCATGATAGTTGCTATCTGTGCGGTAGGAACTAGCTTGAATGGATCTTGATACATAATAATCCTGTGGCCTTGTGTATATGCCGTTCGAGTGACAAACTTTCTCTGAAACTCCTCTAGAATACGTTGCGCTATTGGCTCGACTGTGCGATTGTAATAGTTTTGCATTTCATCTTGAGACGCAGTTCCATCAAAGATTTTTCTTGTAACTCCCAATTGCGATAATAACTCATCTGTAAGATACTTGATCTCATCCATCAAACTAGTGTTAAGCGGTTTTGTTAACTGAGTTATTTTTTCCTCAGCTCCGATGTAACCAACGCCTAGTTTTGTATCTTTTAACTGTGTCTCTAATGACTCAACACGAGTTTTGGCAACTCCTTGTTTTAGTTCATTTTTTACAGAATAAGGTAATTGTAGTATGACGTTAAGTTTATTGGTTACAAGATCAAGATCTTGTTTATCTAATAAAGATAACTTATTAAGTAGTCGTTCTAATGTTGGGTTTCCGCTACCGATAATATTATTAAGAGGATTCTCAATAATAGCAGTAGATCGTTTTGGAACAAGTACCTCTGAGAATTGACCTGTATTTTCATTATACAATTTTACCCTTACTGTCGTAGGATGCCACTGAGTTATCTTACCAACACGAACTGATCCAATATTATACATACCTGTTACAGATGGATCGTTTGTGGCTTCTGTTATAACAACTGCTACCACACCCTCATCGAATAGTGAATATGTTAGATCGTGAAAGAAGTCTGTTGATGTTTGGTCTATGTTAGCTTCTACATCAAACAGTCTCTGTAATGAAGAATCTTTCTGAATCGTTTGTTTATCACTATCTTTTTCCAATCTAACATGCATGAATCGAATCATAGATACATCTATAGCGATTCGATTGAATAACATTGATGCAAATGCTGAACTGGAATATGATTTTATAGGTATTGAGTTGTTTGGATTTAGCGAATGAGGTTCATAAGAGATCTGATACTTAGGATCAGTCTCGACCAAATTCGCAGAACCTTCCCTAGGGAAGAATAAATTCCACCCATGTTCAAGCTGATCTATTATATTCATTTAAATCCCTTACCTAACTTTCTTAACCATGGGTTCTAGTCCAACTAATCTTGAAACGTTGTTAGATATATTTTTTCGTTTATCTTTAACATAGCCATTCTTTTCATAAATATGACGAGCATCTTTTCGTGATACAGAATTGAGACGTATTTCTTTAACTCCTCTTTTTTTCTTAATACGATTTTCTACTTCGTTAAATGCGACCTGACTATATCCACGTCCTCGATACTTTTCTTTTACGCTGTTCAATTGAATTTCACCACGTTTATTAAAGATACCCTTAGTTCCGTAACCAAATTCTCCGACGCGTTTGCCTTTTTCATTATACAATCTTGTATAATTTTTGTATGGCTTGCTAGTTCCAATTATCTTTTGAGATAGTGCTGTTTTTTTCTCTAAGTATAATTTATCACCATTTTTGGCTTTTAATCCTGTGGATCGTCGTTTAATTCGATCAACTTTATATTTATGTAAACGCTTTCCCCACTTCATACCTTTCATACCATAGTGTTCAAGGATATCGGTTGAGGAGTCTGTGTGGAGTATTTCTCCTTCATGTAATATTAGCATTTTTTATCCTTTATTGGCCACTACAATCTATCTATGTAGTTATAATCATAAAATCTATCCAATTTCTCACGGTTTGCGTACTTATTGTCTTTATAAGTTCTCTTGGATTTTCTTAGTCTTGATGAGTATTCTTTTTTAACTAGTTTACGATCTTGTTTATCGGAAACATCATTTAAAGCTTTCTTACGTTCTTTTTTTAGAGACTTGGATGTGTTATTATAGGATTTTTTATTAATTCTCTTGTCTCGTTTATACTCAATATTGGCAATCTTAGTATTTGTATTTACTACATCACCGACCAACTTAGAGCGTTTTTCTCGATTCAACTTACGAGCCATAATGGCTCCATAACCACCACCGATAGCCGCTCCTAGAGCGACGTTAGACGCTGGTGTACCTAGATTTTTTACGCCATACTCGGCGGCTTGGGCGGCAGCCGTTTTTACCCTTAGATTTCTAAAATTGGAACGAGTTGACATTTCTTTATTCAGAGACTCTAATTGTTTTTGTGTTTGATCACGTTTAGCAACATTAGCATCAATCTTTCGATTCATTCGATTTGTATGATCGTAGTAGTTAGCAACTTTTTTAGCGGATGTTCCCAAACGCTTTCCCCACTTCATACCTTTCATACCATAGTGTTCAAGGATATCGGTTGAGGAGTCTGTGTGGAGTATTTCTCCTTCATGTATGAGTATCATTTTATCCCCGCTTTGGTCAATCAAATAGATCTCTATTGCGACTATATGCGACCCACGCGTCTATTAATGCGGCGACGTTATCTATCTTCTCATCTTGACGACGCTTAGATAGTTTATAGTTACCATTGTTGTCTTGTATTGCTACAGCGTTACCCATCGCAAACTTCATCATCTCCTCGTCAAATATTAACATTCGTTCACGAGCGAGGTTTTTAATCTCTCCCATAGGAACAGACTCTGTTTTGGCTCCTTGTATAACCTTTTCGACACCGTATTCACCATTAGATCTAATCCATCTTTGGACAAAATCTCTAGCATTATATGGGTCGTAGCCAAACGCGGATACAGAATATCTATGATTGTATATAAACTCTTCTAGATCGTCGTATATACGATCCATCTCAAGGAGAACTCCAGGTATTACAATAAGTGTACCTTCGTTAATGAGTTCATCGTATTTATTCCTCATCGCGGTGTTAAGTTTCTTTAACTTAGATTCTGAAACATACGAACGAGTCTTTACTCCGAACCGTCCTCTACCAAGAGGGAATAGAAAAGTAAATGCACAGAAGTCATCACCTTGTGAAAGGTCTGCTCCCATGGCACATTCCATACCATCAAAGTCCTGAGATCTATGAGGACTAGTCTCTTCGTAAACGAAGAAATAGGTATGTCCTTCTACAGGAATACCAAAACGTTTTGCTAATGTATCAGATCTTGTTGCTGGTTGCATTTCAGCACGTTCGACTTCTTGTTGATATGTTTCATAGGAAACGGTAGCTCCTAGGTTAGGATTAGCTTTCAACCAAGTCTCTGGATAAGCAACTTCCTTAACATCGTCTAGACGATAATACCAAATAGATACATGCGGGTTAAAGTATCGTCCTTCTAGAATGTCCATAAGCTCCATCTTGATCGTATCACCAACTCCATCACGAGCAGTTCCTTCGGAACTTGTAGCGATTATGAGCCAGTTTGGATTCTTTGAAGCGGACTGTTCTAGAGCACCAACTACGTCTTCTTTAACATCACCAGATAACCATTCATCGACGGTAGCGTACTTACAACGAAGTCCTTGAAGTTTATCAATAGCCATTGGACGAATCATCATGATAGAATTCGTAGCAAAGTTTTCGACACCTTTCTTAGTCGATGATAATAATTGCTTCTGGTTAAGATTTCCAGTCATCTTAGATCCTTTGGTCATGAATTGAATCAATGGACCTTTTGCTCTAGAGATGGCTGTGACAAATGGCATCATCGTCTCCTCGGCTTGTTTCATAGTTGGAGCGGTTACTACCTGTTGAGTTGTAGCAGGGTCTATTAGTAGCATGTAAGCATGCATATATGTAGCATATAGAGATTTCGCGGCACCACGACCCACGATCAAGTATTGTTTGTTAACTAGACGTTTTAACCTAGTCTTTAGTTCCCATCGACCACGCTCAGGATTAAATACTTTATCTTCGGATTTGTAGAACCACGCAAGGGCACATTCGGCCCATAATCTAAACGATGGTAACAACGTTACATCACTACCATCTGTAAGAGTCATTTCGTTTTCGCAGAATCTAATGAAACCTTGAATAGCTTGATCGTCGTAATAATAATCTGGTGACTGTATTAAAAAGTCTATTCGATTCATTTCTAACGAAATTGGTCTGTTCACCGGAATTTCACCACGAAGTACTGACTCTTTAAACTTTGAGTATTCTTCCGGATAGGCTTTATTAGATAGTACCATTATTCACCTCTATGTGAGATTACCAATTAGATGGAGGCGGGAGTAACTTCTGATAAGTTGCCGCCGATCTAGCAGCGTTTCCTACGTTAGCTTTCTTAGCTGTTCTATAAACAGTTTTTGCTAAATCCGGAATCTTGTCTTTATAGCGATATGCTAAACCAACTCCGCTGGCTGTAGCCGTAGCAATACCCGCTAATTGTTTTTGAGATCTGCTCAAATCATTAGTTGTATTGGCAACATTTTTAACGGACTCTCCGATATCATTCTTTTTAACACCGCGATATTTAGACGATTGAGATACTTGATTAGCAAATTCATTTTCTAATCGAAGTCTTTTTGTAGCGGCTGCGATTTCATCGTCTGTCATATCAGATCGTTTTTTATACTTTGTATCCCACTCATCAACAGTTTTTCTAGATTGCTTTTCAGCTTTTTTCTTAGCCTTCTTAGCCATTCTAGCAGCGGCTCTACGTTTACCCCATTTCATACCTTTAATGCCAAAGTGTTCTAAGGTATCATTCATTGTAAACCTCTTTCGGTTGTATAGTGATTCGTGACGCAATAGAGTCTTTAGATTTTTCTAAAGAAGTAAGAACAGATCCTGATGGAGGATCGAAAGTAAGTCGAACACAGATGCCGACGAACGTTTTACACAGCATTAGTAGACCAATATCATATGTATTCAAGAGCTCTTCAAAAGTTGTTGTGCTTGAAATATCTTTTGTTAATTCTAGTTCTGTTAATTGTTGAAGTTCTGCTAGTGCTGTTTCGATGTCGATTAATAATCTTTCATCAAAAGTATTATCACCCTCTTCATGTTCGATATCTACTTTAGTCTTAACATAATCGAGTATTGTCATATAATCACCATAATGTGGTATCGCCAGGACATCTTTCGACAATGCCTAACGATTCATTACTTTTGTAATGAATTGCCATATGGGTGTCGTGGGAACACGTTATAAGATTATCAGGGTTCAATAGAATATCTTCGTTCCAATCCTCAATATCGGTTTCCTCAATAGGAATAATATGATGGACATAAACGGCTCCTTCTATTTCAACTCCCGGCACTCCTAAATCGTATCCGCCATCTCTAGCTATAATATCATCTCTGAGTTTACGCCAAATTGGATTGTGATAAAAGGGGTTTGAAAATTGTCTTGGTGACTTATAACCCTTTTTAGCAAGCGAAAGATAACTCAGGCGATCTCCGAAATTAGAGTGTTCAATAGCTCCTGAGTAACTAATATCAAGATCGTCTTTAATCATTCTAACCCTCCAAATGTACAGATGGTTGATAACCACGGATAGCGTTAATGACTTCTTCGCTATCACCCTTACCTTTAACATCCGTTTCAATGAGATCAACCTTAGAGTTGTTTAGTTTATTGCGTGTTCGCAAATTTTCTAATGCAAGCTCGTTTTCGATGGTTCCAGCTTTCAACAACACATTAAGCGTTGAAGGAGCTATATTACCTTCAAGAAGTTGTTTCTCGGCCAAGTCGAAAGCTTTCGCAGTAAGCTGTTGCATACGGCCTTCGGGAGTTAAAGCTCTTTTTACATCATCAGTTTGAGACTTTTTCTTGCTCATAATTAGTTTGATGCATCACACGAACTGCGTCTTCAACATAGTCTGTTGCTTGATCTACAGTTAGTGGGATTGAAATTTCATTAGCAAAATCTACAAGCTTACGAATAGCTATAGTTTGTTTGCTTTGACTTTCTACGTCAAGGTTATCAATAGCCGATACTATAATAGCTGCACGGTCTGCGATTGTAATAACCTGACGACTGTTAGTTTTAATGCCGATGTATTTAACACCAGAGATTACTAACGGACCGAATGTTACAATGATCGTAACAAAAGTAATAATACTATTTAGAACGTTTTGCATCTAGCTCTTCCTCCAAATAATCGTCGACAACTCTAGTAATGTATGAATTGCCACCTTTATCTTTATAGGTATCATACAGCATGGTAACTTCCCCGATCGAAAGACGGCCTGAGTTTATACCTGTGATGATTTGTAATCGTAACATGTCTCGCTGAATATTCGTCATTGAGTCGTTTACGTTGTCTGAAAGATCCTTGATATCAGATTTCATGTTAACAAGGTCTTCGTTTTGTTTGGCCTCCAACTTCTTCCAGGCCCAGCGTCCTACGAATCCAACGGTTGTCATATAGATTGACAGCGAAGAGATCGTCACCGGATTTAATAGCCATTTGAATAAGTTAAAGGCCTGTTCTGCTGGAAATTTTTCCACTTAGATCAAACCTTTATGGTAGAACCGATATATATATTAGAACCAGATTTATGAGAAAAATTCACTCCGGAGATTTTTCAAAA
>ERZ650312.2069-NODE-2069-length-11177-cov-4.728466_pt1 | contig 11177 bp, 10 predicted proteins | sample MGYA00376248_ERZ650312 | MGnify/ENA primary metagenome ERZ650312 (study PRJEB26733, sample SAMN07839316) | wastewater metagenome | biome: urban; feature: wastewater treatment plant; material: waste water | place: USA: North Carolina | collected 2016-07-28 ... | reverse complement strand
GAATATTTAAATCTGGAAAAATTTTAGAGAGTCTGCTTGATGTCGAAATTGATAAACTTAATATAGAGTCAATTAAGAATTCTTTAAGTGACTTTGTAGGTTGGGAATTTGGCCAAGTATGGTTTGAAACATTTGATTCCAAGTTAACAAATTACAAGATTAAAAAGGAGCAGTTGGATGATGGCACAGATTCGATTAACAAGTTACTCGAGATAAGAAATCGTCTAAAAGAGCATAGTGATAATAAGCATTCAGAATGTGTATTTTGTGGTTATGATTGGATTGAAAGCAAGAATTTACTGCTTGCTTATGAAGAAACAACGAATCAACTACGTAATAATTTGACTAATTTTGAAATAGAAGTTTCAAATTTGGTTGAAGAATTAAACAAATTAAAAATAGAGTTGCAAAATCAGATTAAAATTGAGCAAGAGAAACTCTTTGTTCTTCCTGATGATTTTTTGGCGGTGATACGATCCATAAGTAATTATGATTTTCCTGAGTCTTTTAGCAACTTAGTTGTCATGAACTCAGAGATTACGCCTTTGTTAGTTGATAAGAGTGCTTCGCTACAAAAGTTTGAGATTTTGAAAAAAGAATTAATAAGTTCATTGCAAGAAAAACTATTGATTCCGAATGAAGTATATGGTACTTTCCTTAGAGTTGTAAATAAGAGTGTAGATTTTGAAACACTTTTAGAAAAATATTCAGTTTTAGAGAGAGAATCTATAAAGGAATTTCAAATTTCGTTTGAAGCCGTACCAATTAACTTGCATAAATTTGAAGAGAATGGTGAGAAGCTTTCAACATTTTTGGATGAGCTTAGATCACAAATAGTATTTGATTATTTTAAAAGTTTAGATTCACAAAATCTATTTGATAAATACTTTGCATCTGATGAAAAAACTTTTGAGAATTGTACTATAGAAATGATCGGTCAAAAAAGGGAGTATATTATTAATCAGTTTGAATTACAAAGTTTGACGATGTTTAACAAAATTGAGAAACGCCTTCAAATAATCGAACGCACAATTACTTATCTTCAGCAGCGTGTCAGAGAATTAAATAATAATATACAATCCTACCAAGAGCAGATGATTCAAAAGTTAAAGCTTCCTTTTTACATGTATACCGCTAAGATTTTACAAAATTACCAACAAGGAATGGGAGTTCTACTAACAACTCAAAATAATTCTAATATCAGGTTTATAGCAAATAGTAATAGTGAGCAAGATGTGATGTATCAATTGAGTTCTGGACAAATAGCTGTTATTTCGTTTGCTTTCACTTTGGCACTAAATACAACATTTAAGATTTCAAAAGAGTTCAAATTTTTATCAATTGATGATCCGATTCAAGATATGGATTCTATGAATGTATATGCTCTAATTGATTTAATAAGACATTCCTTATCAGACTATCAAATTATTATGTCCACACATAATGATGGTAGTGCTATGTTTATAAAATATAAATTTGAACTATTTTCAGATTCTGAAATTTCAAATGTAGGACTAAAAAATATAAAAAATATCTTATTATTGGATGATGAAGGTTAGCGATTGATAGACAGTGACTTGTTCTATTTATTATTAATGAAGTATTGGAATCATTATCATATATATAGAAATTGAGAGCCCAGGCTCTCTTTTTCTTACTCCCATTTTCAATTCTGTGATAACTTTTCCAAATCATCCTTGTTATCCTTATATCATTCCTAAGAAAATCAAGTCTTGATTTTCTACTGGGGGGGTTGGGGGCGAAGCCACCAAGTTATCCTATCGTTAGCTGTCAAAATTGAAAAGTTTTGGCCGGCTGGCGATATGATTTTTTGGGTATTGTGACCACAATGCCTGAGCTCGCAAAAGCCGAAAAGCGAAGTGTTGAGGCTGAAGGAAGACCCCCGTATCTGATACGGTATCGGGTTTGACCCGATAGAGGCAAGTAGAGAAGGAGTATCGCCAATGACAGACCACTACCGCATTATCCGTAAGGAAATCAATCTGACACCAGAGGAACTGGAGCTGATTCAGGGACTGATGAAGCAGGAACACGCTGACCAGTTTTCTCCTTTTGTCCGTCAAAAGCTGATGGATTTAGTCGAAGGGAGGCAGTCGGTAGCTGACTGGTTTACCCTCTGGCAGTCCCAGAAGATTGAACAAATTAGCCGTGACATCTTACAGGTGACTGTCTTGGCTGAACAGACCCAGCAGGTCACGGCAGAGCACTTGCGAATTATCTTGACCTGTGTGCAGGAGCTGATGGCAGAAGTCGAGAAGGCTATCCCACTCAGTTCAGAATTTCGAGATAAGTATATGAGAGGTTAGATATGGAAAATCGTTATCGTACCAACCTCAAAAAAGTCTTTCTAACGGATCAGGAGTTGGCGACTTTGAATAATCGTATTGGACAGAGTGGCTGTAAAAATTTCTCTGCTTATGCTAGAAAAGTTCTACTCAATCCCAATATGACCTTCCTGACTATTGATACCAGTAACTATGACGACTTAGTCTTTGAACTGAAACGTATCGGAAACAACCTCAACCAAATTGCAAGGACCGTCAACCAAACTCATCTTCTAACATCAAGCGACCGTAAGCTCTTGGTACAGGGGATTGATCAACTTATCAAGGAAGTCGAGAAAGATTTTATGGTCAAGTGCCAGCAGCTGAAGGAGTTTTATGGTCGTCACTAAACACTTTGCGGTGCATAGCACCAAGTATCGCAAGAGCCTTATCAAGTACATTCTCAATCCAGAAAAGACGAATCAGCTGAAGCTGGTCTCTGATTTTGGTATGAGCAATTACCTGGACTTTCCCACTTATGAGGAGTTGGTGGAGATGTACCATGCCAACTTGACCAACAATGATCGGCTATACGATTCCAGAAATGATCGCCAGCAAATCAAGCAATCCAAAATCCATGCCCACCACTTGATTCAGTCTTTCTCTCCTGAAGACAAGCTGACACCAGAGGAAATCAATCGCATTGGTTACGAGACCATCAAGGAATTAATAAGGGGCAACTTTCGTTTCATCGTCACGACTCACACAGACAAGGATCATATCCATAATCATATCCTGATAAATTCCATTGACCTCAATTCAGACAAAAAACTCAAATGGGACTATGCCCAGGAGAGAAATCTTCGCATGATTTCTGACCGCTTAGCCAAGGAAGCAGGAGCAAAGATTATTCCGCCCAATCGCTATTCGCATGAGCAGTTTGATACCTACCGCAAGACCAACCACAAATTTGAGCTCAAGCAACGACTTTATTTTCTCCTAGAGAACAGTAAGAACTTTGAGGACTTTGTGGCCAAGGCTTCAGTTCTCAATGTGGAGATAGATTTCTCTCGTAAGCACGCCAGATTTTTCATGACCGACCGAGACATGAAGCAGGTCATTCGTGGCAATCAGCTGGATAATCGTCAGCCCTATACCGAAGACTACTTCAGAGAGCAGTTTGCCAAACGAGCCATTGAGCAGCGATTGGATTTTCTTTTGCCCAGAGCACGTGACCTCTCTCATCTTTTGGAAATAGCAGAGCAGGTGAACCTGAAAATCTCTCCGAAGAAAAAGCATGTGACTTTTACCTTGGTCGAGGACGGCCGAACAATTTCCATTGAGAATAAAACGGTCAGCACAAAGCACCTCTATGATGTCCAGTTCTTTGAAGAGTATTTTGACCAAAAAGAAGTCTTGCAAGACCTTGATTTGACTAACTTGGTCTCAGACTTTGAAATCTACCAAGAAGAGCAGGACCAGGATAAACTTCCAAGTGATGAACTCTTAACAGCTTATAAGGATTTCAAGGAGAAGCGAGATAAGATTCAGGAGTTTGAAGTTGTTCTAGCTGACCACCAGATTGACAAGCTGGTCAAGGACGGTATCTTTATCAGGATGACTTATGGTATCAAAAAAGACGGCTTGGTCTTTATCCCAAACCGTAACTTGGATATTCATGAGAGCGAGCAGGGCAAGTCCTACCATGTCTTTATCCGAGAGACCGCTCAGTTTTTCATCTACAATAAAGAGAACTCTGATTTCAACCGCTACATGCGAGGACGTGAACTAATCCGTCAACTCACTCATAACAGGAAGCATATCCCGAAACGTAGACGACCGACTTTGAGCAGCCTTAAAGAGAAAATAGCAGAGCTCAATCTTCTTATTGAATTAGACATCAACAACAAATCTTATCAGGAAGTCAAAGACGAGTTAATTAAGGACATCGCCCAGCTGGATTTGACCATTACGGAGTTGCAGGATAAGGTCGCTCATCTCAACAAAGTAGCAGAAGTCCTGCTCAATCTTAATAACTCTGACCCAGAAAACAGACGGCTAGCCCGGTATGACTATGCCAATATGAATTTGACATCAGCTATTAAACTGAAGCAGGTGGAGAAAGAAATCGCAGAAAATCAAAACTCCATGATGAAATGGATAGATGATTACGAATATAAGTCTAGGAGACTGGAGACTTTAGTCCAGACACTTAGTCACTCTCTTTCTTCAGACAATAGAGACCGTCCAGGTAAAAATGAATTTGATCTCGAATAAAAGTTAATGATTTGTTTTCAGTTGTATCTATGACACCAAAGACTCGATAATGATTGCGATAAAGCTCCTCATAATCAATGTTACTGCCAATAAGGATAATGTTTGCCAGTTGAGAATGTCTTCTTATGTCTTGCAAAAAGAAGGTCACCTGCTCTGATGTCAAAAACTTCGATTTTATGATAAAATAGGTAGTAGGACTATCGTTTTTGTACGGATAATGAGAGAAAGATAGTTTGATTTTTGAATGGATATGATGAGTAATTAAGTAATATTTGATGATGATTGCGACAAAAATACTTAGTGCAGAATGTGGAAAAACTTCAATCATAATATCCTCTCTTTTGAAGGTGTTTTTTTATTTAATCATATCAGAAATGGTAAATTAGGTGATTGTTATTTCCTAAAATGTCATCTAACTTTCCTAACTGGTAACACGTTACCATTCAAGACGTTTTGATAACTATTTAGGATTTGAAAAGAATATGATTTTGCTCCTATGGTATAGTGATTATAGGAGGACTTATCTATGAGTTTTATGATTATTAAAACCAAAGAGGAAGCAACGAAAGTGATGTTATCAGATGTACTATATATTAGATCACATCCGTGTAAGCCACACTATATTCAAATTGTGACTGAAGCAGCGACTTACGATTGCTTACAAAAGCTACAAAACATAGAAGAATTATATCCAGAATATTTTATTAGATGTCATCGCTCTACTTTAGTTAATCGTTCAAAAATTAAGGCTGTAAATTTTCGAGAAAAGTATATTGTACTTGAAGAAAAAGGAGAACATCACATTACTTTTTCAAGACATCGTTACCAAGAGATATTGCATCAGTGGATGAATAAAGGAGAAATGTAAAATGAATATCTTTGTTCTAGAAGATGATTTCCAACAACAAGCTAGAATTGAGAATATTATTGTAAATCTTTTAGAGAAGCATCAAATAGTTCCAAAAAAATTTAAAATCTCTGGGAAACCTGACCAGTTACTTCAAGAAATAGAAGAAAAGGGCACTCATCAGTTATTTTTTTTAGATATTGAAATCAAAGAAGAAGAGCTTAAAGGTCTTCAAGTTGCCAAACAAATTAGAGGGGTTGACCCTTATGCCAGTATTGTTTTTGTGACAACTCACTCTGAGTTTATGCCCTTATCTTTCAAGTACCAGGTGTCTGCCTTGGACTATATTGACAAAGAGCTTGGAGTTACCGAATTTGAATCTCGAATAGAAGCAGCTTTACTTCATGCTTACAATAGAGATAAGAGCGCCGTATCGGATGATTCATTCTATTTTAAGTCTAAATATGCTCAAGTACAATACCCATTCAATGAAGTGTACTACATCGAGACTTCTCCCCGCCCTCATCGTGTTATTCTTTATACCAAGACAGACCGAATGGAGTTCACAGCAAGTTTGTCAGACATTTTGAAACAAGATAAACGACTTGTACAATGCCATCGTTCGTTTGCAATCAATCCGAGGAATGTTGTTAAAGTGGATAGAAATGAAAAACAGATCTACTTTCCTAATGGAGCCACCTGTTTTATTTCAAGGCAAAAGCTAGAATCAACTTTAGCTGTTATTGATAGACTGCATAGATAAAGGAGAAAGGATGTCTGTGTTAAACTATATTATTGAAGCCATTGTTTCATTGGGTTCACTCATTGTTCTCTTTTTTAGTGTTAACCGCTTAAAGTATTCCATCCGTTCAATCCTCTTGGTCATTCTGCTCAGAGTATCCGTTGCAGCCCTTTTCGCGACTTTAAGTCAGTTATTTTCAAGTCAATTCTTCTCTTATTTTGACACCCCTTTGTATGGTTTTCTCCTAGCCATGATATTGCTGCGGCCCTTACCGAAGACCCTTTTGATTTTCTATGGTCTACTGCCCTTTACCTTAGAAAATCTCTTTTATCGTATGGTCCTTTATTTTATTTTCCCCTTATTTGGTCAGACCCCAGGTATCATAGAAGACACTCCAACTTTTGTTTTCGTTAATCTCCTGTCTACATTGTCTGTTCTATTTTTCTTAGGTTGGTTAAGATATGATTTTGTCAAGTTAAGAACGGACAATCTTGCAGCTGAAGATAAACGGATCCTCTATATGACTAATTGGGTAATGCTTGCATACTATCTTTTAATGCAAACATTGACTTATTTAGAGTATGACATCGGATTGCCGACAATGGCTTATCGTCAATTTATTCTAGTGACTTATCTTGTTATCTTCATGGGAATTATCAAACAACTGGATTTACATTTGCGAGAAAAAATACAAGAGCAGTTTGATTTTCAACAAGCCCTGCAACTAAAAAACTTGGAGGACTATAGTAACCAAATTGAGGAGCTTTATCGAGAGGTTAGGGGCTTCCGGCATGATTATTCAAATTTATTAACAACCTTACGATTGGGAATTGAAGAAAATGACATGGTGCAGATAAAGGATGTTTACCAATCTGTGTTAAAGGATTCGCATAAACAGTTGCGAGCTAGTAAATATGATATTGGGCGTTTGGTCAATATTGATAATTCTGCCTTAAAAAGTTTATTGGCATCCAAATTTTTACAGGCTAATGATAATCATGTAGCCGTTAGCTTGGAGGTGCCAGAAGCGATTAAACCGCAAGGAATGGAGTTAGTGGACTTTATCACGATTGTTTCGATTCTATGTGATAATGCCATAGATGCTACCAAAGGAACCTTTGGAAAGATTACCATTGCTTTCTTATCTGTAGATAATAAGCAAATGTTTATTATTGAAAATAACACCAAGGAAGAAAAAGTTGACCTTTCAGAGCTTTATGCCTTTGGTCATAGTTCTAAAGGCGAGGGCAGAGGTATTGGTCTATATAATGTCATGAAAATTCTAGAGCGTTACCCACACGTATCACTTAACACGACTAGTGCATCTTATCTGTTTGGCCAATCTCTAGAAATTGACTTGTCATCGAAATAAAAAAGTTGGACCATGGGATTTAATCCCTCGGTCCAGATTTTTTGATGTTAGCCCAGTTTATGTTTATTATTGCTGTCTATGGCTTGCTTTGACTTAGGAAAATATTTCATCCAATCACTCCACCAATCTCCACCAGAGATGCGGTGAAGTTCTGAAGGAGAAAGCTCTGTGAATGCAGTGAGAGAAGTTCGATGCTTGGTCATATAAGGACCTCCTTTATATAAGTTTTAATTTATTGTACACAAAATATGGCGATTTTTGACATTCAAATCCTGAACAGTCATTTAACTTTCCTAAATGGTTAATCATGGTTGGATAAAATTTTATCCTTGTAGTAATCAAAGTAAGTCTTCTTGGCAATGATACTTGTGACTCGACCCTGGAGACCGTACTGGATGACGTCGCTATGCTTGTCGGATAGTTGAGCCAAGGCAGTAACTTTGAAAAGATTCCCCTCCTCAGTTTTAGTAGCAGTTTTATCGATAGACTTAATTTTTCCAACAACAGTGATGCTTTGGTTGCCAACTTTTTCTAAGCTCAGGCGTACGTCTTGTTTTTCTTTGAGTAAGGCGACATGTTCTGAAGTCACGTAGTAAGTAATGAAGAATTCTTTGGTTTGATTGATATTGGGGTAAATCTGAGCGATTTCACTACCGCTTGGAATCAAAGACTTTCCTTCAAACTCACTATTGAGATGGATTACCCCTGTTTCAGGAGCTGTAATGGTATTGTTTTCTAGTCGGACGGATGCTTGCTCTAGCTGTGCCACTAGCTCTGTGATTTGCGTTTCAAGGGTGGTCAGCTGCTGAGAGGCCGATTGTAAAAACTGTGTTCTTAGGACCTCAACCTTTGTTACAAAGCTGTTATCATAGGTTGCAACAGAGCCAGTTCCAGCTCGTTGGATGTTCAGACTAGCTATGGATGATTCTAGCCCTGAGATACTTTGGTTGATTTGAGAAAGGTATTGATCAGTTAATCCTGTCTGGGAGTCTTGTTGGGATTGAGCTAAGAAATTGTTTAAGGTGGCTTGGTGTGGATTGTCAGCTGATAAACTGGTCTGTCTATTGGTAATGGCTTGACGAAGCTCCTCGTATTCTGCTATTTGGTGATAGATTTGATTGATTTGCGTGTCAATAGCAGCAATGGTATTACCTGCTAGGGCGGCCTGGTTACTCACCTCTGCATTGGTTTTGGAAATTCCTAGTTCGATGTCCTGTGACTGGGTGATAAAGTTGTTAAAAGTATTGATATAGCCAAATTCGTCCTCCCCTGTAAAGAGGTTTGTTCCCTGTGACAGGCTTTCTTTGAGGGTTTCAAGTCCAGTTTTCTGTCTATTCAGAGTGGCTAGCTGGGTTTCAAGGGCTTGTTTTTGGGAACTCTCCATAGTTTCAGCGTATTGGATGATGAGCTCATTCTTTTTAACCAGCTTGTTATTGGCTAGATTATTGGTTGTGATAGGGTTATTGCTGGTGGATTGGATGGAAGCGATGATTGTCGTCGGAGTAATTTCACCTCTTGATGTGACGGTAACCTCCTTTTTGGCAAAAAGGGAGAAGGTTAGAAGAAAGCCGACTAATAATATCAAGGGGACAATTAAGTGTGTCGCAAAATTATGGTAGCGCCGCTGGTAAAATTCAGCACTTTTGAACAAATTAGGGTTCATGCTTAGTCTCCTTACTTGCTAAATAGATGATGGTAGAAACCTTGTTTGGTCATCAATTCGTGATGTGAACCAGTCTCAATGACCTTCCCTTGGTCAAGAACGATAACTTGGTTGGTTCGCTCAGAAATACTGAGGCGGTGTGCGACAAAGATAATGGTCTTGTCTGCCATGGCCATTAAATTATCAATGACCTTTTTCTCCGTTAGCACATCAAGGCCGCTAGTGGCTTCATCAAGAATAAGAACAGGGGCTTTAGTCAGTAGAGCCCTAGCCAAAGCAATCCGTTGCTTTTGACCACCCGATAAGCCAGCTCCGTCAGACAATTCTGTTTGATAGCCCATAGGCATCTGCTCGATATCTTGTCGAATTTCAGCGATCTCACAAGCTCTGATAATATCTTCCTGACTAATCAGTTGATTAGCCCCTAAAGTCAAGTTTTCTAAGATTGAACCACTGAAGATATAAGCTTGTTGTGGGAGGTAGTTAATGTGTTGCCGAAGCGTCTTTTTATCAATTAGTTTAAGGTCATTGTTGTTGATGGTGATTCGACCCTTGTAAGGCTCAAAGAAATTGACAATCATCTTGGCCAAGGTTGTTTTTCCTGAGCCGCTAATTCCCACTAGACTGACCTTATCGCCTTGTTTGATGGTCAGATTGATATCCGATAGGGTGTCACGTCCGAAACCGTACTTATAGGAAAGGTCTTCAAAGCGAATATCGCCAGTCAGGAACTGTGAATCTGTTAAGGTCTGACTGTTACTGAATTCAGATTCAACCAGGTAGACTTCATTCAGGCGATTGTTAGCCACCTTGGCAGACTGGAGCTTGGTTTGGAGGTTTATAATATTTTCTAAAGGATTGGTAAAATAAGATAGAAGGGTGTTGAAGGTGATCAGTTGTCCAACAGAAATGTGTCCATTCATGACTAATTGAGCACCAAACCACAAGATGACAATATTTAGAATGAGCTGAGCCCCCTGTTTAAGGGTGGTTTGAAGGATAGAGTATTTACTGAGTTTGAAGGATTTGTCCAGGTAATCCACGAATTCGCTATCAATCTTCTGGTAGCGGCTTTCTTCGCTGGTCAAGGATTTGATGGTTTCAATGCCGTTGATGTCTTCGATAATGGCAGAGCTGACCATGGAATTGCTCTGCATAACATCGTTATTCATCTTCTCAAACGGCTTCATAAAAGCAAAAATAATTATGATGTAAATGGGAACTGAAATCAGGGAGAGCAGGAAGAGGTTGGTGTTTTGTACCAAAAGCACACTACCAACGATGGTCAAGATGGAAACATCAAGGAAGAGTGACAAAATGGTCGAAGCCAGAGCATCAATGATCGAATTAGCATCTGTAAAGCGAGAGATGACCTCGCCAGTCCGCCGTGTAGCAAAGAAAGACATAGGAAGTTCAAAGATATGGCGGATATATGATAGAATGACATCGATGCTGAGTCTCTGGCTGAGCACAGTCAAAAGGTAATCTCGTGAGAAACTCATCATCTGCTGAAGAATGTAGGTGATAATCAGGCCGATGGAGATAATCCCCAGAGTTGACTTCATCTGATTAGGAATGTATTCATCCAAAATTCCTTGCAGGTAGTAAGAACCACCAATATTGATAAGTGTCACCAAAAGGCTAGCCAAGACGATATAAAAGATAAGCGCACGTTGCCTGAAAATCAGAGGGAGAAAACTCATCAGGCCGTTCTTTTTATCCTTATGAGGTTTGTAGCTAGGCTCTGGAGCTAGAAAAATGGCTACACCAGTCCATTCAGAAGAAAATCGCTCCTTGGACATCTTTGTCACCTTGACTGTAGGGTCAGGATCACCAATGATAAGATGATCTTTTTTGGTTTGATACACTACATAGTAGTGTTGGAGCTTTCCTTCTTTATTGACGTGAACGATGAAAGGGTAAGGGACATCATTCATGGGAACCTCTAATAACACCAATAGAGCATCTAGAGCGTCAAATTTATCTTTAAT
>ERZ650312.2062-NODE-2062-length-11204-cov-19.475469_pt1 | contig 11204 bp, 10 predicted proteins | sample MGYA00376248_ERZ650312 | MGnify/ENA primary metagenome ERZ650312 (study PRJEB26733, sample SAMN07839316) | wastewater metagenome | biome: urban; feature: wastewater treatment plant; material: waste water | place: USA: North Carolina | collected 2016-07-28 ... | reverse complement strand
TAAATTTGAAAAGTATAATAATATTAAATAATACGTTATGAAAAAAATCTTTACTATTTTAAGTATTGTTGCATTAGGAGTTTCTGCTAATGCACAAACAGAAGTCGTTAACGAAACGTTTTCTTATACAGGAGCGTTAAAAGATAATGGGTGGGTTAGCCATAGTGGTACTGCTGGACAATTAGTGGCAGATGGATCTGTTGCTAAAATGGTTGCAGGTAACAGTGAAGACGTTAATAAGGCTTTTTCTTCTGCGTACACAATAGAAGCTTCTAAATATAATAAAATTGAATATTCATTAACCGTAAATGTAGCGGACGCTACGGGTCTTACTACTGCTGCAACCGGAGAGTATTTTATCCATTTGGTTAACCCAGCTGGAACAGCACCGGCAGGTGCTTCTTTTGTTGCAAGATTATATATTAAAGGTAGTACAACTGGTTATTCTTTAGGCGTGTTGAACAATGGAGCAGTTCCTACTGGTGGTTCTGTTACACCTACTTACGGAACAGAAGTTGCTTATGGAACTCCTTCTAATGTTGTATTAACTTATATTGTTGATAATACGATTGCATCACCTACAAATACAGCAACTTTACAAATAAATTCTCAACCTTTATTAACTAATGCAACAGGTATAGGAACTGCACCTGCAGCTTTATCTGGTATAGCTATTAGAGAGGCAGGGAGTGCTACTACAGGTACAGGAACTGTAACTTTAGATAATTTAGTTGTAAAAACTTATACTCCAAGTCTTTCTACAATTGATTTTAATAGCCAAAAATTAAATCTTGTGAAAAATACTAAAGTAACTAATGAAATTACCTTTGGTGAAAAAGCTAATGTAAAAATCTATAACCTAAGCGGATCTTTAGTAAAATCTGTTTCTGTTGAAAATGGTACTACATTGGATGTATCTTCTTTATCAAAAGGAATATATATTATTAAAGGTGATGTAAACGGTGAAACTGTTGTTCAAAAAATTATCAAACAATAATCTGAAAATTATTAGTTATAAAATTAAAGGTTGCTTTATTGGCAACCTTTTTTATTTTAAAACCAACCTCTTCTGAAATATCCTACTACAGCACCAAGGTTGAAATTCAACGTGTATCTTATTCTACTTCCATAGTCTTTAAACTTTGGTTCAAAACCTAATGATGATTGTACAGGGAAATAGATTTCTAGAAAATCAGGAACTACTTTTAGTTTTATTCCACTATCCCAAATAAATTTAGGATCATGCGTTTTGTTTTTATATAAACCAGCATCTGCATAAACATTAAACATTTTCCACACGTGTGCATCAACATTGCTAGAAATCAACCATTGATTTACAGTACCATTAATAAAAGATTTAAAACCACCTTCTGCTATTACAAATTGCTGAGAGAGAATACCACTAGAAGCACTCTGAGCTAATAAATTATACGAAAATGAGTAATTTGATACTTTAGAAATACCAAGGTTAAAAGTATTGTTTCTTGTTTGGTTATTAATAAAAAGTCCACCAAAGAATCTTAAACTAAGCTTTTTATTCTGAGCATATTCCCAACGGTAGAAGCTTTCGGCGGTTAGTTTTTGATAATCTTCCATTACCTGAAAGTTACTGAAAAGATATTTTTCTAAAATTACATTGTTTTCAGAATAGATGAATCCAAAATTCCAAATATTGTATTTAGAATAATCATTTTTCAGTTGCATAGCTTCACTTAGTTCTCTATCAAAATGATTATAAGAAACTATTATATTTCTGCCAATCTGACTTCTTGGGTTTTTATTAAGTGCCATAGTAGCACTTGCTCCAAATCTTCGGTAAGTTAAATCATAATCATAATGAAAAGCAGCAGCGGAAGCAGCTAGAGTAAGACTTCTATAGAAACTTTCTGCTGGTTGAATTCTGTAAGATACAGCTGTACTTCCTACTAATTTACCTGTTCCTGTACTGTAATATGGCAATATAGAATACTGAAAAGGTGTTTCTATTATAGATTTGTTATGAAATTTTATCCCAACTAAGAATTTATCATAATTGTTCCAATTTAGTTTTGGAGTATAGAAAATTTCATTGTATTCAGGATTTGGTTTATCAGTAAAAAGTTTAAATTTTATCTTTTTGGTATTACTGAAAAAACCTTTGGTATAGAGGTAATTATCCCTAAAATTATTTTCTGGAAATGCATAGTTGCTATTGATGGTAATTTTCTCAACATCTGTATCAGGAATTACATAGGTGCTTTCACCCTTTTTATCATTCGTATCATACCAATATGTTTTATCATTGCCGTTTGCATCTAGAACATTTAATTTAAATGGAATATTTTCTGTTGTATTTTTAGAGACTTTTATATGTAATTGATTGTCAATTCTTTCGAAGGATTTTAAGTTGAAATTAACTCTCATTTTATGCTGAATGTAATTTCCCATAAATGCAGAAGAATAGCCAGATTTTATCGCCAATTCATTTAGGAATTCTTCTTTGTCTAGCTGTTCATTTTTATATTTTGAAATATATTCTTTCACGAAATTTTCAAAATTCTCTTTACCCATTTTTTCTGAAACAAAATTGAAAAGCGTTCCTGTCTCAAATTTACTGATGGCAATTTCATTGAAATTACTCAATTGTTGTAGATTTTCATCTATTTTTTGATCTAAATTTTGCATCATAATGTATTGATAGGCAAGGCCATATCTTTCATTAAGGTTAAGTTTAGACACGAAAGAGTATTTTAGAGGTTTTATTCCCAAAATTTTATAATCAATCAGATTTCCTAAGAGTTTATAATCTTTGTAAAATTTTTCTAAGTATTGTATTTCCCAATAGGTTTTCAGGCCATTACTTATCCAGTGATTTTCTTTTTTGTTTGAGCTAAACAATTGGTCTGCAATCTCCTGACTTATAATGCTGAAATAATCCATATCAATCTTTTCCGCATCAGAGAAAAGTTGAAGTTTAAACTTCCAAAATTTAATATCATCATTCCCAAAAAAATCATTTTTCTTTTTAGAAACTTGGCTTATAAATATTTTATCAGGCAAGAAACCAATTTTATCTTTCAAAAATTTTAATTGAAGAGGAATGTAAAATTCCATATTTTTTTGGTCATCTTCTGGCACATCGTATCCGAAATCAACCAAATATTTCTTGCCATCAATTTCGGTTTTTAATTGAAAATTTTTAAGCGCAGAAAGGTGTATTTCTACATCATCATTAATAACACCTGAGAATACTTTTGGGGAAATTTCTGGCAAATTACTTTGGATATTGTATGTAGATGTGCTAAAATCTATTTTATAAAATGTATTGGTATTGTAATTTTCTTCTATGTCTATAAAATGCTTGTTGGTAGCATTGTCTTCATCAAAACTATCTGGTACCAAGAAAAAATTCTTCAGCAGATAACTATCATTTTCAGCACCATACCCTGTAAATTTAGCATCTGGAATTTTGATGGAATATTCTAGTGATAGAGTAGTAGTTTCATTGGTTTTTAATGTCTTTTCTAGAGAAATATAGATATTTTCTTCTTGCAAATTTTTTGTAATAGGTGTATTGTTTACCACAAGATAGAGCAGCTGACCTTCTTCGTCTTTTTTTGCATAATAGAGGTCGGTTTTTCGGTCTTCGAGTTTTCTTTTTAGGAGGCGCGTTTGTCTATTTTGGTAAGCTGCTACCAGATTAAGTAATTTTATTTTCGAAAGGTATTTTTGAGAGGAATTGTGATATACAATTTTCTGTTTTACATGCAGTATTCTTGCAGATAAATCAGCTTGTATATAAATAGAATCTTTTTGTCCGAAGGCAAAAAGATTGACTACCATGCACAATAAAATTACAATTTTTTTCGTCATATTTTTTATACACCCAAATATAGAGAGAAACAATTAAATTATTTTACAATTAATCATAAAATAATTATAGGATATACACTTTTTTAACACTTAATTCTATGATGAAACAGAATCTTTACTATTTTAAATTAATCCAAATGTTAAAACGAATTTTTGCAATGATTATTTTTACAACTTTCATAGGGTGTAATAATAGTCAAGAGAAAGGTAAAGTTCTATTAGATGATGAAGAAATATCACATTCTAAGTCTCTGATTTCAAAAGAAAATAATACGGTGAAAACAAGACTTCTACCACCAGAGAATTTTGAATGGATTCCAGAAAAACCGAATTCTTTTGGAGCTTTTTTATTGGATTTTCCATTGAAAAAATATGGTTCTGAGATTTTGAAATATGATGGAACACCTATAGCCTCACAATCTCTACACGAAGCAGTTTATAATATAGATACTGGCGAAAAAGACCTGCAACAATGCGCAGATTCGGTTATTCGGTTATATGCAGAATTTCTTTGGAAACAGAACCGAAGAGACGAAATTGCTTTTCATTTTACCAACGGAGATTTAGTAAAATGGTCTGATTATAGAGAGGGTTACAGAGCTTATGTTAGCGGTAATTCTGTAGATTATAGAAAGACAGCAGCGTATGATGATTCTTATCAAAATTTTAGAAATTATCTAGATTTGATATACAATTATGCAGGTACAATTTCCTTGACTAGAGAAACTAAACCTGTGATTTATACTAAAAATTTGAAAACAGGAGATATTCTTATCATCCCAGGAAGTCCAGGGCATGTGGTTTTTATAGCAGGAACTTGCGAAAACAAAAAAGGAGAAAGACTATTTCTTTTGAGTGAGGGTTTCACACCAGCGCAGAGTATTCATTTGCTTAAAAATCCTTTTGATGAAAACATTTCGCCGTGGTATAAATTAGAAGTGAATTCAGAAAAAATAAATACGGCAAGGTTTACTTTTTCGCCAGTCAATTTTAGAAGTTTAGATTAATTTTTTAATCAAAAATTTCTCAGTACATGACAAAAATTATAAAACATTGAAAATCAATTTAAACCATTAAGAAGAATTTAGATATTAAGAACCATTAAGATTCAGATAAATCTGAATGAAGCATAATGCTTAAAAATATCTTTAGATATTTAGCTTAATTTTTCTTAACAACTTAATCAATCTTAATGTTTAGAATGCATAAATATTTGTACTGCAACACATTAAGGTTTTTGTCATGTTCTTTGATAAAAGTATTAAAAGGAATAAGAACAGACTGTTTTTTTCATGAAAGATAGTCTGTTTTTTCATTTTGTGACTTTTTTAAATCATTTATGTTTACAAATTGACATAGCATTTTTAGGTATATTTTGATTTAACATAAATCATTTTTTCTAAACAATTGTTAATAATTTATTAGCTGTATAAATATATTTGGTGTGTTTTTTCTTAGTGTTGACCGATGTTTTTTTTATTTTCGCAATTTTGTTGATAAAAATAATCTATTGGTATTTAATCTATTACATAAAATTAGTAATATAGTGCCTTTAAAATAGTTGTTGAATTTCTAAATAATTTATAATTAGCAAAAATTCAGCAATTATTCTATTTAACAAAAAACGCAAATGAAAAAAAATCTATTATCTGGAAGGTATATTTATGCCTTCATCTTTCTTTGTTTTTATATTTTTGGATTATCTCAAACTTGTATGATAAAAAATTAGGAATCTACACTGACATACAAAAAGAAGATTATGTTTTTGATGCTCAGCAAGGGGAAGACTCCAGTAGATTTGAAATTGTATATCAACCAAAATCTAATCTTACAACTAATAATGTAAATTCTGAACAAGTTAAAATTTATGAAAAGCAAGATAACCTAGTAATAGAATCAGACAAAGTATTTAATAGAGTAGTAGTGTATGATGTTACAGGGAAGCTCTTAAAATCAATCGAGTCAGGTAATAAAAATAGTTTATTAATAGAAAAATCACAATTATCAAGAGGTATTTACCTAATAAATATTATATTTGCTGATAAGATTGTAAATAAAAAAATTAGTTTTAAATGATGAAGCGTATATTTTCATGTTTTTTTCTTGTTTTATCATTAATGATGGTAAATGCTCAGCAAGATGAAGTCAATTCTTTTCAGCAATCCGAAAATCAGGCTACTGGTAATGCTAACAGTCTAAAAGGAAGCGTAGGCGATAGTCAAGTGCAATCTGCTCCAGGTCACCCTCCTGGTGATGAAGAAATTCCTATTGATAATTATCTGCCAATACTAGCTCTTATGGGTGCTACTTTAATCATATATCAATTAAAATCTAAAAAGATTAAAACCTTATAAATACATAAATCCGAAAGATAGCTTTCGGATTTATTTTAAATAGTTATCCTCTTTATAATACTTTCATGCTATCAGAGAAAAAATCTTTTCCTTTTCAAGAAATCAAACAAAAAATAGTAAACTACTGTGTTTATCAAGACAGATGCCATGCCGAGGTAGAGCAAAAGATGAGAGAGTTTTTACTTATCCCCGAAGCCAAAGAAGAAATTTTATTATACCTAATAAAAGAAAACTATCTAAACGAAGAAAGATTTACTAGAAGTTATGTAAGAGGGAAATTTTATATTAAAAAATGGGGTAGAAATAAAATAAAAGTCAATTTATTACAAAAAGGAATTTCGGAAAAACTAATCATAAAAGCTTATGACGAAATAGATGAAAAAGATTATTTAGTGGCAATTAAGACAATATTAGAAAAAATAACCCCCACTTTAAAAGGATTAAAAGAATATCAAAAAAAACAAAAAATTATAAAATATTTATTATCAAAAGGTTATGAGTATGATTTGATTGTTAACGAAATTTAAGAAAAAAGTGTTAAAAAAAACTTAAATATATAGTTAAATAATTAAATTTGTTTTTAAGATTATATGTATAAAAATTATTTTAAAACGCTAATAGATAAAATATTGTCTTTACTTGGGATGGTTTTTCTATGCCCAGTATTTATTGTGATTACCTTTGCCCTACTAATTGATAATAAGGGAAAGGCTTTTTTTACGCAAGATAGACCTGGTAAAAATGGTAAAATTTTTAAAATAATTAAATTTAGAACCATGAATGATAAAAAAGACACATCAGGAAATTTATTATCTGATGCAGAAAGATTAACATTCTTGGGTAGCTACATAAGAAAAACCTCTCTTGATGAACTTCCTCAACTTTTTAATGTACTCATTGGTGATATGAGTCTAATAGGACCAAGACCATTATTGCCAGAATATTTATCATTATATACAGAAAGACAAACAATTAGGCATCATATAAAACCAGGTATTACTGGCTGGGCACAAATTAATGGTAGAAACGCCATTGAATGGAATAAGAAGCTTGAATTTGATGTGTGGTATGTAGAAAATCTCAGTTTTATTCTTGATTTACAAATAATGTTTTTAACTTTGAGAAAAGTGATAAATTTAGAAGGTATTAATACACCAGAGAGTGTAAAAAGCTTTATATATAAAGAAAATGAGTAGCATGGTTTTATACGGAGCTGGTGGACACGCCAAAGTGATATATGATATCATTCTTTCAAACAATTTGTTGTTAGAATATTTGGTTGATGACAATCCACCTTCTAGTTTTTTTCATCATTTAGAAGTTTTTATGCCTTCTGAAGATTTGTTGAAAGATAGGAAAGTTATTATTGCGGTAGGCGATCCTATAGCAAGAGAAAAAATTGTAAACAAAGTGAGTGATATCTGCTCATTTGAAACCTTGATACATCATAGTTCATTTGTGTCTAGATTTTCAGAGTTAGGTGATGGAACGGTAGTAATGCCTTTAGTCTGTGTAAATGCTGAAGTAAAAATCGGTAAACATTGTATTATAAATACAGGCTGCGTTATAGAACACGAATGTGTAATAGAAGATTATGTACACCTCTCACCCAGTGTTACACTAGCAGGTAATATAACAATAAAAAAAGGAGCGCAAATAGGAATAGGAACTAGAATTATACCAGGTGTTACTATTGGTGAAAATGCCATCGTTGGAGCCGGAACTGTAGTAATTAAAGATATACCAGCTGGTGCTACAGTTGTAGGAAATCCTGGAAAAATTATTAAAATTAAAGATTAAAGATTAAAATTAAAGTGATAGATAAATCAAAAATTTGGCTTTCTTCACCTCACATGAGCGGAAATGAGATGAAATACGTTCAAGAAGCTTTTGATGGCAATTGGATTGCGCCTCTTGGTCCCAATGTAGATGGTTTTGAAAAAGACTTAGAACAGTTTTTGGGAGAAGGTACTCATGTTGCGGCCGTTAACACAGGTACTGCTGCGTTACATCTCGCTCTTGTAATGCTAGGGGTAGAAAAAGATGATTATGTAATTTGCCAATCTCTTACTTTTTCTGCTTCAGCCAATCCGATTATTTATTTAGGAGGCATTCCCATTTTTGTGGATAGTGAACCAGATACATGGAACATCTGTCCCAATGCTTTAGAAGATGCTGTAAAATCTTGTATCAAAAAAGGTAAAAAACCAAAGGCAATTATAACAGTATGTTTATACGGAATGCCATATAAAGTAGATGAAATAAGAGAAATTTCAGATAAATATGGAATACCAATTTTAGAAGATAGTGCCGAAGCTTTAGGAAGTACTTATAAAGGTCAAAAATGTGGAACTTTTGGTGATATTTCGGTTTTAAGTTTTAACGGAAATAAAATTATTACCACCTCAGGTGGAGGAGCTTTAGTTTTGAAAGATGAAATCTACAAAAAAAAAGCAGTATTTTTATCTACACAAGCTAAAGATGATGCTCCTCATTATCAGCATTCTACCGTTGGATATAATTACAGACTTAGTAACGTATGTGCAGGAATAGGGCGCGGACAGATGGAAGTTATTAATGATAGGGTAGCACTTAGGAGAAAAAATCATGAGTTTTATAAAGAAATTTTCACTAGTTTTGTAGGCGTTAATTTTTTTAGTGAACCAAGTTTAGATTTTTTTTCAAATCACTGGTTAAATGCGGTAATTATAGATCCGAATAAAACCAACGGTTTTAGAAGTGAGGATTTAAGATATGAATTTCAAAAGGAAAATATTGAATCTAGACCTTTGTGGAAGCCAATGCATATGCAACCACTTTTTAATAAAGCTGAATATTTTGGTGCAATTATTGCTGAGAAATTATTCAAATTTGGTCTATGCCTTCCTTCAGGATCTAATATGTCAAATAAAGATAGAGAAAGAATTAGCGAAGTAATATATAAGGTATTTAAAGCAAAATAAACTTATAAAACTAATAATAAATTACCTATGTTTTTAGGAATTAAAGGTACCAAAATAACTAACGGTGATAATTATCTTAAAATTACCAGTCTTAGATATCTTCCTAGGTGGATGGTGTTTTTAATAGATATAGTTATTTTAGTGTTATCATTATTGATTTCTTATTTAACTCTTCAGAGGTTAATAGAATTGCCTGTTTTTTATCCCGCCATTTATACGTTTCCTCTTATAATAGGGGTCAATATTATTTTTATGTTATTTTTAAAGACCTATTCTGGTATTATAAGGCATTCTTCTTTTATTGATTTGCAAAAAATATTTTGGTCTTCTTTTTTAACAGCATTTATTCTGTTAGCTGTAAAGTATCTTTTTATTTATACTACTCATATTAAATTATACTATTCTCCTCTTATTTTATTGTATTTTGTAATTTCTTTTACATTGTTACTTGTTTTTAGAATTGCTGTAAAGCAAACTTTTCATTTCTTGAAACATCTTAAAAGAACTACAGAGAAAAAAAGGCTACTTGTATTAGGGATTTCTAATCATTCTGTAGCTATTGCAGGAGCAATTCTTGATAATGAAAAATTACCATACGAAATGGCAGGTTTTCTTACCAAAAGAAATGACTCAAAGCATGCTAAGTTACTAGGAAAAAGGATTATTACCCAAGATTTATTAATAAAAAAAACGAAAGAACAGCTCGGTATAGAAGGTGTCCTTCTTATTAGAGAGCTATTAGCAAAAGAGGAATTGGATGAATGGGTGAATATTCTTTTAGAAAAAGATATAGAAATATTTCAGGCGCCTATTGTAGAGGAATTTAGTAACAATAGAATTGAAGCAAATATCCGAAATTTACAGATTGACGACTTACTCAACAGAAAACCAATTAAAATTCAGAATGACGAAATCATGAAACGACATTTTGAAAAAGCAATACTAGTGACAGGTGGTGCAGGTTCTATCGGAAGTGAAATCGTAAGACAGGTAGCACAGTTTAAACCTTCATTAATTGTAGTTCTAGATCAGGCTGAAACACCCTTGTATGAAATTGAAATTGAGATGAAAGAAAAGTTTCCAGATATCAATTTCAAATATGTACTTGCAGATGTATCAAACAATTTGAGATTAGAACCCATTTTTGAGAAATTTAAGTTTTCTATGGTGTACCATGCAGCAGCATATAAGCACGTTCCTATGGTAGAGCACAACCCTCAAGAAGCTATTTTGGTAAACGTGTTAGGTAGTAAAAATTTGGCACTTCTTGCGTCTAAATATAAGGTGAATAGATTTGTAATGATTTCTACAGATAAAGCAGTAAATCCAACTAATGTAATGGGGGCTTCTAAAAGAGTTGCAGAGTTGTTTGTACAATCTTTACAAAATACAGAAGGTAATATCACAAAATTTATTACTACTAGATTTGGTAATGTTTTAGGGTCTAATGGTTCGGTAATTCCACATTTCAAAAAACAAATACAAAATGGTGGGCCAGTTACCATTACACATCCAGAGATTGTAAGGTATTTTATGACCATTCCTGAGGCTTGTGAATTAGTTTTGCAAGCAGGAACTATGGGTAAAGGTGGTGAAATTTTTGTCTTTGATATGGGCGAGCCTATTAAAATATTAGATTTAGCAAAAAAAATGATTAAATTATCAGGATTAGAGGTAGATAAAGATATAAAAATAACCTTTACAGGATTAAGACCTGGAGAAAAACTATATGAAGAACTTTTAAGCGATGATACTAAAACGCTGCCCACTCCTAATAAAAAAATTATGGTTTCTAAAGACCCTTGTGTAGATTATAAAGAAATAGATTCTATGACGAAAAAAATAGTAAAAGCAGCCCTTAGGATGGATAAAATAGAAGTGGTGAGTAATTTAAAAACAATAGTTCCCGAATTCATAAGCAATAATTCTATTTTTGAAAAATTCTTTATTTCTTGCATATATATGTTAAAATGAGTTTGTAGAATGAGATCGGAAGAGCGTCGTGTAGGGAAAGAGTGTCTTCGCCTGTGTAGAT
>ERZ650312.2058-NODE-2058-length-11217-cov-5.020426_pt1 | contig 11217 bp, 9 predicted proteins | sample MGYA00376248_ERZ650312 | MGnify/ENA primary metagenome ERZ650312 (study PRJEB26733, sample SAMN07839316) | wastewater metagenome | biome: urban; feature: wastewater treatment plant; material: waste water | place: USA: North Carolina | collected 2016-07-28 ... | reverse complement strand
GACGTTGCCGTGGGCGAGACCGACCCCGCCTACGGCGGCTACGGCGCACCGGAGGGTGACCCCATTCAGGGCGACATCATGCTGATCTCCGCTGACGAGGCAAAGACCACCGAAGCCCGGTACACCGTCAAGGGCCTGCTGGGCCGTCAGGTCCTTTACACCGCCCGGCAGGAGGGCCGTGTCCTGACGCTGGACGTGCCGGACTGCGCCGCCACCTTCCGCACCACCATTCAGGACATGAAGACCCTGATGAATCAGGGCGTGTCCACGCTGGTGCTCACCACGGAGAAGGGTTCCACCACCCTGAACCTTTCCCTGCTGTGTGAGGGCCAGACCGACACCCAGCGGGTGGTGCTGCGGCAGCTGGGCGACAGCGCTTTCCTGACGGTCGGCCTGCGCTGCCGCCGCGACCTCATCGTGGGCCGCTGAGTGGAGTGTGTTCCCCTTTCCTGAAGCTTAACAGAAACACAGCAGGAGCGCTCTGCCGGTATGACCCGGTGGGGCGCTCCTGCTGTGTTTGGGAAATATCAGAGGATGTCAAATTTTACTGCGCATTCTGCTTGAGGTCCTGTGCCTTCTTCCAAGCACGCAACACGCTGATCTTGGTAACCATGTTGTCCGGATAGAACTTCACCTGTTCAGGGGGCAGCTCTGTATCCTGATCGTTCAGGTCAGGCATGAGGTCGTGCTCCATGGACCAGCGGGCAGCATGCTGCAGATCCATATCCTGTTCTTCCTGGCCAACATCGGGGTAGAGGATCTCAGATTCCGGCATAGGCTTGCCTGCATCCTCCCACAGCATCATTGCAAGAGCACTGCGGTTGCTGGGGAAGTAAGGCAGACCCCACATCTGGCCCACAAGATCGGTGCCCAGCGTGTAGCCGACCAGTGCGCCGCCAGCCACAACAGCCGTACCGACAATGATGGGGCCAACAACATCAGAACCATCCTCAATGTCAGCGCTGCGGTACTGTGCAGCCACATCCACATCATCATTCATGGTAAAGGCAATGGACTCAGCCTTGTAATCCTGATCCAGCGGCAGTTCAAACTTGCCGGTAGACCAGAGATCAAACACCATACCCTCGGGAACCTTCGTCTGGTCCAGCGTCACGGTGACTTCTGCACCATCCGGCACAAGGCAGGTCTGCTTGCCGCTGGCCTCATCGGTGCTGGTTTCCAGTGTATCGGTCACATCAATGTCGCCGTTTTTCACAGCAAAGGTGCCGCCGGTCACGGTCAGGGTATGATTGACGACAGGCTCATCCTTCTTCCAGTATGCCGTAAACACTTCATCACCCGTCAGGACAAGCTCACTCTCAGCTTTATCATCGTATCTGACTTCATAAAAATCCATGTCTATAGTACATGGAAGTCTGAAAAACTGACGTCTTTGTATCTTTTCCAGATTATTTATAAGCTCTATAGCAAGAAAATACATATTTTCTTTACGATAACGCTGTCTGACTATAGCAGAGCTTTTTAGTATAGTTTTGTTTTGTGTGTATATTATAAAGTCAAATTGCGTGCCAAGCTGAAATAAAACCACTCTGCCACTGTCAACAGGCATAGTTATTTCCCACATGCTGTCTGTTAGCTTGTCAGAAAAGCTGCTCTTATATGATGTGCTGTTATCGGATAAACCGGATGCAAAGATATCAATTTTGTCACCCGGAAAAATCAAACTTGTATATTCCATATGTCTTCCTCTTAAATTAACTATTGCTTTCTGTTAAAAAAATTTGAAAAAACATGTGAGATTGTTCTTTTCTCATCCAAAGCAGCAGATTCATTATCCAAAAGTCTTTTTGCAATTTCTTCAAATGACCGTGCAGCCTTTGAGGTCGGATCATAAATTGAAAGTATCTTCTGCTGCCTGACAGCCTTTTCAACCATTGCATCAGACGGCACATATCCCAGATACTCAAGACTTCCGTTTAAGAACTGCATAACAACGGAATTAATCTTGTTGAACACTATACTGCCATCCTCTTTTGACGCAGCCCTGTTGGATATAACGCGTATGCATACTTTTGACGGATCGAAATCAGGTCTCTTATACAGTGCTTTAAGCAATGAATATGAATCGGTGATTGAGGTAGGCTCCGGGGTTGTAACCAACACAATTTCGTTGCTGGCCGCAACAAATTCCATGACCTGTTCAGACACTCCTGCACCGGTATCAATTATGATAAAATCATACATACTGTTCAACTCATTTATTGCAGAGACAATGAAATGAATCTGTTTGTGGTTTAGATTATTAAGCCCTACAACACTTGAGCCGGCTGAAATAAAATCAATGCCCAAAGGTCCGTTTGAGATGATGCTCTTTATAGTCTGGTTTTCATATATTACATCAGCAAGAGTATACTTAGGAATAACACCAAACATCACTTCGACATTGGCAAGACCGAAATCAGCATCAAAAATAATTACTCTCTTTCCGAGTCTGCTGAGCCAGACTGCCAGATTGACAGAGGTATTGGATTTGCCTACACCACCCTTGCCGCTTGTAATGGTAATAACACGGGCCGGTTCTATATAATTTTGATTACGCTGCTTAATAACATTTCTAAGCTGCTGTGCCTGGTCCATTATTGTCTGCCTCCGAGTAATTGTTTGACAATCTTTTGTGTATCAAATACCTCTATATCATCCGGAACGTTTTGTCCATTCGTGACATATGATATACCGGCATCAGAGTATAGCTTTATATTTAACAAATTGCCATATGATGAGGTTTCATCAAGCTTTGTAAATATCAGCTTGTAATCGTCAATATCCTTATAGGAATCAATTATAGATATAAGATCCCTGTACTTGGTTGTAGCACTTAAGACGAGATATACCGACTTCTCATATTCAGGTGATAGACCTGCAAGAAGTGCTCTCATATCATTCCGCTGTGTCTCGTTCTTGTGTGAAAAGCCCGCTGTATCAACAAAAATCACATCTGCCTGCTCATATTCAGCCACCGCACTATTTAACTCTGTGGCAGTATAAATGACAGACAAAGGTGTATCCAGAATATTTGCAAATGTACGTAACTGGTCTGTTGCAGCTATTCTGTATGTATCAGCAGTGATAAATGCGATATTTTTATTATAATTAACCTTGAATTTTGAAGCAATTTTAGCAATTGTGGTTGTCTTGCCAACGCCTGTCGGTCCGACAAAGAAAACAACTCTTGGTTTTTTGCCGTTTACCTTTATAGTTTCAGGCTGACCAAATCTTAAAATGAGTTTCTGGTATACATTTGATAAAATCACATCGAGACTGTTACCGGGACGTAGGAATTTCTCGATTTCATCAAGAATTTGGTTGATATATTTCTCATCCACCTCATTATCCAGCAGTGTCTTGTATAAAATGCGGACAAATTTAAGTTCCTGTGCACTTTGAGGCTTTGAAGGCTCCTTATTTTGAGGTTTATCAAATGTGCTTTCCATCATTTTGGCAATGGAATCAAGCTCCTTGATTTCCTGTTCAATATCGCTGGTCTGTTCAGCCGCCTTTGGGGCTGCCGGTGCAGGTGTAGGTTTTAAGGTCTCAGATGCAGATTTTGGGGCGAATGAAGGCATCTTTATTTCTTCATCTGCCTTGTAATCAATTTTACCCGGGAGTGTAGTCCTTGCAAGCTGCGAGGTCGTTATTGTCTGTGTCTGTTTTTTTTCATCCATAGCCGCAGTCACCTCATATGTTGAGCTTTTGAATATACCAAATAATCCCTTTGGCTTAATCTCCTTGATATTCATAATCACAGCATTTGGACCAAAGGCCTGCTTTGCACATTCAATTGCTTCTTCTTTTGTTTTTCCAGTGAATTTGTTAATAGTCATTTATGCAGTCACCATTCCTACCGACTGAAGCTCAACATTTGATTCAACCTCATTGTAGGATAACACAATGAGATCCTTGAAATAATCCTCAGTCATTTTCTTAAAGTACATTCTAACAATTGGAGATGTAATAATAATAGCACTCTTTCCCAAACTTTCCAACTTACCAATTTCTGTTTCAACAGATTTGATAATAGCCTTTATCCTGTCAGGATCAAGAGAAAGGTAAGAGCCCTGCTCTGTCTGTTTAACAGATGACATAATTTCCTGCTCCACAGCAGGGTCAAGTGTGATGACACTTGTGGTCTCATTTGCAGGAAAATACTTACTTGATATAGCTCTCTTTAAGCCCTGGCGCACGTATTCCGTAAGTACATCTGTATCCCTGGTGGTCTGTGCGTGATCGGCAAGCGTCTCAAAAATTGTAAGCAGATCCCTAATAGAAATTCCCTCGCTCAAAAGATTCTGAAGCACCTTCTGAATCTCACCAAGACCAAGCAGCTTTGGTATGAGTTCGTCCACAATGACAGGATTTGATTCCTTGAGATTGTTGACCAGATTCTGTACATCCTGTCTGGTGAGAAGCTCTGCAATATGAGATCTGATAACCTCAGTCAGATGAGTAGCTATAATCGATGGCGGATCTACAACTGTATATCCAAGACTCTCAGCACGCTCTCTTTGGCTTTCCGTAATCCATATGGCCGGAAGATGGAATGAAGGCTCAAATGTAGGAATACCTGTTATCTCCTCCTCCACATAGCCCGGATTCATAGCCATGTAGTGATCAAAAAGTATCTCACCTTCTGTTACCTGTATGCCCTTTATCTTGATGATATACTGATTAGGATTAAGCTGTATATTATCCCTTAATCGTATGATAGGTACGACAGTTCCAAGCTCTAAAGCAATCTGTCGCCTTATCATTACAACTCGGTCAAGCAGATCCCCTCCCTGATTTACATCTGCAAGAGGAATGATACCATAGCCAAACTCAAGCTCAATAGGGTCAACCTGCAGCAGTGAAACGACATTTTCGGGTTTTCGTATTTCCTCGGCATCGCTTTCAGCCTGTGCGGTCTCATCCTCTATGCTCTCAATACCGGCTTTTTTATCCAGATTTTTACCTGTTACAAAAAAAGCCACCGCAAGCCCAATAAAGAGCCACCACTCATTGCGAAGAGGTGTGAGTATACCTAAAACCACAAGTACAATTGATACAATATAAAGCACCTTGGCTGTGCCAAAGAGCTGGCCTAAAAGCTCTCCTGAAAAATCATTCTCATTGGAGCCTTTTGTGACAAGAATACCGGTTGAAAGAGATATAAGTAAAGACGGTATCTGTGAAACAAGTCCGTCTCCGATTGTGAGCAGGCCAAACTTCTGTATGGCCTCATTTGCATCAAGCCCCTGGAACATAACACCCATTATGGTGCCTCCAACCAGGTTGATAAGTGTAATAATAATACCGGCTGCTGCATCTCCCTTTACGTACTTTGTAGCACCATCCATAGCTCCGTAGAAGCTTGACTCCTTCTGGATTTTATCACGGCGAGCCTTGGCTTCCTTGTCAGTGATGGCTCCTGTGTTTAAGTCGGCATCAATAGCCATCTGTTTGCCGGGCATAGCATCGAGCGTGAATCGTGCAGTTACCTCAGCAACACGCTCAGATCCCTTGTTGATAACAACAAACTGGATGATAATGAGCACTATAAAAACGATTGCACCGATGACTAAATTACCTCCACCAACGAATTGACCAAACACATTTACAACCACACCCGGGTTTCCGGTTGATAAAATAAGCCTGGTAGATGAGACATTAAGTGAAATCCTGAATATAGTCGTAAACAGTAATAGTGTCGGGAAAAATGACATATCAAGCACTTCTTTTACAAAAAGCACCTTAAAAAGAATGATGAGTGCTATTGAAAGGTTGAATGCAAGCATAACATCTAACAGGAAGGATGGAATAGGTATGATAAAAAACAAAACAGCACATAACAGATATAATCCAACACCTAAATCTGTCTTTTTTAACATATTCTATTCCTCCTTTCCGTTAAATCACGGACTGCATATATAAAGTCCGTATTTATCTTTTTGTTTTATAATAATAAATTAATCTAATTATTTTCCTTGTAAATCATGGCAAGTATTTCCGCAACTGACCGATAAAGCTCAGGCGGTATCTCAGCTCCAAGATCCACATTGTGAAAGAGCATTCGTGCAAGAGGTTTATTCTCGACTATATGGATATTATTGTCTCTTGCTATTTCCTTTATTTTCTGCGCCACATAATCCTGACCCTTTGCGACCACTACCGGAGCATCATTTTTTTGAGCATCGTACTTTACTGCAACAGCAAAGTGAGTAGGGTTGGTGATGACAACATCAGCCTTTGGCACATCCTGCATCATCCTTCGCTGTGAAGCCTCCTGCATACGTTTACGCTGCTGACCCTTAATGGCCGGATCTCCCTCTGTATTTTTAAACTCATCCTTGACCTCCTGTTTGGTCATCTTCATATCATTGTTAAACTTGTGCTTATTGTAAGCAAAGTCAGCAATACCGACTATCATATAGACAATACTGATCTTAAGACCGGTATTTATGATGATATCACCAATCAGTACTATTGCCTGTTTGAGCGGAAGCTCATAGAGTATAAATATATCATTCTGATGTGATTTAACAGAGGAATAAGCCACATACATAATGATTCCTACCTTTAGTACAGACTTAAGAAGCTCAAAGATGGAGTCCTTTGACAGTATCCTCTTAAATCCGTTTATGGGATTAAACTTGCTAAGCTTTGGAGCCATAGGCTTAGTGGATATTTTAAATCCAACCTGGATGATACTCACGAGAATCGTGATTACAACTCCGAAAGCAAAAAACGGCAGCACAGTCAGTAAAAACTGAAGTATTACATTATTTAAATAATGCGTGACCGAAACAGATGAAATCTGCTCCTGTGACTCCTTTAAAAAGTCAGGCATTTTTTTATATACAGTAGAAAACAATCCAATCAGATTGCCCCCTACAAAGGATATAAATATCTTTAATACTAAAAACAGCACTATAAGATCAAAGGCAGCTGTAAGCTCCTTGCTTTTTGCTACCTTGCCCTCTTCCCTGGCATCCTTTAACTTCTTTTCAGTTGCCGGCTCTGTTTTCTCGCCGCCCTCGCCATCCTGTGCAAACCATTGCAGATTGTAGCACAACACTGTATGCAATTTGGAAAATTCATCTAAACTGTCAGTACATTCCATCAATTATCGAAACCACCATAGTCTTAATTTCTGTAATAATAAAATTAGCAATGTTCGGAATTAGATATACTATCAAAAATAATACAATAAATCCTGCTATAATTTTTAACTGGATACCTACAGAGAACATATTCATCTGAGGCGCAACCTTTGCCATGATTCCCAGTATACAGTTCATTATCATCATGCACGCAAAGACCGGAAGAAATATCCTGAAGCCTATTACAAACATATCGCCCATATACTTAGTCATGGTAGAGAGCATATTGTCAAATTGAAACTGTGCACCTCCAAGCGGTACAACTGAAAAGGAGTCACAAACTGCCCTTATAAGATATGTGTGCATATCAGATACAAGAAGCAGGACAAGAACTACGTAATAGTAGAAATTACCTGTAACTGTTGTCTCTGAATTCATCGATGGATTGAATTCTGTTGCCATGGACAGACCTATATCCATATCAATCAGATTTCCCGCAAAAATAACAATGGAATTACATATATTGGCCGCAAAACCTATGAGCAGTCCTGTAATTCCTTCTTTTACGACCAGTACAGCAAAACCTACTGCACTGACATAGGAAAGCTGTGGTCTTTCTATGATATTGTACATAAACAAAGCAACAAAGGCTGATAAGCCGGTCTTGACACGTGCCGGAACCGCATTATCTCCAAAAAACGGAGCTATGTACACAAATGATGCAATACGCACCAGAATCAGCAAAAAATATTCAAAATTTGCAATAGAAAAAGAATAATTAATCATATATCATCCTATCCCATGCTTATATAATAACTGAATTTGGACCACAAATCAGTCATAAATCCGGACATAGTGTCGAGCATCCATGAGCCACAGAGCATCATCACAAGAAAAATTGCAATTATTTTTGGCACAAATGTAAGTGTCTGCTCCTGAATTGACGTAACTGTCTGAAATATACTGACTATAAGTCCGACAATCAGCGAAATAAGCAAAAGCGGAGCTGATGTAATGATTGTAGTATAAATTGCCTCTCTGGCAATATCCAAAACAGCTTCCTGGGTAATCATATGTACACCTCCTAGTAAAACGTCTTGACCAGATTACCAATAACCAGATCCCAGCCATCCGCAAGGATAAACAAAAGTACCTTAAACGGCATCGAGATGGTTGTCGGTGGAAGCATCATCATACCCATTGACATTAGCACTGATGAAACAACCATATCTATTACTATAAACGGAATGTATATTAAAAAGCCTAATATAAAGGCTGTTCTAAGCTCACTAAGTATAAAGGCCGGAACAAGTGTTGTAAAAGGTACATCATCATAGTCATCGTACTCATCTCCTGAGATATCCACAAACAGCTTTATGTCCTTAGTCTGTGTCTGCCCATACATAAACTCCCTGAATGGTCCCTCAGCCTCCTTTATAGCCTCCTGCTGGGTGATTTTACCCTCATCAAGGGGCTTTATAGCCTTTTCGTTTACCTGTGAAAAAGTCGGCCACATAATAAAAAGTGTCAAAAACAAAGCCAAACCGACAAGGACCTGATTAGGTGGTGCTGTCTGGGTACCGATAGCTGTTCTGACAAAATGCAGTACGATAATAATTCTTGTAAAAGAAGTCAGCATGATGAGAATAGAAGGTGCTAAAGATAATACTGTAAGCACCAAAAACATCCTGACAGGTGTGGACAGAGAGCCTGACTCATTGTTGTAATATATGTTCAGACCATTTGTGCTGTCAGAGGTGGCATCGGCTAAATCCTTGTCACCACTGTCAAGACTTTTAACGTCATCCAAATCGTTTGTCACATCATTTGTACTGATATCACCGGATGGTGAGGGGCTCTGACTTGCATTTACACTGTCAGGATAAAATATGCATAATGAAATTGTTACCATAAGGACTGCAATTGCAAAAATAAATGATGCATTGCAATATACAGCCTTGAATTTCTTCATGAATCTATTCATGTCTGCTCCTGTTACTGTACTTTTCTTTCAATTTATCCATAATTGCTGAAAAGGATTCCGGATTCTGCATCATGCTTTGAGGATCCTTAAATGATAAATCCTTTAATTCCTCCTCCTTAAGCTCGGTGAGATAATTCACATCATCCTTTCCGATTGAAACAACGATATATTTTGTACCTGCCTCAACAATACTGATCATCTTATTATTTCCGACGCTTATTGTTTCAATAATTCTAAGATTCTTATTAAAGCTTCGCCCCTTCTGGATACCCGCCATCCATCTGGTGGTAAAATATGTCAGGATAAGCACAAAAACAAAAATTATTAAAACTGTGATGAGCTGGACAAAGCTGTCCAGTGATGTTGCTGCTAATATCATTTTAATTCCTCTGCATAGTATTGATTAAATGTCAGCTGAAACTATTTTGTCTTTCCGGTGTTTATCTTTGAATTGACTATCTCAGTGATTCGTACACCAAAGCTTTCCTCAATTACAACAACCTCGCCCTTAGCTACATATTTACCATTTACAAGAATATCTATCGGTTCTCCTGCCAGCTTATTAAGCTCTATGATCTTGCCCGGACCGAAATCGAGTATTTCGGAAATGGATTTTTTGGTGCGTCCAAGCTCAACTGTCACTTCAAGAGGAACATCCATGATTAAATCAATGTTTTCAGGCTGGTAGACCTGATTTGGCATGGCTCCAAAAGGGGTGAATTGAGCGTTCTGTACATTAACCTGATTGCCTATCATATTTTGTGCCCCCATATTCTGGTTCATCATTCCCTGATTCATCATATTCTGACTATTCATATTCGAATTCATCATATTTTCGTTTATCATGCCCTGACTGTTTGCGGAAGCATTATTCATGCTGCCACTATCCTGTGGCTGTTGTATAGGCGCAGCCTGTGTGGCGGTGTTTGAACTTTGAGGAACATCCTCTGTCACACTTTGTGTATCAAGCTCCATATTCTGAGATACCCCCTTACACATTTCCTTTACAAATGCCGGTGGGTAAAGCTGCATTATCTCGCTGTCTACTAGATCCCCAATCTCCATATGGAAGGAAATCTTTACAAACTCTTCAGACAGGAAGCTGTCAATTTCACCCTCGTTTAAGGTGTTTTTTAAATCAACAACCTCTGCGATAGGAGGGCTGATATCGATAGTACGATTGAGCATAGACGAAAGAGATGTGGCGGAAGAACCCATCATCTGGTTCATTGCCTCACTGATAGCACTAAGGTGCAGCTCTCCAATCTCACCATTTATATTCGTTCCATCTCCACCCATCATAAGGTCGGTTATAATTTTTACATCCTTTTCTTTGAGTACGAGAATATTGCTTCCATTTAACCCCTGTGTGTATCCGATTTTGATAAACACACACGGTTTTTCATACTCGTCAACAATTTTGTCCCAATTTGAAAAAGAAACAACAGGAGTAGAAATCTCTACTCTTCTATTTACAAGTGAAAACAGCGTGGTTGCAGCTGTTCCCATACTGATATTGGCAATCTCTCCAATCGCATCCTTTTCGGATTCTGTCAATATCTCATCGCTCGAATCCGCCGCATCGTTGTTATTTAACAATGCATTTATTTCCTCCTGCGATAAAACTCCATCCATGATTTATTGCTCCTCTCTGACTACTGATGTAATTCTTACCGCATATTTATCACCGGAAGAACCAGGTAGTGCAGTAAACTTTTTGATATTTCCTACATAAATGTCCAACTCATCATCCACATTGGTGTCAAGTCTTATTACATCACCCGGCACAAGCGTAGAAAAATCCTTTACTGATATAAGACTCTTGCCAAGTACCGCTTTGACCGGTATTTGTGATTTTTGAATAAGGCTTTCTATGGCATTTCTATAGTTGGTTTCATCATGATTTTGTATGTTAGAATACCAGTATCTGGTATTCAGCTTATCTATAACAGATTCAAGTGTGATATAAGGCAGACATATATTCATCAATCCCTCAACATCACCAATCTTTATATTCATAGTGATAATAGCTATCACCTCGCTGGGAGATATAATCTGAGCATACTGGGAATTGGTCTCAATTCGCTCTAAATGAGGGCTTATATCAAGTACATTCTGCCACGGCTCCTGGAGCAG
>ERZ650312.2056-NODE-2056-length-11230-cov-10.025145_pt1 | contig 11230 bp, 4 predicted proteins | sample MGYA00376248_ERZ650312 | MGnify/ENA primary metagenome ERZ650312 (study PRJEB26733, sample SAMN07839316) | wastewater metagenome | biome: urban; feature: wastewater treatment plant; material: waste water | place: USA: North Carolina | collected 2016-07-28 ... | reverse complement strand
CACAAAACCCAGCGAAGCGGTCCTGGCTAGGCGTGTGACCGCAGACAGTACAAGTCGTACGACAAGGTCACACAACAACGCCAGGAGGATTTTGTGAGCGGCTCTAACTGATCGACCAACGCCGCGCCTCGCGCGGCGTCCTATATTAAGAGCGGCTAACAAAACTCAGCGCAGCGCTCCTGGCTAGGCGTGCGGCCGCAGACAGTACAAGTAGTACGGCAAGGCTGCGCAACGACGCCAGGAGGGTTTTGTTAGCCGCTCTAAGTGTTGTTAGCGGCGCTAGCACAGAAGGAGCCAGCAAGTGCTCAAACAATTAAAAATCACCAATGTCGGCCCGGCCAATATTGAGCTGGAATTTGCTGATCGACTGAATTTAATTACTGGCGACAACGGATTGGGCAAAAGTTTTTTGCTGGATATCGCTTGGTGGGCGATGACCCGAAAATGGCCGGCAGAAGTCAACCCGAAACTGACCGCCGGCAAAGTGGCGCTCCCGACGGATAAAAAACAAAAAGCTGAAATTGGTTTCTCGTTTACTGGCGCGTCAAAAACCAAGGCGCACGCGATTGACTTTGACCCTCGCTTGCAAAACTGGAGCATTCCCCGTGGTCGGCCTGCCAACCCTGGCATGGTCTTTTATGCCATGGCCGATGGCAGCTTTGCCGTGTGGGACCCTGCGCGCAACTACTGGAAAAACAAAACAGAAGAACGCTCAAATCGCCCACCCGCCTATGTATTCAGCCCAAAAGAAGTATGGGATGGCTTGCAACGTGATGATGGCGCCTGGCTGTGCAACGGCCTGATCCGCGACTGGGCAGGCTGGCAAAAAGAAAAAGGCCGCGCCTTTGAGTATCTGCTTGCCGTGTTGTCTGCATTGTCGCCATCCCCTGCTGAGCCACTGCAAGCAGGCTCATTGACGCGCATCAGCCTTGATGACGTGCGAGACATGCCCACACTGAAAATGCCTTACGGGCAGGATGTGGCGGTGGTGCATGCATCCTCTGGCATGCGCCGCGTGATTGCACTGGCCTATTTTTTGGTGTGGTGTTGGGAAGAACACCTGAAAGCCAAAGAACTGCTGGGCGAAGAGCCAGAAACAAAAGCCACCTTTTTGATTGATGAAGTGGAATCACATCTTCACCCAAGATGGCAGCGAACCGTCATCCCTGCGCTGATGCAGGTGATGGCCAAACTCACCACGTCGGCAGAAGTCCAGCTGATTGCCGTAACCCATTCCCCACTGGTGATGGCCTCCGTCGAACCCCAATTCGACCCGCAAAAAGACGCCTGGTGGGATCTTGATTTAATTTGCTCTGCACATCGCGAAGCCTCAGTCACGTTCACCAAACGCCAATTTGTACGCCTGGGTGACGTTTCCCGCTGGCTGGTAAGCGACGCTTTTGACATGGATAGCGCACGATCTCTGGAAGCCGAAGTATTGTTGCAGCAAGCAGGAAAAATCCTGTCTGAAGAAGTGATTGACGCCGCACAGGCAAAAGCGCTGGATGCAGCATTACGCACCGTATTAGGTGACACAGACCCCTTCTGGATTCGCTGGCGCTACGTTGGCGAAAAACAAGGGTGGCTAAAATGATCCCCGTGACAGCACAACCCGAACCCGCTGATTTTGATGCCAAGGTTCGCAAAAAGGGCCTGGCGTATCTTAACAAGCACGGGTTTTTGCTGAGCCAGCCCTTACCTGCCACAGCACAAATAGCGCCTTATTGGCGCGACTGCTTGACTGACCTACACCAAGCATATGGCGGGGTATGCGCATACATCGGCGTATTTTTTGAGCGCGTGATGGGCGCTGGCAGTGTGGATCACTTCATCGCCAAATCCGCCCTTGCGGGGCAGGCCTACGAATGGAGCAACTATCGGCTGGCCTGCTCGACCATGAACAGCCGGAAACGTGAATACAACGATGTGCTGGACCCATTCTTTCTTGCGCCCAATTCATTCTGGCTGCAACTGTCTACTGGGCATATTTATCCAAATCCGCACTTGGCCGCACAGCCAAGACGTATTGTTGAGCAAACCATTGAACGGCTTGGCCTGGATGGCCCTGCATGTCGGGAACTGCGGGCGCGCTTGTACCAGGAGTATCTGGAGTATCAACTTCCCTCAGACTACCTGAGGAAATTGTCACCTTTTATCTGGAGTGAGGCAGGGCGTCAGGGGGTGTTATAACATAGGGCCGAGATAGATCATTGAGGGATATGATTTACCCGAGAAAACATGGTGCTTAGTCATTAAAAAACCATACCAAAGATGACAATCTTTACAAAAATTTATAAGCACACTATAATTCATTTTTTTATCCAAATAAACTTTGATAAGTCGTGCAGTCTCACCTTTAAAGGTTTGATGCCGCCTCACTTTCCTCTATGGGCAAATTTAGCAAACACGCCGCCAATGATATTCGCGTGCCTTGTTGACTGAATAATCAAAATGGTAGTCGCATCAAAATTACATAAAAAGCCATATGCCAAGAATTAAAAACTTCATTTCCGCTAGTCAAGAAGTATTTTTCGCCCGTGTGTGCATTAAAAATAATTACAAAGGAGGATGGTATAATGCCCCGCATTACTGAGAAGTCATGGCTCATTGAGTTTTTATTTTGCCGAGAAATATTTAAAGGCCCGGACGGTAGGCCATTGTACAAATACCAAGTTACCGAACCAGAATATCAAATACTAAATAACATGCTTTGCTCTAGCTTTGGGTTTCGCTTGGATACGGCTAACCCACATTTCGCAGCATGCTTTTGTCTTTTTGTGAGTGAGCAATATCGTAGAGATTACAACGGAATATGGTCTTGGGCAGGTGCAGAAGAGGCATTAGGCGTAAGCTTAAACCAACTGCAGCATGCTCAATTGACTGATGCGGGGCTGAAGTATTGGAAAAGGCCTATACGTTCTCGGGAAAATGGCCGAGATTGGCTGGGTTCGTTGTTTGCAGAAGGCGGCTTGCCATGGCCATTGGTCCAAAGTGAATCCCATGGCTTTGGGAAAGCTGTACGTCGAGGTATCAAGCACTATTATCGGACCGAAGGCAATCGTAGAACCACGGCAGATTTAATGGCTGACTTTGAAGAAGGACTGCCTGTTCCTTTTCGTAGCCTAGAGACGCGCCAGTTGCTGGCAGGCATCGTTGATCAACTTATGTATCTGGTTGGACATTACCCACTCAAGGATCAACCAGATCCAGCTAGTTATCTTAATCAGCAAGACCCCGGCTGGACAGAGGCTTTTCCGATTCCTTTAGATGAAAATAATGCCCGATCATTGGTCAATGATTGGCTACGTGATGCTGACCAGAAACACAGAGAGCGCAAAGAAGCACGCAAGAACGCTCAGGCGTTTACCTGCGAGCACTTTCTACATGGAGCGTTGCCCCAATGGTCGATACGCACCGATCTGATCCTTCCCTCCGAAGAAACTTTTGCGATAGACCCAACGACTCTGGGCAGGACTCGCTTGGAACTGGCCTACTACGAAGGCGAGCGGCTTCTGGCCCGTGGTGGTGCCGTTTATGGCCAACTCACCACTGAAGGCATCAAGATCCGTTTCGCCAATCCTCAGGTCACGGTGGAGCGGCACACGCTCGACGAGCCGCTGAGCCTGCGCCTGCTGGACAACGGCCACATGGTCCATTGCCTGTTCTTCGATAGCAGCGCACTCGATTATCGGGAGGCTCCCCTAGTTTTCGAGAATCGCTCCGAGCGCTGGCAACTGGTGGCCACTTCCAGTTGCTCAGTGGCGTCCGGACTGGCTCGACTTCGCATCCCCCAAGACTTTTCCATCACCAGTGAAGGTGCAGCTCCAGACACCTTGGCGCAGGATGCGGAGCATGGTCACTGGGTAGAGATACACTCGGACCTGTCTCTGGCCAAGGGGGCCGACCACTACCAAATCGAGCTGAACCAGGCTGGCGGCGACGACCGCAAACCCACCCTGATGGGCGTTTTCGCACTCTACGAAAGTTCCCCCTCCATCGTCTTCCTGGGCTGGCCACGCCTTGAGCTACCCGAAGACTACCCCCACTCCCGGGACGAGCTGCTCGAGTTCGTCAACGGCGAGCTGCTGGACCGCCAGCGCAACAGCAGCTATGGTTTCGCTCGCTACACCCTGCGCCACCGCTCGGGCAAAACGCTGCTGCAGCGCCGCTTTGGCGTCCTACCCAGGGAATTCAGTCTGTCCCTGTTTCCTGAACAGGGGCAGCAACCTGCACGCCTTCTCCCCAAAGGCACACACCAGCTTGATCTGCAGGTTGTCAGCAATAGCCTGGCAGTGAAGCAGTCCGAATATGCTTTGCACTTGCATCACAAAGGGAATAATCCCCCTGCAACCTTTATTCTGGAGGCTGGTCACGGCCTCCCCCCCATTCAACTTCGCCTACCCTATCCCTGCCAGGGCGCTCGTCTCCTGGATCAGCATGGAAACCCATCTCGGATCCGCGAACTGACACTGGCGGAACTGACGGGCTACCGCATCGTACTGACCTCCGATCTTCCACAGGGCCAGACGTTCTACATGGGGTTGGAGCTGATCTGTATGGAACAACCACACCCAAAACGCAACTTCGACATCCGGGTAGGCTGTGCGCCAGTCATGCTCAGCCTATTCAGTTACTTGAGCGATATGCTGAACATGCTCGGCGCGGTTGATGAACAAGATGCTTATATCAGGATTTCCCTGGAAACTGAGCAGCCGCTGCTGAGGCTCGATATCCGACGCTATGGGGGGCGACTCCAGTGGGAGGGGCGACATGCTTTTTATATCTGCAACTCCTCACATGTTGCCATGTTGGAGGGTATTCGGGCCGAGGCAATGCTCCTTTCCGACCCCAAGCGCATACCGCTGGAGCTAATAGAAAGAACCAGCGAGACCGTGGGCACTGGCTGTTTCGAAATCCCGCAGGCAATGCAGTCTCAGGGGCCATGGCTGATCTACCCGGGTGAACAGTCAAGCGTTCATTTTCGTCCGAGCCTGTACATCAGGCCGGATAACAGTCTCGACTCAGAGTTCGAAGTGCATTCGCTGCATCGCGCCGCCGAGCTTTTTCACCCCATGCGCAATCCGCATGTTATCGAGCAGCAGATTGCCGCCATGGCGACCGACTTCAACCACAGTGGCTGGCAGTATCTGGCTGACTTGAAGCAGTACTACCGCCACCTGCCACTGTCATCCTTCGAGACCTGGAAAGCCCTATCGCGCAATCAGGAAGCACTGAGCTTCGCGGTATTCCGGCTAGAAATGGACGAATCGTTCTGCGCACGCATACGCGACGAGCTTGCTGTCATCTGGGAGGCTGTCCCGCTTCCGCTATGGGTAAAGGCCTACCAGCTATTTCACGATAGCATGCGCCTGACCGGGCTTCCCGAAGCGCTGGTCAACAATCTCGTCTCGAACCGGGCCAGCGTGCTGCGTTGCATCGTTTCCGGCTTCGACTACCTGGGCGACTATCTGAGCTGTGGCAACCGCAGTTCGCTGACCAGAGTCCCACCAGAAATTGTTCTGCCCGGGTGGTACCAGGATCTGCGGCGTCTTCACGAGTCCAATCGGAACTGGCCCACCCTGCTCGGCAGCGAGCTTTCCAGCTGGATCGACAGGCAGCGGCTCTCTCCTCTAGTGAAAGCCCTTTCGCTGGTGGAATTCACCGATGCCGTGGCTTACCTGCCGATCTTCATGGCCTTCGTCACTGCTGGCAAAGCTAGAATCACCGATCTGGCGGCGACACCAGCCTATCTGAAGTTTGCCATTCGCCTGGTTTCCGATTTTGACCGTCAGGGCTGGTTCATACCGGTACACGCCCTGATGGTGTCCTATCTGCTCGCCTCGCAGGATGAGGCATAAGGAGTTGCGATGCGCTTTTTCAGGAATCTGATCGAGCAAAGCCTTGAGCGAACCAGAGAAGCAACGCTGGGTGTTTTGGGTATCAGCCATCCGGGCCTGCGCCAGCATCTGAGCCAGAACATGGTGAACGAGCTGGGAGCCGATGGCTGTTTCCTGGCCCCACCGGTGTTCGAGCACACCTTTGGCTGGCAGGAGTCCGATATACATCTGCAGGAGCTGCAGGGGGAATTGCTTTCGACAAGCTTGCTGGATACGTTGGACAACCCTCATCCACCGTATGAGCCTCCCAAAAAGCACCCATACAAATTCAGCAAAGCCCAGCACCCTTATGTCCACCAGTTGCATGCCTGGCGCACGTTGCTGGATGAAAAGCCACGCTCGGCTGTCATCACCACCGGCACCGGTTCGGGCAAGACCGAATGCTTCATGGTACCGATCCTCGAAGACCTGGTTCGCGAGCATGAGAACAGCAACACAGCCCTAGTGGGCGTCCGCGCCCTGTTCCTCTACCCGCTCAATGCCCTGATCAACTCGCAGCAGGAGCGCCTTGACGCCTGGACCCACAAGTACAGCAGCAACATCCGCTTCTGCCTGTACAACGGCAAGACCGAAGAACGCGCCGACAAGGTCCGCAAGGAACAGCAACAGAAGCCTAACCAGATCCTGTCGCGGGAACTGCTGCGCAAGGAACCGGCGCCGATCCTGATGACCAACGCCACCATGCTTGAGTACATGCTGGTGCGTCAGGTCGACAACCCGATCCTGGAGATTTCCAGGCAGCAAAAATCGTTGCGCTGGATCGTCCTTGATGAGGCACACACCTATGTAGGCTCGCAGGCGGCGGAAATGTCCCTGTTGCTGCGCCGGGTGGTCCAGGCCTTCGGCAGGCAGTCCGAGCAGATCCGCTTCATCGCCACCTCGGCCACCATCGCCGGCGCCGATGCGCAGGACCGACTGAAACGCTATCTGGCCGACCTGGCGGGCGTACCACTCGACCAGATCGAAGTGATTGGCGGCTCGCGCGTCTGGCCCGATCTGGCATTCGACTCTGCAAGCAACGATATCGGCCTGCAGGCTATCCGGGATATCGAACCGGAAACGGCAGTATCCGCCACACGCTTCAAGGCCCTGTGCGACAGCACCATCGCCAGGAGCCTGCGCCATGCGGTGGTCAGCTCCGACAAGCCCCTCGACTTGCACGACCTGATTGGTACAGTTTCCGAGCAGTTGCAGAGGGGCAGCCTCCTCGAACAGCAGCGAGAGGTGCTCGACTGGCTCGACACCATGACTGGAACGAATCCAGCGGAAGGGCAGCCGCCATTCCTGAAGCTACGCATCCACCTATTCCAGCGCATGCTGCATGGCCTCTGGGCCTGTGTCGATCCGCAGTGCAGCGCCAAATCCAGCCATCTGCAGGACTGGCCTTTCGGCAACGTCTATGTGACCCAGCGAACACGCTGTGAGTGCCATGCGCCGGTATACGAGCTGGGCTTCTGCGACGACTGCAAGACGCCGCACCTGCTGGCAGAAGATCGCAATGGCGAACTGCACCAGCCCAGCCCTTACGCCGGCGATGAGTTCGCCCTCAATCACGAAAACGGTGGCGAGGATGCGCCAGCCGAACTGTTGACGGCGAATGCCGCCAGCACACGCCTGATCATTGCCGGACTGCCGGCGGCGCATGAGCCCTACTTCCCGATCACTTTCGATCTGGATAGCCAGAAGCTGGGTGCAGTGAGCGCCACTCGCAACATCAACATTGTGCTTACCGAGGAAAAGGATGGCTGCTGCAGCCACTGCGACAACTCATCGTTTGGCACCAGCGACTTCCTGCGAAAAGCCTACCTCGGCGCACCGTTCTACATTGCCAACGCCGTGCCGACCGTCCTGGAGTTCTGTCCCGATCCTGACAAGGCGGATTGCGAAGGCCGCTCTCCCGAAGAGCTGCCGGGGCGCGGACGCAAGCTGATCACTTTCACCGACAGCCGCCAGGGCACCGCACGCATGGCAGTGAGGATGCAGCAGGAGGCCGAGCGCTCGCGGCTACGCGGGCTGGTGTTTGAAACGCTCAGAAATGCTCAGGCTAAGGCCGATGCAGCACCCAAGGACACTCCAAGCGGCAATCCTGCCGAGCTTCTTGCCCAGGCAGAAAACCTGGAAAAAATGGGCATGGCTGGCATGGCAGCAGAACTGCGTAGGCAAGCTGAACTTTTGCAGTGCGGCGCCGCACCCGCCAATCATGCTGAGACCATTCCTTGGTCGCAGATGGCCGACACCATTGCGGCAGCCAGGGATATCGACCAGTTCATCCTGCGCTACAACCGCTATGCTAACCCAGCGCTGTTCGATGGCTACGAAGGCGGTCTGACTATGGCACGTCTGCTGCTGGCCCGCGAGTTCTCCCGACGTCCCAAGAATCAGAACAGCACGGAAACGCTGGGACTGATCAAGGTCGGCTACCAGGGATTGGAGAAGGTGATGACGACTCCAGCCCTGTGGGTCGATACCCGAGCCATCTCTGCGACCGACGATGCTCATACCTCTAGAAGCGCTCTGACGCTGGGCGACTGGCGTGACTTCCTCCAGGTTGCACTCGACTTCTACGTCCGGGAGAACACCTTCATCCCGATGGAACACAAGATGCGCCGCTGGATGGGCAGCCGCTTCAGCCCCAAAGCGCTTTATTCACCCAAGAGTGATGTACAGGAAAGCAGTAGCACCAAAAAGTGGCCGCAGATCAAGCCTGGCATCCCCCACCGCCTGATCAAGCTGCTTGAACTGGCAACAGGACTGGATCGCACCATGAATGCCGATGCCGACAAGATCAACAGCTGGCTTGAAGCGGCCTGGCTGGCGCTGGTCAATACTGGCATTCTGGAGTCTTCCGATGCCGGCCATCGTTTGCGCCTAGAAACCCTTACCTTCTCGCTACCGACAGAGGGGTGGGTCTGCCCTTTGACCCGGCGGGTCTTTAGTACTACCTTCCGTGGTCTGACACCCTATCTCCCGCGAAAACTGCTGAGCCAAGACTACCGCTGCCAGAAGATCCAGCTTCCCGTCCTGAGCAGCCTGATGCCGGACGGCTCCCCTGTGCCCAAGCAGGTGCAAATCCGCCAGTTGGTCGCGAAAGATCCCGTGATTACCCAACTGCGCAAGGAAAACCTGTGGACGAACATCAGTGATCGCACGGTCGAGGGCGGTTTCTACTATCGAACCGCAGAGCACTCGGCGCAGCAGTCAGCAAAACGGCTGGATGACTATGTCGAGGAGTTCAAACGCGGCGATATCAACGTCCTGAACTGCTCTACCACCATGGAAATGGGCGTGGATATCGGTGGCATCTCCGCCGTGGTGATGAACAATCTACCACCACATCCGGCCAACTATCTGCAGCGCGCTGGCCGAGCCGGGCGACGCAACGAGGCACGGGCCATCGCTTATACGCTATGCAAGGCTGATCCGCATAACCAGCGTGCCTTCGCCAAGCCAAAATGGCCATTCGTGACTGCCATTCCGGCACCGAACATCACCCTCAGCTCTGTACGGATCGTACAAAGACACGTCAACTCGCTGTTGCTGGCGCTATTCCTGCGCATACACAGCAGCAATGATGGTGACCGCACCAAGCTGACCTTGCACTGGTTCTTCGCTCCAAACAACTCACCTGCTCAGCAGTTCATAACCTGGCTTACGGCCAGCCCGAATGAATTTGACCGTGCTGTGAAGCAGCTGGTGCGCGGCACCTGCCTGGAAAGTCGCTCGCTCAACTCGATCACCGGCGAAACCCGACTGGCATTGCGCGACCTCGAAGAGAGCTGGCTGGGCGAGTATCGCAACATCAACCATAAGCTACAGGCTGCCAACGACGGGCCGTACAAGAAGGCCCTGGCGCTGGAGAAGCAGCGCCATGAAAACGAGTACCTGCTTCGCTATTTGGCGTCGTCTGCATTCCTGCCGGGCTATGGCTTCCCGACCGACGTGGTGAGCCTCAAGACCTACAACGTCGAGGACTTCCTGCATCAGCAGCGGAAAAGCGATGCCAGTCGCGAGGACAGCATCTTCGACAATAAGGAAATGCCCTCGCGCAGCCTGAATATCGCCATTCGCGAATATGCCCCCGGCGCTCAGGTGGTAATCGATGGCCGCGTCTACCGTTCTGCCGGTGTCAGCCTACAGTGGCATGCCGACGGGCAGGTCAACGAAGCACAGAAATTCGACATCGCCTGGCGCTGCCCTGAATGCGGGAACACGGGGGTGATCGAACACGCCTATGCAAATAACGAGGGACTGTGCTGCGCGCATTGTACGACCCCGATTCCACCCAGCGAGCGCCGCATGGTGCTGCGTCCGGGTGGCTTCTTGACCGACTTCTACGAAGAAACCACCAACGACGTCACTTCGCAGAAGTTCATCCGCGTCGAGCGACCGCGCATCCAGCTGAATGGCGAAAGCATCGCCCTACCCGACCAGCGTTGCGGCTTTGTGCGCTTCGGCCATGACGGCAGCGTCTTCCATCACTCGTCCGGCGAACATGAAAAGGGTTATGCCATTTGCCTGACCTGTGGACGCGCGGAATCCATGCTCGCCTCGGGCGAAGTGCCCAAGGATCTGCTGCCCGATCAAGCTCACCGCCCGGTTGGTGGACTGGCAGAAAGTCGCAAAGAGCGTGACTGCTCGGGCGAAGCGGTCAAGGCCGATTTGCACCTGGGCTACCAGATCCGTACCGATGTACTGGAGGTTTTCCTTAGGAATCCGCAGACAGGAGAATGGCTCTCCGATACTCCTGAAGGTCGTCTGATTGCGACAACACTCGCTGTTGCACTGCGCGACGTGATCGCCGACCGGCTCGGTATCGCCAGTAGCGAAATGGGCTTTGGCTATCGCCTCGACCGGGACCTAGATACGCGGCAAGGCCGCTCAGTTATCCAACTGTTCGATGAAGCCAGTGGTGGAGCCGGCTTTGTGCTAACCGGCCTGAACAAAATTGCGTTGCTGCTGGGCAAGACTTTGGAACGTCTGCACTGTCCGGTCAATTGCGAGAATGTCTGCTCGCACTGCCTGGCCAGTCAAGACAGTCGAGTCGAGCGTGAAGAACTGGATCGCAAGCTGGCGCTACAGTGGCTGAGTAAATCCCAGTTGGTGGAGCATTTGGTAGCTCTGTCAGGTTGAAACGCGCGCGCATGTGCGCAAATTTACGCCTTTGTATTGATCCAGTTTTTTCGAACACACCGATGGAGCCAGCCGCTCAAACCTGCATTCGTGCTGGCTTGAGTCGGCATAGTCTTTTAAACTCCGCTCGGCTTATACGATACCGTACTGCTGGATGTCACCCTCACCCCACCACCCCCACCTCTTTCTTCTCACCCACCCCC
>ERZ650312.2052-NODE-2052-length-11238-cov-12.311991_pt1 | contig 11238 bp, 9 predicted proteins | sample MGYA00376248_ERZ650312 | MGnify/ENA primary metagenome ERZ650312 (study PRJEB26733, sample SAMN07839316) | wastewater metagenome | biome: urban; feature: wastewater treatment plant; material: waste water | place: USA: North Carolina | collected 2016-07-28 ... | reverse complement strand
ACCACACGGCATTGCATCACTTTTTCTAAATTACGTGCCTGTGCAGGACTGAGTGCATGATCAAAAATGACCAAATTGGCGTCGTGTTCTTTGACCAATGCGGCAATTTCTTCGGCTTTGCCTGAGCCAATAAAGAGTTTGGCATCGGGTTTACTACGTTGAGTGTGGACGTGTTGTAAAACTTCTGCACCCGCAGATTCAGCCAAGAGCTGAAACTCTTCGGCATCGAGGTCTTCTAAAATTTGGACAGCGACACTGACCAGTACAACACGCTCGCCATTTTGATGTGGCACAAAATTTTCCACTCAGCGCAATCTCCATGCTAAAGCTTTATTCTAGTAGAAAAAATGCCTGTGCAGGGAATTAGATGATTGGATTTTTCCTGTACCTTGATTTATTGGCATTTCAGTGTGTATAAACTCAAATGTGAGGATGATCCAAATATAGAATTTGTTTATTCAGATTAGAATTCTTAAAGACCGCTTTAAATCCATAATTCAGTCCTTCATCTTTACCATCTCCCACAGGAAGAAAGGACTTTTAATATCCACTTAACTTATTTTTCATGATTATTTTTTTTGATTTCTGAAAGAGCGCTAATTTTCGAAGAGTCGCATGTTTGCATGCGGGTTTCGGTTTTTCTTATCAACGCAAGTTATTATCAATGCAAGTTCAGATTGAACAGTATAGAATGAGCAAAATTTAGACCTTTATACTTTGTTTTGCGTTTAACAATTAGTGATGACCCTATGAACCCAGCTGTTGAAACTCACACATCTCCAATTCATGGTTTGGCAAAGCTTGCTTTGTATAGCAAAAAAGTTCTGGCAACGGCTGGCGCGATTGGTGAAGGGTTTTATTTGGTCTATCGTCATCAATTGTATAAAGACACCAACAACCCGAATAATACGCGCTATGTACAATATTTTTGCCGTCAATTGTGCAAAGTTTTTAATATTGAAGTGCAAATTCATGGTGAAATTCCGCATGACCCTGCGCTATGGGTCAGTAATCATATTTCGTGGTTAGATGTAGCGGTATTGGGTTCTAGTGCGCGGGTATTTTTTCTGGCCAAAGCTGAAATTGAAAAATGGCCGTTATTGGGTAAGTTAGCCAAAGGCGGTGGGACGCTATTTATTAAGCGTGGCTCTGGCGATTCAGTCAAAATTCGTGAACAAATCACGCAATTTCTAAAACAAGATATTCCCGTATTGTTTTTTCCTGAAGCGACTACGTCAGATGGAAGCAAAATTAAAAAAGTGCATGGTCGTATTTTAGGGGCGGCGATTGAAGCGAAACGACCTGTGCAAATTTGTCTGATTTGCTATGTGAATCAGCAAGGTGAGTTAGATACCGTTGCGCCGTTTATTAATGACATGACTTTTGTTGATCATGTGAAAGATGTTTTGGAAATGCCGAAAGTGACAGCGCATTTAATGGCTTTGCCTGCAATTGCGGTTGAAGGGCACGATATTGAATCTTTAACTGCTGTGGTACAGGAACGCATGACAGAAGGTTTGGCTGAATTGCATCGTCAGGTATTAAAACCACAAACGCTGACATCATAAAACAAGCTTAGGCGTGTTTTATTTGCTAAACATAGCCTAAGCAAATCATGTTGCTCTAAAAACAATGGTCATCATCCAACAGCTTAAATATTTCGTTGCTACATAAAACCTTCGATTGGCAACCATGAAGTGATTTTCATTGCTGCACGTTGATACCATTTCATCCCTGGTTCTTTTTTCAGAATTTGAGTTTCACCTTGTGGATTTTTTAACTGCCATTGAATGTTTTGCTGCGCATCCAAAACCAGTTTATAAGCATATTTAGACAAATTGACATCCATGGTCTGGTGAACTGCGCGAGCCAATGGCGGACTATTTAAAATTACTCCAATTTCAGTGTTTAAATATGCCGAGCGCGGATCAAAATTAAACGAACCAATAAACACCTGTTTTTCATCCAGCGCCATGAGCTTGGCATGTAAACTAGAACGGCTTAAACCTTTCATACTGACTTTGGCTTTTTTGGAAATTTCTTGCGTATGTGTATTTAGGTTTTCCATTTCAGGTTGTGCCAAAAACTCATAGAGCTGCACGTTATTTGCCAATAAATCTTCCCGATATTTTGCATAAAAAGCATGTACTACTGGGACATCGTTGGCTTTAAAGGAGTTGGTCAGTACGCGTACCTGGATGCCATCATTCGCTAAGTTTTTTAGTTTTTCTGCCCCTGATTGTTCAGGGACAAAATAAGCAGAAATAATATCGACACTACTACTTGGCTTTTCTAAATGCGTCAGCAGTTGAAAGTTGAGATGTTCCTCTTTTGAGGCACGGTCTTTAATTTTACTCGGCGCATCTTTGACCACTTCAGCACTAACCCAATCGAAATTAATGCTATGCGTCATCCACTGTTCAATCGCTTTAGAACGAGTCACCAAATCTAAATAATTTTGTACAGTGGCTTCTTGATCGTGCTGTTCTAATTGCTGTTTTAAGCTTTCATAACGCAAGGTGTAATGTCGTGGATTGACCAGTTGCTTGACTGAATAAGCATAGTCATCATTCCAGTATTCATCAAAAGAGTGAATGATTTCATCCGAAGCTGAGCCGACTAACATCACATCGACATCAGAAAATTGATAATTGTCGCTGACGTTATAGTATTGATTGCTCATATTGCGCCCACCAATCAGAGAAATTTGGTTATCGGCAATAAAGCTTTTGTTGTGCATACGACGATTAATACGCTTCAAATCCAAAATCATGTCCATGGCACGATAATGTCGAAAGCGATATGGATTATATAGTTTGATGTCGATATTGACATGTTGATCGAGCGCGAGATAAATGCCTTCCATTTTTTTGGCATTGTTATCATCTACCAATAAGCGGACTTTCACGCCACGATCTGCCGCACGAATAATGGCATGTAGCGCAAGCGCGCCAATTTTATCGTTATCCCAAATATAATATTGTAAATCTAAAGATTTTTCTGCCTTATTAATCAGGTAGATACGTGCTGCTAGGGCTTCTAGTGGATCATATAGGACATGATAACCCGTAAGCTGCGGATATTTTTCGCGTAGCGGCAGTACGATTTTAGCCAAACTGGTTTGATCGGTTGGGGTTTCAAACGCCATTTGAATCGGATGTTCAATCTGTTTGGGCAGCGTGCTACAGCCTGAGAGTGTCAAAACGAAGGCGCAACTCAGCCATAAGAGGTTGTGCCGAATATTTTGAAATGGGGCGGATGAGCTGCGGTTTGCCAAATTAAATTCCTTTTTAGCACGGGGAGCAAATAAGTTAAAAATAGGGTTTGAGTATAATTGTCAGCTATGAAAAGATAAATATGACAATACAGATATATGAAGTGCAGGGGCTAAATGGGACATCTGGGTTTAGCGCAGCATTGAATAGCAGAAGTATGAAGTAATAGAGAATAAATATGTGGAATAACGATTCAGTCGTGTTGTATTTCTATATTGGTATGGCGATTTTGGCGTTGTGGGCAGTTTCGCAAGCATGGCGCAGTCAGGCCAATACAGAAACCATTCACCCGTTTAAGGCCTTTGTGCATTTACTGGCATTTTATTTGTCTTACCTGTTGCCGCCTTTGGTTTTTTTTAGTGTTTATGCGGGTGTTCAGGGCTATTACTCCATCCACGAAGCAATTTTTGTATTTTTAGTCAGCGCAGTGTTGAGTTATGCACGTTTTATTGAGCCGCATTTGATTCAAGTTAAAACTACTCAATATCAAATTCATCCAGATCGCCGTTTATCCAAGCCCGTCAAAATTGCTTTAATTGCAGATTTACATATTGGTTTATTTTCTGGACATGAGCGTCAATTAAAGCAAATTGTGAAGAAACTCAATTTGCAAAACCCTGATATTGTGGTTGTGGCAGGCGACTGGACTTATGAGCCTGAAAATAAATTGGTCGAAGAATTGGCAGTTTTAAAAGAAATTTGTGCGCCTGTGTATTCGGTAAATGGCAATCATGATGAACAGTATCCAGGCCCGCCCATTCAGGAGCTGTTAAAAACGGCTTTAGAACAAAATAATGTAATTGATATTGAAGGCAGAATTGTCGAATTTGATGAGTTTCGTTTGCTCGGTATTGGCGATTTATGGGCAGGTAAAACCGATATGCGCTATATGCCTGATTTACCTCAGGACAAGCCGTGGGTGTTGTTATCACACAACCCCGATACAGTCGATATGGTGCCAAAATTGCCGACACGCCCTTTGATGTTGGCAGGACATACTCATGGTGGGCAGGTTGAACTGCCATGGTTGACCGATTATGTGATGAAAAAAGTATCCATTTTAGGGCATAAAAAAGGCTTATATCGCCATGATCATGCCGATGTGTTTGTGACTGTGGGCACAGGAATGGTGGGTGTTCCTTTTCGTTTTGGTGTGCCACCCACGATTGATATGATTGAATTATTGTAAGTATTGTGATTATCATTCATATGAAAAAACCAGCCTCGGCTGGTTTTTTTGATGCAATATTTACGCTTAAATTTGGTTGTTCACATCATCATGCTTGGTTTCTCGAATCATGAAGAATGCGATTAAAGACAAGATGGATGCTGCACTTAAATAATAGCCAACTGCAGCCAAGCCATAAGTGGTGGCGAGTTTGGTGGCAATCAGTGGGGCAAACGATGCGCCAAAAATACCCGCCAAGTTAAAGGTGAGTGCCGAGCCTGTATAGCGTACAGATGTTGGAAAAATTTCAGACAAGACTGTACCAATTGGCCCGTAAGTAAGCCCCATAATCGCCAAGCCAATACACAGGAACATAAATACAATCCACGTGCTGCCTGAAGCAAGCATATCTGCAAAGAATAAGCCAAAAATTGCAGAGACGATGCACACCGCAATAGAGGTAGTTTTACGTCCAAATTTTTCGGCTAAAACGGCTGAGAGGGGAATAAATGCGGCAAAACACAATGTGGCTAGTAGTTGAAGTTTTAAGAATTCTTCACGTGAATAGCCCAGTTGTTTGGTGCCCCATTGCAAGGCAAATACGGTAGTCAGATAAAACACCACAAAGGTACAAATTGCAGCGATTGTTCCGAGCACTAACATTTTAGCGTGTTTTTTAAAGACCTGAATAAATGGCACATTGACTTCTTTTTGTTTATTCAACACTTTTTGGAAGGCAGGCGTTTCATGCAGTTTTAAGCGAATCCATAAACCGACAATCACCAATAAGGCACTCGAAATAAACGGGATGCGCCAGCCCCATGTCATAAAGTCTTGCTCGGACATCAGCGCACCTAAAATGAGGAATGAACCTGTGGCAAGAATAAAACCAATCGGTGCGCCCAATTGTGGGAACATGCCATACCAAGCACGTTTACCTTCAGGGGCATTTTCTGTGGCTAACAGTACCGCACCTGACCATTCGCCGCCTAAGCCTAAACCTTGTCCTAAACGACACAGTGCCAATAATATTGGTGCGACAATGCCAATTTGTGCATACGTTGGCAGTAAACCAATACAGACTGTAGAAATCCCCATGGTCAATAATGCCGCGACCAAAGTGGCTTTGCGTCCAATCCGATCTCCTAAATGTCCAAATAACGCTGCGCCAATTGGACGGGCGATAAAGGCAATTGCAAAGGTGGCGAGAGATTGAATGGTTGCCGTCATTGGGTCAGTACTGGTCGGAAAGAACAGATACGGGAAAATAATGACTGCCGCAGTGGCGTAGATATAAAAGTCAAAAAACTCGATGGTGGTACCGACCAAGCTTGCAGTCAGTACTCGAAATTTAGAATTTTGAGTCGGCTGTTCAGCGGCAGCAGTAGATGAAGATGCCATACAGGACCTTATGTAAAGTGAATTTTAAATGAAAGTGCAATTTGGCACAGACCGCACGGGCAGAAAAACTAGTATACACTTCTTGTAGTTATACTTTTTTGAACAAGAAGTTGGTCACAAAACTGTATCCATGAATATCGTCAAAGTCTAACCGTTTTATCTGTAAGGCATGAACGAGATTCAGCATGATTAAATCACATACAGATAAATTGCCAGAAAGTGTGCGCCTGCACCAATGAGGACAAATACATGCCAAATTGCGTGGGTATATCTTACGCGTTTTAAGGCATAAAACAATGCACCCACGGTGTAGGCAATCCCGCCAATCAGCAAAAAGGTCAGGGCTTGGCTGCTTAAATAGGCTTGCATATCGTCCATGACCAGAACGGCTAACCAACCCATCACCAAGTAAGCAATTAAAGAAATTTTATGAAAACGGTTGATGAATACCAGTTTAAAGAGGGTGCCAATCAAGGCAATTATCCATAAGGCAATTAACAAATATTGTGCTTTTTGCGTAGGAATCGCGATGGATAAAAACGGGGTATAAGTACCTGCTATTAAATAATAAATTGCGGTGTGATCTAGCTTTTTATAAAAATAACGACGGTCTGCTACGGTTGCCATGTGGTACAGCATTGAAGCAGAAAAAAGCAGTACCATGCTTAATGCATAGGCCCACAAACCTAGCCATTGCCCTGTGCTTAAATACGCACCTTTAATGATTAAAAGAATACCTGCAATAAATGCCAAAACCGCACCAACGCCATGACTCAGATAGTTAATCCGTTCTTCTTGCAGGTCATAATCAGACACTAAAGGGGCGTTTAATTTCATGGCGAATCTGCTTTAACTTCTTTAATTATACAACTGTATCGTAATTCAATTTTGCTTTTAGGGTAATAACAATTAAACTTGAATTGTAATTTTTCCAGGTTTTTATTATGTCGACTTTGGCTTCTCCCTCTGTGCAGGAACAACAATTCTTAGAGGCTTTTCAGCAAGCCATTGATACACAAAAGCTTGATCGTGTGGTGCTGAGTCAATATAAAGGTGAACTAGAACACTTAGAAAAAATCACTTTGCGGGTGATTCAGCTGAATCAAGATGCCGTTTTAAATTGTTTGTATCGCCATAAAACGCAGGATATCACCAAAAACTATCCTTTGGCAGAAGCGCAGATGCAATTGAGTCACTTATTGGCAGATTGTAAACAGGCCAATTTATTTACGAATGATCAGGAAATTCAGCTAAAAAAGAACAAGAAGAAAGCCATGCTCAGCATCAGTAAAACTGTACCGACTAGCGCGAAATCGAAAGAACCGCAAGGACATGACCGAGAAAAGCAGCGTTATGTCGATCAATCCAGCCCATTTTTACAACACTTGGGGATTAGCGATGCCAAAGCGCAAATTATTCCGAGCATGGCGCGGAAATGGAAACAGATTAATAAATTTATTGAAATTTTTTCGGGTGCCTTGGCGCAAATCAAAATTTCGGAAAATACCTTGCGCGTGGTGGATTTTGGTTCAGGCAAAGGCTATTTAACGTTTGCGTTATATGATTATTTGCAAAAGCAGCAATTTATTCCCTTTGTGACTGGGGTAGAACTGAACCCGAAAATGGTTGAGTTTTGTCAGTCGGTGGCGAGTGCTTCAGACTTTCAGCAGCTAGATTTTTTTCAGGGCGATGTGCGCACCTATCAGCCAGAACATTTAGATGTAATGATTGCTTTGCATGCCTGTGATGTCGCCACTGATTTTGCAATTCATACGGGTATTCGCCTGAATGCACAAATGATTATGTGCGCGCCGTGTTGCCATAAAGAGTTACGTCCACAATTACAAAGCCCAAGCGTTTTGCAACCGATGCTACAATTTGGCATTCATGCAGGACAACAAGCAGAAATGTTGACCGATACCATTCGTGCGTTATTGCTCAAAGCTTATGGTTATGACAGCAAAGTTTTTGAGTTTGTCTCTTTGGAACACACCAGTAAGAACAAAATGATTTTGGCAACCAAACGCCAAAATTGGAGTGAACCTGATCAAGCAATTTTGGCACAAATTCGTGATTTAAAAACCATGTACGGTATTCAAAGACATTCTTTGGAGTTGTTGTTGAACGATCAATGGGATCAACAGGGCATTGGTTCGAAGTGCTAAGCAAGATGGATCAGGATAAAAAGATGCAAAATTATGAAATTCAATCGGGCACTTGGGCACAGTTTGCGACAGAGGCCAAATCTATTCGTGAGCAAGTCTTTATTCAGGAACAGCAGATTGCCCCTGAAGATGAATGGGATCCACAGGATGCAGTTGCCTTGCATTTTGTGTTTTATATAGCAAAGCAGGCGATTGCAACAGCACGCTTATTGGAAAATCACAGTATTGGGCGGGTCGCGGTACTAAAGTCACAGCGTGGTTTAGGTGTGGGGCGTGTTCTAATGCAACATATTATTCAGGTGGCAAAGCAGCAGCAACGTCCGTGGGTTAAGTTGTCTGCGCAGGAACACGCGATTCCGTTTTATCAAAGTTTGGGTTTTCAGGTTGAGGGCGAGTCGTATTTAGATTGTGGTATTGCGCATGTAGATATGCGTTTAGTGTTTGAAAGTTGAATACAATGAAGATTGTGACATGGAATTGTAATGGTGCTTTTAGAAATAAAATTGAGCCTATTCTTCAATTTGATGCCGATATTTATATTATTCAGGAATGTGAGCATACGGAACAGGCAAAGAAAATTTATCGACAATATTTTTCTAATTTTGTTTGGAAAGGAAATAATAAGAATAAAGGCATAGGTATTTTTACAAAAGATGTTTTATCACTAGAAGTATTAGATTGGCAAGACAACAAACTAGAACTATTTTTACCTATTCAAGTTAATCAATCCTTTACGCTCCTTGCTGTATGGGCAAAACATGCAAACTCTCCAACTTTTGCATATATTGGTCAAATTTGGAAATATTTACAGTTACATCAACTAAAAATGCAAAATATTCCGCTCATTATTGGTGGAGATTTTAACAGCAACTCACAGTGGGATGTTTGGGATCGGTGGTGGAATCACTCCGATGTCATACGTATATTTAATGATCTAAAAATAAAGAGTCTTTACCATCACATTTCTAATGAGAAACAAGGGCAGGAAAGTCAAGCAACATTCTTTTTACAGCGAAATTTAGCGAAGGCATATCATATTGATTATATGTTTGCTTCTGAGCAATTTTGGAAAATAGATCAAGCTAGCATGCAGGTGGGAGATCAGCCACCTTTGCTAAGTTTGAGTGATCATTTACCACTATATTTTGATCTAGCACCCAAGTTTGAAAAATAGACCCTAAGAGTAGAGTCTATTTTCAAATGGTATTTAATTAGTGCCCATGTGCAGGTGCTTGCTCATGGCTTTCAGACATATTGGCATGTTCAGTTTCAGTCATAGCATGTGCGTCTGCTGTAGGTGCAGCTTTTAATACTTCTCGAGCTTCACGGTCAGCTTGTGCCTTTGCAATCGCTTCTTGTGACATAGCTGGTGCATTTTTAAACGCATGTTGCTGAGTATTCTGCTTTTGTTGCTGGCTAGGCATGTAGTCAGGTTCATTTGTAACCGCTAACCAGAAAATAAACATGAAAATACCACCCAAAATACAGAAAATAAAGAGTGCTTTCCAACCCCAAGGTGATTTTTCAGGAGTAAGGCGTTCGGTCATGTGCATCTACCCAATTTGAATCTAAATCTTAAAATTATGTAACTTTATAACATAAAATGCATAAAAAACGGATTAAATTCTATTCATGCAGGGATATTTATTATAATTTTAAGCAAATAAAAAGAGGGATGATGTATCCCTCTTTAAATTAAAAGTTAGATTTAAATGCTTGCTGCACCTGCGGCAACACGGTCTTGCAAGATTTTAGGTGGGGTAAAGCGTTCGCCATATTCTGCTGCAAGTTGCTGTGCCCGTGCTAAAGCCTGTGTTAAACCATATTGATTTAGAAACTGCAAAGCACCGCCTGTCCATGCAGGAAAACCAATGCCAAAAATTGAACCCACATTGGCATCAATGACAGATTCTAAAACACCTTCTTCCAAGCAACGTAAGCTGTCCAGTGCTTGCACAAATAAGAAACGGTCAATCATCTCTTGTTCAGCGATTTCGGTATTTTGATACCAGTGGCTTAACCCCGACCAAAGCTGTTTTTTACCCTGTTCAGGATAGTCATAAAAGCCTGCACCAGCAGCTTTGCCTTTACGCGAGAATTGATGAATCATGGTTTGAATGACTTCATCTGCACTCGACATTGGTCGGTCTTTCCCTTCGGCTTGCAACGCATTACGGGCTTCCTGTGCCACGTGTTCAGATAAGGTTAAAGATACTTCATCCTGAATGGCAAGTGGGCCAACAGGCATGCCTGCTTTTAAAGCAGCCATTTCAATTTTGGCAGGATGTACGCCTTCTGCCAGTAAGCGCAAGCCTTCCTGCACAAAAGTGCCAAACACCCGACTGGTAAAAAAGCCGCGGCTGTCATTGACCACAATCGGTGTTTTACCAATGTATTGCACAAAATCATAAGCTTTTGCCAAAGTATCGGCAGAGGTGTTTTTTCCTTTAATGATTTCTACCAACGGCATTTTATCGACAGGACTAAAGAAATGCAGTCCAATAAAGCGCTGTTGATCTTGCGCAGCTTGGGCAAGCCCGCTTATTGGCAAAGTTGAGGTATTGGATGCCATCACACCTTGTTCTGCCAGAAAAACTTCGGCTTCTTGTGTGACTTGCGCCTTGAGTTGAGGATTTTCAAATACCGCCTCAATAATCAAATCACAGCCTTGTAAATCGGCAGCCTGTGCCGTTGGATGAATATTGGCTAAGACTTGTGCTGCTCGCTCTGCACTTATACGACCTTGCGATACTTGTTTATCTAGTATTTTTTGACTGTAAGCTTTGCCTTTTTCAGCTTGTTCGATGGATACATCTTTAAGAACAACCGTAATCCCTTTGCTTGCTGTGGCATAAGCAATACCTGCACCCATCATGCCTGCACCTAAAATGCCAACTTTTTGGGTTTGATTCGGTGCAATGCCTTGCGGACGGCTAGAGCCCGATTTAATCGCATTCAGCCCATGCCAAAAGGTGCCAATCATATTTTTAGAAATTTGACCTGTTGCGAGCTGGGTAAAATAGCGGGATTCAATGCGTAAGGCTGTATCGACATCAACCTGCGCACCTTCTACTGCTGCGCTCAAAATTGCTTCTGGCGCAGGGTAACAGCCTTTGGTTTTGTCGCGTAGCATGGCAGGAGCAATCGAAAGCATTTGTGCGACAGCAGGCGTGGATGGTGTTCCCCCAGGGATTTTATAGCCTTTGACATCAAATACTTGTTGTGATTG
>ERZ650312.2047-NODE-2047-length-11252-cov-4.083505_pt1 | contig 11252 bp, 8 predicted proteins | sample MGYA00376248_ERZ650312 | MGnify/ENA primary metagenome ERZ650312 (study PRJEB26733, sample SAMN07839316) | wastewater metagenome | biome: urban; feature: wastewater treatment plant; material: waste water | place: USA: North Carolina | collected 2016-07-28 ... | reverse complement strand
AAGGTGTGTTACACAATATGGAACGCCGCTACCGCGAAACCGAATCCAACAGCGTGCGTGAAGAGCTGGCGAAATATATTGCCAATCAGCCATGCCCGAGCTGTAAGGGTAGCCGTTTGCGGCAGGAGGCTCGCCATGTCTATGTGGAAGGGGTGACCTTACCGCAGGTCTCTGAGATGTCGATTGGTGAGGCGCTTAATTTCTTTCACAACCTCAGTCTTACGGGGCAGCGTGCTCAGATTGCCGAGAAGATCCTCAAAGAGATCATCGAACGTCTCGGCTTCCTGGTTAACGTCGGCCTGAATTATCTGACGCTGTCCCGCTCCGCAGAAACATTGTCGGGTGGTGAAGCACAGCGTATCCGTCTGGCGAGTCAGATTGGAGCCGGTCTGGTTGGCGTCATGTATGTGTTGGATGAACCTTCGATTGGTTTGCATCAACGCGATAACGAACGTCTGCTGAATACGCTGTTTCATCTGCGTAATCTCGGGAATACCGTGATTGTGGTGGAACATGATGAAGACGCCATCCGTCATGCCGACTATGTAGTGGATATTGGTCCGGGGGCCGGTGTGCACGGTGGCGACATCGTGGCTCAGGGGACACCGGCGGAGATCATGACTAACAGTGATTCACTGACGGGCGAATATCTCTCCGGCCGTAAGAAAATTGAGGTTCCGCAGCAACGTCGCCCGATTGGTGAGAAGTGGGTCAAATTGCTGGGTGCTAACGGCAACAACCTGAAGAAGGTCGATCTGCATATTCCGGTGGGTGTGATGACGTGTGTTACCGGGGTTTCTGGTTCCGGTAAATCAACGCTGATCAATGACACGCTGTTCCGCATCGCCCATCGCGAACTGAATGGGGCGACTGTGGAGAAACCCGCGCCGTATTTTGATATTCAGGGGCTGGAACATCTGGATAAGGTGGTAGATATAGACCAGAGCCCAATCGGTCGTACACCGCGCTCGAATCCAGCGACCTATACCGGCTTGTTCACGCCAATCCGTGAACTCTTTGCCGGCACTCAGGAAGCCCGTTCACGCGGTTATCAGCCGGGACGTTTCTCGTTTAACGTCAAGGGCGGGCGCTGCGAGGCCTGTCAGGGCGATGGCGTGATCAAAGTGGAAATGCACTTCCTGCCTGATGTGTATGTGCCTTGTGATGTCTGCAAAGGCAAACGCTATAACCGCGAAACGCTGGAAGTAAAATACAAGGGTAAAACCATTCACGAAGTGCTGGAAATGACGGTAGAAGATGCCCGCGAATTCTTCGATGCGGTGCCCGCATTGTCCCGCAAACTGCAGACGCTAATGGATGTGGGGCTTTCTTATATTCGTCTGGGGCAGTCTGCTACTACGCTCTCTGGCGGTGAGGCGCAACGCGTGAAACTGGCTCGCGAACTGTCAAAACGCGATACCGGACAGACCCTCTATATTCTCGATGAACCGACGACCGGTCTGCATTTCCATGATATTCAGCAACTGTTGAATGTTCTGGAAAAGCTGCGTGATAACGGCAATACCATCGTCATCATCGAACACAATCTGGATGTGATTAAAACCGCAGACTGGATTGTCGATCTGGGGCCGGAAGGTGGCTCAGGAGGGGGGACGATCCTGGTGACAGGCACACCGGAGCAAGTGGCTGAATGTGCAGCATCACATACCGCGCGTTTTCTCAAGCCATTGCTGGATCGGGACAAAACCTGTCAGGCATGAGAACGAAATCAGAGACCGGCATTTGCCGGTCTTTTTCAATGAGGTAATAGCAGCTTATTGACACAGTCGGTTATATCTTCAATGTAGCCGACCGCATCAATTTTATTAATATGCTCTGTAGTGACATGCGCTATGTTTGGGGCATAACGTGTTAAATATGCCAGTTCGTTATGGAAGTATTTAGCAAAAATTTTATCCTTTGCCGTAAGAACAAATTTCAGTAACCGCGTTTCACCCATCATTGATGCCTGCTGAAAGGTATCGCAATATTTTCCGTTGGCAAATAATTCATCTGCATCTTTGAGGATATAAAAATACCCAGAATTATTATTTTTCTCTTTTACGGTAGCTAAGATATAGAAAGTATAAAAGGCGGGCTCCGTGCGGAGTTGAGCCCAGATTTCATTTATTCTTTTAATGACTAATTCATGCCGGATTACTGACGCTAATAATGCTTTATTTTCTTCAGTATTAATGCTGAATTCTGGCATCAATGCGCTGTCAGATAAAGCGATATCACTAATATACCGCAGCTTATCATATCGTTTTAGAAAAATAGCGGACTGAGGATGATTATGGGTATACAGATTGCGCAGTGTTCTGGATAAACCGTATACCGTGTCACGACAGCCGGTAGCGGTCAATGAATTCAGATTCTGACTGATAAACCATTTAAATGCATTCCGGGCGGCATGGTGTTGTGGATTTCCATATATCTTTAACTGGATAACATTATCTCTTGCGGTGACAACCTGATAATGCTGTTTAATCAAAGCATCTTTCTGCCCCTCTGACAGCGGCGGAAAATCAATAGCCAGAATATCACCAATAAACATTCGCAAATCGGAGGTCAGTTTTATCTTCAGGCCACCAGGTGATATATCAATAGTTTCTGCTTGCAAATTATTATTTTTTTCATTTTTAGTATGCCAGACGGTAACTGGCATTTTGTAGAGAAAACGATCCTCTTTTCTCTTGTCTTCAATTTCATTTTTGACGACATGTAACTCAGTTTTCAGTGCGATTTTCGCCGGAATAAACTTAAAGATGGCCATCTTATCAATGGAATCATCAGGGGTGCTGTCAGAGAACAAATCTAACTGACTAATCAGTTGTGACTCATCACTGAGAACTACCATTTTCTGATAACCAGAAGCTAAAATTCTGGCTCTGTCATGAAGCCCGTTATTTATTAATTGCTGTGATTCATTATTATTCTCCGGCAAAGAACTGGCTATATAGCACTGTTTTTCCGGATGCAATGTTGAGCCATCACAACGGAACAACATCAGATTTCCCTGACTCCTGGCATGTGCCAGACGAGCGATCTCTTTCGCTTCTGGGTTATTAATAAAATCATCCAGAAATATAATCAGAAATTTTGCATATTGTTCCGGTGCCGATACTGGTGCAATGAAGAAGTAATCAGAAAATACCGATGTTTTATGTAGTTTTTCCTGAATTCTGGGATTGCTGATTAAATCAGTTAGCATCGACTGATGGTTAACATCAGTGAGTTTTTGCAGAATTGGCTCATTATCACCTGTGAGAAAAACCGCATTCGGAATCCAGGTGCCAAGTTGGGTTTTAAGGAATACAGGCAGATGATCCAGTTTATTTACAGTAAATTGTTCGAACCCTTTAACTATCACTGCTTCTTGAGTGTTTTCAATAGGAACTCGATGCCGACGTAGCTGAGAATTAACAAAACGCAGAATGTGGGCATTGAATTCATCATAAATATCTGTGTTTTGATGTTCTGCCGTTTTAATTCTGTAATAGTAATTATTTTTCTTGGATGTACAGGATAATATTTTATAAGCAACAAATACTGGGTTTGAAAATGAAAACTCTTTTTCAAATCCGGTAAAGCGGATGTAGATGTCTTTTATGTCATCGCGAAGTTGTATGCCATTGGTTTTTATACACATACCATGAGCGGAAATATCTGTTGTTGAGCCTTTTATCGATACTTTACTGTCCAGGATAATGTTGTGCTCAGCATCGTGCTCAAAATAGATTTCTATTGGCGATACATAATAGAGCCGTTGTTCTTTTCGTCGATAAAAATGCGTCAGGGAGGTATAACCTGCTTCAGGAACCTCCACCGCGCTCGGGTTTATTTTTTCATGTTTTATTCTTTTTTGTGCCCGCTCTTGAATTAACTCATAGGCGCCTTGTGTATAGCCTTTATATTTTTTGGTGATCTCAAGAAAATCATTAATGGTATTATCATTAATAAAGTGCTTAATTCCTTCGTAATCAAACACTTTGTAGTCAGATTGAATGTCCCGCAGATCAATAACCCGAAAACATTTTTTTGCCAGTCGCGCGATTTCCATTTTGATCAGAAAGCGGCTTGATGGCGTTTCATTTGGCGCATATTGAATAATTTTTTCATCCAGTTGCGGGTGTCCGTAGTCATAACGGAATGTATCCACAATTCTCAGCTGGAAATCATTCAGGGAGGGGGCTGATGCGACAATTGCCATACAAAAAATGCCTTTGGAGTCCGAAACTGATTGCTGATAAACCTTCAGTTGACTTGAATTTCTGAAAAAATTCAATGCAATTAGCTGATTAATGGGAAGCCAGCGTCGTTATTTTATATGACAAGGTGTTTAAAGCGGTTGGCTACGGGCGATGAATCTATCGCCCGTAGTCAGAAACGGCAGGATTACTGGCGAATGATCCCTTCCAGGAATTTACCAAAGTTATCGCCGTGATGTTCCAGCAGTTTCGGGAACATGGAGATAGGCGTCATGCCTGGGAAGGTATTGATTTCATTCAACAGAATGTCGTTATCTTCGGTCAGGAAGAAGTCGATACGGGACAGATCTTTCAGACCCAGCTGTGTGAAGGCTTTCAGCGCGTATTCACGGATGGTACTGATCTGTTCTTCTGTCAGCCCCGGCGCTTCCAGATAAGTGGTGGAGTGGCTGCCTGAACTGTATTTTTCTTCGTAGCTGTAAAAGCTGTCACTTGGGGTACTGATTTCGCCAGGGCGGGTTGCGACCAGCTGATTGTTATAGCGATAGACGGCCACTTCCAGCTCGCGAGGGCGTACGGCTTTCTCCACCAGAACCTGATCGGAATAACCAAATGCTGCATTGACCGCTTCAGACAGTTTGGCTGCATCGGTTACTTTATAGCAACCAACGGATGATCCCTGACTGGCGGCTTTAACGAAGACGGAGCCCCAGTTACGGAAAGCGGTATGCGCCTGTGCGTGAGCGGCTTCGTTGTTCTCTGACAGGAACAGGAATGCAGTATTCGGAATGCCAAGGGCTGACAGCCACAGCTTGGTGCTGACCTTGTTGAAACACAGCTTGCTGCCTTCGGAACCACAGCCCAGATATGGCAGACCAATCAGCTCCAGCATCGACTGAATATCACCAGTCTCACCCGGGAAGCCGTGAATACAAGGCACAACGAAATCGACCGGTTTAGCGTCATGGTCGAAATGCAGTTTACGATCCATGCCTAAGTGACACAACTGGCCGTCAGTGCTGACCCAGCGATCAGGGAACAGCTCTACGCGGGTGACACTGATTTCCGGCAGGGCTTTTAACTGACTTTCCAGATAGTTGGCGCTCAGCAGAGAAATTTCATGTTCACTGCCACCACCGCCGCACAGCAGCAGTACGTGAAGGTGTTTCATTTTGATATCCTTTACAATTGGCTGGTGGGTCGCCAGCTCCGGCGGCCGCATGTCCGCAGTCTAACAAGCCTGATCCGGCAGGGCAAAGCCTTCGGGACGATTTCCCGATAATTGGCAGCAGATCGTGTTGTTATGCGCTGTAGCCTTATGCAAAAAGAGAATCGTATGCGACAAACTATCTGTAGTGTTTTGCTGCTTTCATTGCTAGCAGGATGTTCCAGTGAGCCGGAAGCGCCATTGCTGCAGCCACAAGGGGAATACCGTCTGTTACCGCTGGAAACCACCCGGCGGCAGGTGGATGCGCTGATGCAGGGGCAGCAGGAGATGCAGATCTATGTGCAGGGGCATCCGAATGAGGTGACGCCGCCAGTGCTATTTGCGCTTGCCTATCAGCTTTATCAGCAGAAACACTACCATGATGCCATGTTCTGGTTTTACACCGCGCAGCTGCGCGCGCGCAGTGATGCCAATAAGTCACTGGATAATTCGGTACAGCAGGGTGTCACTAAACTCAGTGAACAGTTCGGCAGTGAAATCTCCGCCTATGGGCTGAGTCACCCGGATGAAATGGAACTGGCGATGGTACAAACACTGCGCTGGGATAAAACCAGCCAGCGGCGCTATAACCCGCGCTGGGTTGCGTTGCACAGCACCGAGGTACATAACATGCAGGAATACGCGTTTGTGGCGATGGCTCGCTGGCCGCAGATCGATCAGCAAACCCATCGGGAATATGCCCGCGGGTTTGCCCGATTGATGGTGTCGTTACGGCAGGGCTCAGGTCTTTCGCTGACTGACTAACCAGATCCCGGTCAGCACCACACAGACACCAGCCCACTGAATGAAGCTCAAGCGCTCATCCAGAATACCGATACTGAGAAAAATGGTGAGGATCGGGCCCACACTGCCGATTAACGCAGTCTTGCCTGCGCCGATCCGGGCCATGGCTGCGGCCAGCGCATAAATCGGCAAGACGGTAGCGATGAGGGCCATGATCAGACCATAACCCCAGACGGGTAATGGTTGTTCGAGCAGTGTAGTAACCGGGCGGGTTAGCAGATAATGCACAAACATCGCGAGCGCTGACACCGTGAGCGCCAGTTCAGCAAAGCGCATAGAGCCAATACGTTTAATTACTGCCGGGCTCCAGGTCAGATAAAACGCATAGGTAACGGTGCTGGCCACGACAAAAAACAGACCCATAGCATCAAGCCGGGCGCCGGCAAAATCAGGAGCCAGCACCAACACCATACCGCAGTAGGTCAGCACCATGGCTGACCACATTCTTCGGCTGATACTGGTCTTATTAAACCACGCAGACAACAACACTGTCAGGGTGGGATACAGACAGAGGATCAATCGTTCAATACTGGCGCTGACGGTTTCTAGCCCGATAAAGTCAAACAAGCTGGAAAGGTAATAGCCCAGCAGACCCAGCACGATAATCATGCCCCAGTCTTTGCGGGATAAGCGGGATTCCTGTGTGCGGCGCAATAAACGCATCAGCAGGAAAATAGGTAAGACCAGCAGCAACCGAATCGTCACCAGCGTGGTGCCATCAACACCATAACGGTAGGCCAGCTTGACGAAGATGGCCTTACAGGCAAAACCGGTTGCCGCCAGAATAGCCAGCAGCAGACCGGTCAGGTAGTCGGATTGATTCATCGGTGTTCTGCTTCCGGTAACAACGTCAGCAAATCTCGAATATCCTGCAACATCAGGTGGGGCAAGGTGTGCAGCGTACGCCAGTCCTGCCCTTGATTATTAATCCAGGCGGCCTGATAACCGTTTCTTATCGCGCCGAAGATATCAGTCGTGACATCATCACCAACATGCAGGATCTGCTGCGGACGCAATTTCAGCTGCGCCGCCATCAGACGGAACATATCCGGTGCTGGTTTCATTTTCCGGCCGTTACCGGCTTTGAGTACATGCTTGAAGTGGCCATCCAGCCCGATACGTTCCAGCAATACATTGCCATTGGTAATGACGACCAGTGGGAAATGGCGGCTGAGTTGCTTCAGTACCTCAATTGATTCTGCGGGTACGACTACCTGAGACCGAACTTCGAGAAACTCCGCAAAGACCTGTTTTGCTTCCTGTTTTGCTTGGGATTCAGCCATACCTCCGCGTTGCAAACCGACTTCCAGCATCATTAAACGGCAACGGCTGACATCATCATGCAGCGAGGGATCCGCACGTTGCAGTTCATGTTTTAACTGCAGCCACCAGGCACGATCGTACATGGCACTGGCCAGATAGCGATCGCGCATGTGATCCACCATCCACTGCTCTGCATTCTCAATGACCGGCCGGTTATCGTAGAGGGTGTCATCAAGATCAAAGCTAATGGCGCGAATATCCTGTAAGCGGCGAAAGAACTGCATGCGATGCTCCAACAGAGTAGAAGCGGCTATGGTAACGCTATTTAGCTACGGCAGACTATCAGCTTGTCGTGGCGGGATGGTATTTCCGGCGGCGATGCCACGCTCCGGCCCGATGATTTTGCAGAAACGCTGCACGATCTGTTTGGCCTGCCACACGATGGCTTCACAGTGATCCAAACCCGGCCCGGTTCGCCATGAGGCCGCCTGTGTCAGCATGGATAAGGAGTCTGACGGGCTTTTCTCTATATTCAGGATCACCAGCGAGCCGTTCGCCAACTGTTCCCGTACCAGTGCTGGTGGGATCACGCCGATACCGAAGCCGTCTTCAATCAGCCGGGTCATGGCGGCAAACGAGTTTACGCAGCTGACGCGGGGCGAGGTGATGCCGTTGACGTGAAGCAGACTGAGTATGTCCTGATGCGGGCGGGAATTGGCAACAAAGGTGATTAGCCGTTCTTTGGCCAGCTCCTGCAGCGAGGAAAACTGGCGGTTATACGGCGAGTTGGCGGCCACAATCCAGCGCATCGGGTAACGTGCCAGTTCCAGATTGCGGATGGATTCCAGACGGATCAAATCAGCCTGAAAAGCGATATCGAGATAGCCTTTTTGCAGCTGGTTTGCCAGCCCGCGGGCGCTATCCACCGTGATTTCCACTTCCAGATGCGGGTAATGGTCGGTGATCCAGGAAAGCAGTTCGATAAACCAGGTATGTACCACCGAGTCGATCGCACCGATACGCACTTTCCCTTCATAGCCGTTGGCCTGGCCGAGCGACATACGCAAGGCATGGGCTTTACCGACGATCTGCTCGGCATATTCCAGTACGCGTTCGCCATCCGGGGTTAACCGGACACCTTTGGTATCACGGACAAACAACTTAACGTCGAGTTCTTCTTCTAACGCGGCGATACGGTTGGAGATGGAGGCCTGAGTGGTGAACAATTTTTCCGCAGTCAGACGAAAGCTGTTCAGGCGCGCAACCCACAAAAAAGTTTCCAGAAAACGAACGTTCACATTAACCCCTTGAAACGCAAATGCTTACACCATCGGCTTTCCAGATGGACTCACTCGTGCAATGCATAAATTACGCCAAAACTGGTGACAAGTTTTTCTTATCACTGGCTATGAAAATTAGTCATTAGACAGTTTTCCGATTTATTCCCGATAATTATAAAAAACACCGCAGAACTTATCGTTCGCAGAGTTTTTCACCATGAAATCTGAATATTCATGGTTCGGGCAAGGTATTCCCGCTATAAAACAGAGAACAATCATGAGCAGTGACAGTCAGAATGGCGCATACTATAAAGATAGCTCCGTCATTCAACAACCGCAGAACACCGGCAGCAAAGAATTAAGTCGTCAGGAAAAATGGATCCCCGTGATTTACTCCTGTTTGCTGATTGCGGTTGGTCAGACCGGTATGAGTTTGCTGCTGCCAGCGCTACCTGAAATGCATCAGGATCTGCAGATTTCTACGCAAATGACACAATGGCTGGTTTCTGCCTATCTGCTCGGTTTTGGTCCATCCCAGCTGTTTTATGGTCCGCTGTCTGACATCTACGGACGCCGTCCAGTGTTGTTATCCGGGTTAATGGTTGCAGTTGTCGGTATTCTGCTCAGCCTGTTTGCTTCGCACAGCGCTTCGCTGATCATTATTGGCCGTGTCCTGCAAGGCGTCGGCGCTGGTTGTGCCTCTGTGATTGCCCGCGTATCACTGCGTGATCGCTATGAGGGCGCGCATCTGCGTCAGGCGATGGCGTATTTTGGTATCGTCATGGCTTTTGTGCCAACCATTACTCCGCTGGCTGGCGGTTTCCTGACTACTCATTTTGGCTGGGTCAGTATCTTTTTCACCATGGCGGGTTATCTGGGCTTGTTGTGGGTGTTGCTGTTCTATCGTTTTGAAGAAACTCACGTCGCCGAACCGGCTAATGATCGGGCGCATGCCGCTGATTTTATCCATCAGTACTGGCAGCTGCTGAAAAGCGACCACTTTCGCTGCTATTCCGGTGTGGTCTGGATCCAGTATGCGCTGAACATTTTCTCTATCTCTGTCATGCCCTTCATCATGCAGGTTCAGGTCGGCATGAGTGCCGATGTATATGGGCGCTGGACGCTGTTTCCTGCGATTGCCCTGGTGTTGGGTGGTGTGCTGGCCAGTAAAACCCGCCACTATTTTTCAAAAGAAAGTGTGTTGCAGGCTGCTGCTGCCCTGCAATTTGTGTCAGGACTCAGCATGCTGTTATTACCGCATACTGCGCTGCTGATGATGGCCGGGCTCGCTTTGTTCTCTTTTGGTAACGGCATGGCATTTCCGAATGCACTGTCCAGCTTGCTGGAACCGTATAAACGTACTGCCGGCACTGCGACCGCGTTAGCGGGGGCAGGCCAGATGCTGACTGCCTCTTTTAGCTCAGCATTGCTGGTGGGTATCGGCATCACCTCAATTTCAGGGCTGGGAATGGTGTTATTGCTCGGGAGTTCAGTGTTGTTATACCTGACCCGTCATGCGAGTCACACTATTCCTGCTTGCGATGACTGGCATTCACACCAGCATCCGGCTCACAACCGAGTTCCTTTGTAGAAACGCTTTAATAAGCGGACCTTTAGCGGCGGGAAGTCTCCTCTCGCCGCTTTTTTTTATTTGCGAAAAATCCGTTAAGCTAATGCATCAATGATGCAAAAGAGACTACAGAATGATTGCGTTAATCCAGCGGGTCAGTGAAGCCCGTGTTGTGGTGGAAGGGGAAATAACCGGCGAGATTGGCATGGGTTTGCTGGTGTTGCTGGGAGTGGAGCGGGACGATGATGTCGCTAAAGCGGACAAGCTGGCGCACCGTGTTGCTGGTTACCGGGTGTTTGGTGACGAGGATGGCAAGATGAATCTGAATGTGCAGCAAGTCGGTGGTAGTGTTCTGGTGGTTTCGCAGTTCACGCTGGCGGCAGATACCCGCAAGGGCATGCGCGCCAGTTTCGCGGAACGCAATGCTGATCCGGTGCTCGCAGAAGCGTTGTATGAGCGGTTTATGGCCCAAATCGCGGAAAAACAGATCCCGGTAGCGAGTGGTCAGTTTGCAGCTGATATGAAAGTGAGTCTGGTCAATGACGGGCCGGTGACGGTGCTGTTGGAACTGCAGGCCGGGTGATACGCCTGATGCAGGGTGTAACGGTCCGGTACCGTCAGTCGATATGACCGGCATGCGTAAAGCGACAGTCAAGTTGTCAGTGGTGTGTGGCGCGGCAGCAGTGGCGGCCGCTGGGCTGATGGCGCCGGTGGCGTCTGCCGCCCCGGCCGGCCACGAGGTCCGGTACACGCTGTCGGTGGGCGGCCCGGCCACCTTCGACCTGCTCTACCTGGTCAATCAGCCGGCGAACAAGGCCGCGTACAACGCCGACGCCTACGCGTACCTCAAGCGCTTTGTCAAAAACAAGGACTACGCCGTCATCGGCGCGCTGCTGTACGCCTTCTCCGGCTTCCAG
>ERZ650312.2043-NODE-2043-length-11269-cov-21.488586_pt1 | contig 11269 bp, 9 predicted proteins | sample MGYA00376248_ERZ650312 | MGnify/ENA primary metagenome ERZ650312 (study PRJEB26733, sample SAMN07839316) | wastewater metagenome | biome: urban; feature: wastewater treatment plant; material: waste water | place: USA: North Carolina | collected 2016-07-28 ... | reverse complement strand
ACGCATCACCGTAGAAGACTGTCTGGAAAAGATCCCCAACCGCTTCCAGCTCGTGTTGGCCGCCACGTACCGCGCTCGCATGCTGAGCCAGGGCCACGCCCCCCGCATCGAAAGCCGCAACAAGCCCGCCGTGACTGCCTTGCGCGAAATCGCTGAAGGTAAGGTCGGCCTGGAAATGCTGAAAAAAGTTCCAGGTTGATTTTTGTCGGGCAATGCCCCCAAATGAGCACCGCTATGCGGTGCTTTTTTTTGCTTCTCCGCCACCCCTCCCACTCCCGCGCTACATTTAAGGCATGACCGCGGTGCTCAACTTACATTCTGCAACGCAGACCCGACCTGGCGATGCCCAGCCTACAGCCAGCCCGACCGCCGCCGCAGCCAACGCCGCAGCGGCCAGCTTTGCTGCGCTGACGGAAAACCTCAGCTACCTGGACGCCGCCAGCATTGAACAGGTAAGGCAGGCCTATCGCTTCGCTGACGAAGCGCACCTGGGGCAACTGCGCAACAGCGGTGAGCCTTACATCACCCACCCCATTGCCGTGGCGGCGCAATGCGCCGCCTGGAAGCTAGATGCACAGGCCCTGATGGCCGCCCTGCTCCACGACGCCATGGAAGACTGCGGCGTGACCAAGGCCGATCTGATTGACCGGTTCGGCGCCCCGGTGGCAGAGCTGGTGGACGGACTGACCAAGCTGGACAAGCTCCAGTTCAACACCCGGGAAGAAAACCAGGCAGAGTCTTTTCGCAAGATGCTGCTGGCGATGGCGCGGGATGTGCGGGTCATCCTCATCAAGCTGGCCGACCGTACGCACAACATGCGCACACTGTCGGACATGCCCCGCAGCAAGTGGGGGCGCATTTCCTCCGAAACGCTTGAAATCTACGCGCCTATTGCTCACCGCCTGGGGCTGAACCAGACCTACCGCGAGTTGCAAGACCTTGCGTTTCGGCATTTGCACCCCTGGCGCTACGCCACCCTCTCAAAGGCGGTCAACAAGTCGCGCAACCGGCGGCGGGATCTGGTGCAAAAGGTACAAGCCGAGGTAGACGCAGCCTTCAATCGCATAGGCATGAAAGTCCGCCTGGCGGGGCGCGAGAAAACGCTGTACGCGATTTATCAAAAAATGCACCTCAAGCACCTGAGCTTTGCCCAGGTGACGGACATCTACGGCTTTCGCGTCATCGTACCCACCATCACGGACTGTTATACCGCACTCGGTGTTTTGCACCAGATGTACAAGCCTGTCCCAGGCAAGTTCAAGGATCACATCGCCATTGCCAAACTCAATGGCTACCAGTCTCTGCACACCACGCTGGTGGGGCCATCTGGAATCAACATCGAATTCCAGATGCGCACGGACGAGATGCATGTGATTGCGGAAGCCGGCGTGGCAGCGCACTGGCTCTACAAGGCGCAAGACTCTGACGGCTCATCAGCAGAGCGACTGGGTACCAAATGGCTGCAGTCGCTTTTGGACATCCAGAACGAAACCCGGGATGCCGCGGAGTTCTGGGACCATGTCAAGGTGGATCTCTTCCCGGACGCGGTCTATGTTTTCACACCCAAGAGCCAGATCATGGCATTGCCGCGCGGAGCCACAGTGGTGGATTTCGCGTACGCCATCCACAGCAATGTGGGCGATCGAACCACTGCCGCCAAAATCAACAACGAGCAAGTGCCCTTGCGCACTGAGCTGAAAAATGGGGATGTGGTCGAGATCATCACCACGCCTGTTTCCACACCGAACCCCGCCTGGCTGGGGTTCGTACGCACTGGGCGCGCACGCTCCAAGATACGCCACTACCTCAAAACACTGGCCCACACCGAGTCCGAAAGCCTGGGCGAAAAACTGCTCATCCAGGCAATTCGCGCAGAAGGCCTGGAACAGCTCCCGCCCGACGAAGGCGAAACGCATGCTCTATGGGAAAAGCTGTTGCGCTTCACTGGCAACCGCAACCGCAGCGAATTGCTGACGGACTTGGGACTGGGCAAACGCATTGCCAGCATCGTGGCCAAGCGGCTGGTGGTACTGCTGGGCGAGCACGGCCATCGTCCCGATGCACTGCTGCTCACGCGCGAGCGGTACACCTCACACGAGACCCTCTCCCAGGGCGCAGTCACGCTGGATGGTAGTGAAAACGCTTCCGTGCAATATGCACCTTGCTGCCGCCCGGTGCCGGGTGATCGCATCGTCGGCTACCTGGGCCGCGGCGAGGGGCTGGTCGTACACAACGCTGATTGCAGTGTGGCCAAGCGCTTGCAGCACAAAGACAGCGAACGCTTCATTGCCGTGGACTGGGCAGACGAACCGACACGCCTGTTCGAAACCGGGGTGGTTGTGACCGTCATCAACGGCAAGGGCGTACTCGCACGGATCGCCCAGGAGTTGGCCAACTCCGAAGCGGACATCACCCATGTGGACATGGATGACGAGGCCGCCCTGGACACCACTGACCTTAGGTTCGTTGTTGCGGTACGTGACCAGGCACATCTGGAGGCGGCTCTGCGGAATTTGCGCCGCACCCAGGCGGTGATTCGCGCCAACAGAATCACGCCGCAAGCGACGTGACTCTGCCCTGCCATCCAGAGCAGCGATGGCAGGAGAGCCACAACTCAAGACTTTACAGGGTCGGGATAGCAGACGGATCTCACCTCCAGCATGCGGGTGCCTGCTGGAGTCGGAAGCGCCACCTCATCCCCCACCCTGGCTTTGAGCAATGCCCGGGCTACGGGCGCAATCCAACTCACCTGCCCCGCGTGACTGTCCGCCTCATCAATGCCCATGATGGTGATGGTTCGATCCACTCCCTCATCATCACAATAGGTCACGGTGGCGCCAAAAAACACCTGATCGCTACCCGCGTGAAGGCTAGGGTCAACCACCTCAGCGATCTCTAGACGCTTTGTCAAAAAGCGGATGCGACGATCAATCTCCCGCAGCCGCTTTTTGCCGTAAAGGTAATCGCCATTCTCGGAACGATCTCCGTTGCTGGCAGCCCAGTGCACTGCCTCGACGACTTTAGGACGCTCGTTGTCAATCAGGTCCAGCAACTCCGCACGAAGGCGTGCGTATCCTGCAGGAGTGATGTAGTTCTTGGCACCTTTGGCCAAGGGAGGCAACGACACCTCGTCATCTTCATCACCATCCGTCTCTTTGGTGAAGGCTTTGCTCATGGCGCATTCATCTCCGAAAAGAATAAAGCGATTGGACAAATGAAAAAGCCTGCAACTTTTCAGTTGCAGGCTTTAAACATTGGTGCGGCTGGCAGGAATCGAACCCACGACCCCTTGGTTCGTAGCCCGCCGAAACCAAACGTACCCCTGCAAAAACAACGACTTACGGCGCCCACACCCTGTAGTTCTGCACAGAGCTGCAGGGGCCTGCGTGAACGACTCACGCAAAAGTCACGCATCCATTATCAGCCATACAGCCCCCCAGGGGATGACGCTGCGGCCGTGACGACCAACCCCCAGCAATACGTTCATTTTCTCTGTGCGCATGCGGGCGCACGGCGCGCGCGTAGCCCCAATTTTCCAGAATTCCGGTGTGGGTTCGGGGAAAGCCTGATTTTTCTAACCACCACGACAAAACGACCGGAGAGCCGCACCAGCACTTGCTTTGCGCCTCACCATCAACCCTGATATGTATCTAACCTAAACCTAATCACATCAGGGTAATTGACGCTGACTTTGAATCTGAAAAATGTTCAATTAAATCAATAGGTTATGAATTCACCCTAATTAAAATCAGCTCAAATCAGAAAGTACCCTAACCAGGGAAAGCTAGGCCTGGCGCGGGTTTCAGAGCGATTTACGGGGCAAATCAGAAAATCAGGTTTCCCCCGAACCCATGCCGGAAATGCGTTGACCCCAGATGTGCACACGTTCGCAGGCGACGACCTTGGAGAAAAGCAAATGCCGTCAAATCCCGTCACATGGAAGGCTCACAAAACGGGCCGCGAGGCCGCGCCGGGCCTTGCTCTGCCTGGGGTCGGCAGGGTCGGCAAAACCGGCCTATCAAGAGGGCGGGCGCGGCGGGGTCTCGACTGCGCGCCGCCGGGTTGAATGGGGGTGGGTGCGGGTCGGGTGGGGAGCGGGGGCGCCCTCCCCCTCTGGCGCCCCCGCATCGGGCCAACGAGGCGCGCAACAGGGCGCGGGTATGGTCCGGGGTGGGTGAAGCGGCACGCATGCTGTAGGGGCCAAAACAAGGCCACCGCATGGGTGGCCTTGTTTGCACGATAGGGTGCCGGGTAGGGTTGTTAGGCTGCTGCCTGCTGATCCTCTGGCAGCAGCGCCAGCAGGCGGTTGCATGTTCCACATCTCAGTTCGTTCATTCGGCATCACCTATGATTGCCCCCGCCTAGCTAGGTGGCAGGGTCTTGGGTCGATGCCGTGGGCAATCACGGCGGAGACGTTTGTTCGGGTGTTAGCGCACCTTTGCATTCGCCCTGTCTTTTTTTGAGTGAAATTCACTCCTAGCGCTTATCTGTAAAGCGCAATCAGCTATCAAAATTGCAGCAATCAACCGCATCAAATACACTGCATAGGGGACAAAGCGGGCTACCCCTTTTTGAGTGAAATTCACTCCTAGCGCTTATCTTTCTAGCGCAAGCAGCTATCTATTTAGTAGCAACTCCCTGCTTTGCGTCCACCGTGTAGGGGACGAAGCGAACCACCTCTTCACCGAGCCAGTCGTTCAGCTCAAGAAAGCGCGTCTGCAGTGGACCGATTTCATTGCGCGCAAAGACCTGGGCTGCAGGCGCCACAGCGCCAAAGCCGCCGGTGTTGCCAGGCACCACACCCATCAGTTGGGGCGGGATGCGGTGGGCCGCCAGCAAGTCGTCGCGGCTCACGTTTTTGATGTTGAAAAACTCGTCCTTTGCGGCCACCTCGGACAAGGGGATAACCTGAATCCCATCCTTTTTGCCGTTGGGCGCGTGCATGAAAAGGTTCTTGAAGTTGCCCGGCCCCTTGCTGTCCTTTAGGGCCTTGCGAAGTGCGTCCACGTCGCCCTGCTGCTGTGCGGCATCCGACAGGTAAAGGATGAACCCGGCGTGACTGCCGTTGTTGTAATACTTGCGGCGGAACAGGGTTGCCGACTCATTGAGCCAGGCCGACTGCAACGCGGCCAGGTACTCGGGTAAACCGTACATCTCCTGGTTCACATCAGGCTCAATGAGGTGGAACACCGCCCCCCGTTTGAATTCGTGCTCGGTCCTGTAGCCCTGCACAAAAAAATAGTTGTCCAGCTCTGCGCCGCGCCGCATGTACTTGGCCAGCGTGTGCCGCAGCTGCAGCGCACCGCCCAAGCGATTGCGCGGCCGCTCAAGGTAGGCATTTCCGAACGTGAGGAAGTCCAGAGCCATCTTGCTGAACGTCGAACGGTCCAGCAGCTTGTGCGGCACAAAGGTGCTGGCCAGAACGTTGCGCTTCACATAGAGCGCGCTGGCGTGGTGGGGGCTGGCGTGGAAGGACTTGGCCAGGCCGCTCCAGCTCAGGGGCGGTTCGTACCATTTGCCGTTCAGCCAGCTTTCCACGTAATCCAGCAACTCCCCCTTCATCACGGGGGCAGGCTCACCAAAGGTGAAAGCCTCAATCCGAGACGCCCCGGCCACCTCTGCCCCTGGTGCCAGCTGGGCCGGGCTGTCGTTTGACATCATTAGAAAATCTCCATGCTTGATTGATTGGTGCTGGTCATGCCTTCCAGCGGCTCGTTATCGAGGGCGTGCATGCAGGCCCATGCAAGGTCGGCATGGCCCGTTTGTTCTGTGCGGCCCGCCGTGTAGGTGGCCTGGCTTCCACTTGCCGTGAGGGTGCGTTTGATGGACATGAAAGCCTGCGCCAAGTCGATGCCCGTGGCCCCGTTGTCAAACTCCAGGCGGCCCTTGCTGATGATGTTTTTGGCTTTCAGCACCAGCATGGTTTTCACTTCCACCGAGTAGTTGATGGCTTTTGCGGCGGGAAAGAACTTGCTCACCATCTCGTAAACGCCGCGCCCCATGCCGGTGGTGTCGATGCCGATGTGTGCCACGTTGTAGCGCTCGGTGATCTTCTTGATGGCGTCGGCCTGAGCCTCGTAGTCAAGGCCTCGAAACTGCACGGTCTCCAAAACGCGGAACTTGCCGCCAGGCACCGCAGGCGGTGCCAGCACCACCAACCCGGCCGAGTCGCCCGAGCGTGAAGGGTCATAGCCCACCCACACAGGGCGATAGCCAAAGGGACGCATGGCCAGCTGGTGCACATCGGCCCATGCCTCCCAGCTGTCCACCATGCAGGCCTGCAGCTCGGTCAAAGGGAAGATGCTGAATGTGTCGTCCATGAACCCGCACATCAGCAAATTTGCGAATTCCTCCGGGCTGTACTCGTGGCGCAGTTCCTCAATGTCGAACAGGTTGCACCCACCGTGCATGGCGTCCAAGATCGTGACAATCTGGCGCCAAATCTTGTCTTCGCCGGTGAAGCCGCCAGCCAGGTGCGTGTGCGACAAATCGAGTTTGATGCGGTCGGCCTTCGCGCGCTTGCGGTTATAGCGGTCACCGCTCCACAGCGCATAGGCGGGGTGCTGGATGCTGCTGGGCGTGGAGAAGTAGGTTTTGCGCCAGTGCTTATGCATGGCCATACCCGACGCCACCTTGTTCAGTTCGTCAAACTTCCGCGTCCAGAAGCACTCGTCAAAATAGAAATTACCGTGATAGCCCTGGGCCGTCAGCGCATTGGTGCCCAGGAAATACAGCGTGGCGCCATTGCTCAAAACAATGGGATCGCCCGACAGCTCCACCCCGCAGGCCTCTTTGGCAAAGGCAATGATGTACTGCTTGAAAATGTGCGCCTGGGCCTTGGATGCAGACAAGAAAATTTGATTGCGGCCAGTCTCCAGCGCATCGGCCAGCGCTTCCCGCGCAAAGTACCAAGTGGCCCCAATCTGGCGCGACTTGAGAATGAACCGGGTGCGCTGATCGTGCATGGCGCGCCAGGTCTTCTGGTAGCCAAACAGTGAGCCCGCGAAACAGTCCAGCAGCTGCTGGTGTTCGTTATCGTCAAAGTGGTTTCGCTCGGGCTGCTTCTTCGGCTTGTCGTTGCGCCGTTGGATCGCGGGGTTGAGGTCGGATTCCTTGCCGGTCTTCTCGTACTTGTGCACGCGGGCCAGGCGCTCAATCTGGCGCCCCAACAGGTCGATTTCTTTGAAGTCGCCGCCGGTCTTGTTGTCCTTCATGACAAGCTGGGCCATGCGGGTTTCAATCACCGCCTCTACCCGGTCCACGGGTTGCGCCTTGTCCCACTCTTCGGCATCCTTCCACCCCTGCACGGTGGAGCGCGGTTCCTCGATATAGGCCGCAATGGTTGTGACCTTCCACCCCTGCCAGTAAAGGTGCCGCGCAGCGCGGCGCTTGTCAGCCGCCAGGCCGTCGCCGGGCAGGACTGAAAAGGGCAAGGCTTTAGCGATGGCTTCTGAGGTCATGGCGCCGAGTTTGGGCCGCCAACCTGTGAAAAAGCACACGCTCAACTGCACTTCTGCATGTGCCAGCCCCCCACACAGGCGGAAGTCATTGATGGGTTCGCGCGACAGCGAGACGATGGCGGCTACTGCAAACCATCGCACTCAACGCAACCAAGGAACCCCATCACCATGGCCACAAAATCCAGTGACAAGCCAGCAGCAAAACCTTTGAAGTCGCGCTTTTTCCGCGTGGCCACCGAAGGCGCAACCACAGACGGCCGCGCCATCACACGCGAACAAATCGACCAGATGGCCAAGAACTTCGACCCCGCGAAGTACGGCGCCCGGGTGTGGGTGGAACACATGCGCGGCCTGTATGCCGACAGCCCCTTCCGTGCCCACGGCGATGTACTGGCAGTCGAAGCCCGCGACGTAGAAGACGGCAAGCGCGCACTGTTCGCGCAGATCAAGCCGTTGCCCGAACTGGTGGCCATGAACAAGGCCGGGCAGAAGATTTACACCAGCATCGAGATGCATCCCAAGTTTGCAGACACGGACGAGGCCTACCTCACCGGCTTGGGCGTCACCGACAGCCCGGCAAGCCTGGGCACTGAGGTGCTGGCCTTCGCCGCACAGAAGCCAGAAAACAGCCCGTTCACCAAGCGCAAGAGCCACGCCGAAGCACTGTTCAGCGAAGCGGTGCACACCGAGCTGGTCTTTGAAGACGACGAAGCGGCAGACGCAGAGCCGAAGGCGTCCAAGTTTTCCGCTGTGCTGGACGGCCTGGTCAAGCGCTTTACAGGCAAGACCAAAGACGACGACGCCCGCTTTACCGAAGTGCTCAAGGGCTTTGAAGCCTTCGGCACCTACGCCGAAGCGCAAGAGAAGGCGCACGAATCGCTGGCCGCTGAACACGCGACCCTGGCCACGAACTTCGCCGCGCTGTCCACCAAGCACGACGCACTGGTCAAGAAGCTGGAAGCCACCCCCGAATCCGGCTTTTCAGCCCGCCCACCCGCCAGCGGTGGCGATGGCAGTTTGAAGACCGACTGCTGAACCCGCGACGCCTCACACGCTGACCCTGCCCCATCACCCATCGCAAACCCAGGAACCGACATGCACCCCATTACCCGTAAGGCGGTCAACGCCTATTCCAGCCAGATCGCAGCCCTGAACGGCGTTGATCGCATCAGCGAAAAATTTAACGTCGCCCCCAGCGTCGCGCAGACGCTGGAAACCAAGATTCAAGAGTCGGCGGACGTACTCAAGCGGATCAACATTGTCCCGGTGCGTGAGCAGCAGGGCCAGAAGCTGGGCCTGGGCGTTGGTGGCCCCGCAGCAAGCCGCACCAACACCAAGATCAAGGACCGCGCGACCCGCGACCTGTCGGCCCTCGACTCCACGCAGTACCACTGCTTTCAGACGAACTTCGACACCCACCTGGAATACCAAAAAATCGACATGTGGGCAAAGTTCAAGGACTTCCAAACGCGTCTGCGCGATGCCCTGATCGTGCGCCAGGCCTTGGACCGCATCATGATCGGCTTTAACGGCAAGTCTGCGGCGGTTGAAACCGACATTGCTGCAAACCCCATGCTGCAGGATGTGAACAAAGGCTGGCTGCAGCAGCTGCGCGAGACGGCGCCCGAACGCGTCATGGCCGAGGGTGTGGTGGGCTCTGGCGCCCTCAAAGTGGGCGATGCTGCAGGCGCGGACTACAAGAACCTCGACGCGTTGGTGATGGATGCCATCACGCTGCTGGACCCTTGGTTCCACAACGACACCAGCCTGGTGGCCATGGTGGGCCGCGACTTGCTGCACGACAAATACTTCCCGATGGTCAACGTGAAGCAAGCGCCCACCGAAGACCTGGCCGCGCAGATCATCATGAGCCAAAAGGCCATCGGCAATGTGCCAGCCGCAGCCGCCCCCTTCTTCCCCGGTGGCTCCATCCTCATCACCAGCTGGGACAACCTGTCCATCTACTGGCAAGAGGACACCCGCCGCCGCATGTTCGCAGACAACCCCAAGCGCGACCGCTTCGAGAACTACGAAAGCGTGAACGAAGCCTACGTGGTTGAGAACGTGGGCAAGGCGGTGCTGCTGGAAAACATCGAGTTGGTTTGATCGAGGCTGGCATGACATCCCCCGCAAAAGCACACCGACTGCGCGTCCTTGCCGAGCTGGCGGCCAGGGCGGCACCCCACGGCCAAGAGGTCCGGGGCACCGCCTACGAGCTGATGTACCGCCAGCTGGCGGAACACAAACGCCTACTCAAGGGCATGCAGTCTGTAGAGCGACGGATTGAAGCCAAGCGCGAGCTGCTGCCCGTGTACGAGGAGTACCTGACCGGCGCCCTAGCGGGTGGCCAGGGTGGTCACGACATGGTTCTGGTCACCTTGATGGTCTGGCACATGGACGCCGGTTCGTGGGTTCGTGCGCTGGAGCTGGCGCGGTATGTGATCGCCAATGGCTTGGTCATGCCTGCCGACTACACGCGCACACCGGCGGTGATCCTGATCGACACGGCCGCCACGGCGGCCCAGGATGGAAAACTGTTTGGCGACGAGGCCCTGCGTGTGCTTGCGGAAGTCGCGCAGCTCACAGACGGCCACGACGCCCCGGACCAAGCCAGGGCCAAGCTGTACAAGGCCATCGGCTACGCGCTGATCGGCCGCACACCGACCCACACGCCCGACTACACCACGCTGGACGAGTCCAAGGCCCGCGCGGCCATGGCGCAGTTCCGCCGCGCAAACGAGCTGTTTGCGCAAGTTGGCGTGAAAAAAGACATGGAGCGCCTGGAGCGACGTTTGAAGAACGCCGCCCCCGACTCCTAACCGAGCGTACCCCGCACCCCGGCGGCTCCGGGTGCCGCGACCCAAGGGCGCAAGCCCAGCGGTCAACGCACCCGGACCACCGCCGACCTAACAAGGCCTTACCGTGAGTTTTGTATTCACACAACCGACGCCAAACGCTGACGCTGAGGGCGTTTTTGAAAATGATCCCTGGTTTCCCAATGTGTCGCTGGGAGAAGTACGGGAGGCCTGCCTCTTGGACGGCACAGTCACCAAAGCGCGTCTGCTGAACGCAATTGCAGACGCTGTCGACTCTGTAAATGGCGAGCTACAGGCATTCAAAGAAATGCAACGCGCAAACGGCCATCAGTCGCTTATTGAGGTGCCAGCCGACGAGATCGGGGGCAAGTCCAAAAACGCCTACAGGTACATGCGTGCAGTGAACGCGTGTGTCATGGCATTGGTGGCGGAAGCACATCGAGAGATTGACACGACACCGCATAGCGAAGGCAAGGAAGGCCGCATCAGAGAAAAGATAGAAGCCAAGATCGCAGAACATCGTCGAGCAATGCGTTGGGCGATATCCGACATTCTGGGCATTCAGCGCAGCACCATCGAGCTGATCTGATGGAAGTACGGACAAATCAGGGGGACACAGTGGACGCCTTGTGCTGGCGCCACCTGGGTGCCACTCAAGGTGTCGTTGAAGAGACGCTGGAGATGAACCCAGGTCTGGCCAAGCTGGGGCCGATCTTGTCGGCCGGGCTGTTGGTTCAGCTACCAGAAAAGCAGAAGACACCTACCCGAAGAACAGTGAACTTGTGGGACTGACCATGGACAAAGAAAGCATTGCAAAAGCCATCGCGGTGGAAAGCGTCAAGGCATCGCCACCCGTTGCTGTGGTGGCCCACCAAGTGGCCAACGGGTGGACGCTGAGCCACACCCTTACCGCCCTGACCATCCTCTACGTGGGCGCGCAGCTGGCCTACCTGCTGTGGAAGTGGCGCAACGAACGCGCCGAGCGCGCAGCAC
>ERZ650312.2041-NODE-2041-length-11273-cov-6.769923_pt1 | contig 11273 bp, 11 predicted proteins | sample MGYA00376248_ERZ650312 | MGnify/ENA primary metagenome ERZ650312 (study PRJEB26733, sample SAMN07839316) | wastewater metagenome | biome: urban; feature: wastewater treatment plant; material: waste water | place: USA: North Carolina | collected 2016-07-28 ... | reverse complement strand
CCAGGATCGCCGCGTCAAGTATGCCGCTTAATACTTCATCGGGCCGGAGCAATAGGGTAGCGAGAAAACGATCTTCACGCGGGAGGTGTCGACGCTCTTGCGTTCAAGATAGCCGATCGCGTTCCTGTTTGACGCAACGATCTGCAAGACGTCCTGGCCGCTGGCCACAGAGGCGGGCGGGGAAGTGTTGCCGGCGAAGACGAGGCGCGACCAGTACGCGGCCATCTGGTCGAGATCCTTGTTGACTAGGCCACGGTAGAACAATGCCTTCTCTGTCGAACTGGCCGGCAGGTCGATGGGCTTGGCCGGCAAGCCGCCGGGATACTCGCGATTGTTGCCGAGGAAGATGTCGATGATCTGCGTTTTCGTCAGCTGTTCCGTCTTGTTCTCGGGATTGACGACGACGACGAGGTCGGCGTGGACTTGCGCCGGGAGGGCGAGAGTCACCAGCAGAAAGGCGACGAGTGTGCGGGTTGTCTTCATGTTCTTTTCCCCGGGCCTAGAAGACAAAGTCCAGAGAAAGGCTGAAAACGGTCGCCTTGTAATCGGAGTCAGGCGGTGCATTCAGCAAGAGCAGGTTGGAGCCTTCGCCGGCTCGGACGAAGTCCACCTGGGCCTTGAGATCGACATTCCGCCGAACATCCCAGCGCGTACCCAGTGACAGCGTCTTTCTGTCGACGTGCGATATCAGGATTGCCTGTGCAACACCGGCGTTCAATGCGGGAGCGTAGGGATTGAACGGGCTGAGTCCCGTTTCGAGATTCTTGTGTGACGACTTTGCCTGCGAGTAGGCGACAAACGGCGTGAAACTGCCGATACGCCGGCCGACCAGCGCAGGCGCGCATCGATCCCGTCGCCGTAATTGATCGGAATGATCCCGTAGAACTCGTTGGCAGGGCGCACCGGCAAGTATGAGTAGCCGACGAGGCGCGAGTCGGCAAGCATCAGGAATTCGGTGCCGATACGGCCGAAGCGCATGGAAAAACGCGGTGTGACGTCGTATTTCAGGAAGGCCCACGTGATGTTCGGCTGGAACGAGCCGTCGTCGCGCAAGTAGGAAACGGCCTGAGCGACGGTTTCGACCTCGTCACTGATCCGATAACTGGCCTGAAGACCAAGGATCGAGTCGCTGTTCGCCGACCAGTGATCGGTGATGCCCTCCGGAGGCGTCAGGCTGCGCAGGATCTCGGCCTCGCCGTTGGTCGAGCGCGCGATGCCCAGCGAGCCGAAACCGTCGAACTTGAATCGGGGCGAGGAAAAGCTGCCCGCCGACGAGTCCTCATCAGCGTGTGCGATCGGCGAAAGCAGGGCCGAGGCGAGCAGGCAGAACACAAGAGGAGTAGCCGTCGTGAAGGTCATGATCGTGTGTCCCGCAGTGCGTTGCTTCCTTGATCGTTCAGGGTATGAGTTTGCGGCGTATTCGGTCACTGCTGTCAGTGATCGATTTTGTACATCGTTTCGTTGATTATATCAAAATTATCATTTGCATCAATTATATTTCAACAAATCTCGGTTTGTCCGAGTTTGTGCCCCGCGCAGCGCGCCGTTGCGGTCACGGCGCAACGACTTGGTCCTCGCTCGAGACACTTGCGTTCCCGGCCGGGCGGTCCCAGTACGGCTCGGGGCCGAAGCGCTCGACGAGGAAATCGATGAACACCCGTACCTTGTTGGGGAGGTGCCGCGTCGGCAGGTAGAGGGCATAAACGTAGCGGTCGATCTGCGTGTAGTCGGAGAGGACGGCGCGCAGCCTTCCTGCTTGCAGATCGCCGCCGACGATGAACGTCGGCAGGAGGGCAACGCCAAGGCCTCCGAGTACCGCCTGCGACAACGCCTCATCGTCATCGACCCGGAGCGGTCCGGCGATCGTCACCGACTGTTCCTCGCCGTTATCGATGAAACGCCAGCGTCCCGCTTCTCCGGAACGCGCGTAGTCGAGACAAACATGTTTACCGAGATCAACCGGGACTTGTGGGGTGCCGAAGCGCTCGAAGTAGGCGGGCGTCGCACAGACGCGGCGGCGAACCGGCGCGAGCTTGCGCGCAACCCAGTTGCCGGGTGGGTCGTTCATGACGCGGATCGACAGGTCGTAACGCTCTTCCGCGAGGTCGATCCAGCGGTCGGTGATGGTGAGATCAATCTTCAGGTCGGGATAACGGGGCAGGAATTCGGCCAGCGCCGGCGCAATGTGCAGCGTGCCGAAGGCGACCGATGCGCTCACCCGGAGTACACCCCTCGGTTCGGTCGTGAAGCTGGCGACCAAGCGTTCGCCCTGGTCGGCCTCTTCGAGTATCCGGCAACAGTGGTCGGCGATCAGCGAGCCGATCTCGGTCAGGCTCAGGTGCCGTGTCGTCCGATTGACCAGGCGGGCGCCCAGCGTCTTCTCCAGTTTTGCCACCGCCTTGCTGACTGCGGAGCGCGAAGTATTCATCCGCCGCGCGGCTTCGGCGAAGCTCTCCGCCTCGACGACGCGCGCGAAGATGGCCATCAGGTTCAGATCGATCATGTTTTGCCTTTTGATTCGGTTGATTGTGTCTTTGAGGGAAACAGTGAGGTGTCAAATTGAGGCCTTATGGTCGCTTCCGGTTTTGGTTACCATGTCCTCACTGCTTAATTACTTCGGTTTGCATCCAGGTTGATGTCGGCCGATACAGCATTGGGCGAAAGGTTGGCGCAGAGTGTTGCAATTGATTGTAGTTCATCGGGCAACGGTTCTATCGCATTGAAGGAGGGATCATGTCGGTGATTACGAAACAGTCGGTTTTGCGGGCATTGCACGAAAAACATTGCCTCGATACGCGTCGCTTGTCGCACGTTTTGGGTGTCGAACCCGATGACGAAATGCTGAGCAGGAGTGTCCAGGAGTTGTTGAGCGAAGGGCGCATCCATCGTGTCAGCAGAACGGGGCGACGGAGCTGGTTTGTTGCCACGTCGTTCGAGCATTGAGGTCGGCCGGGCAGGAAGCTGCGTATTCGATAGTCCAACGGCTCGACGGTTTGTTCTTCGGGTGAAACCGAGGTTTTTTGGGAAAGGTGGCAGGAATGTCCGACAGCAAGGCATTGAGTTGTGTTTCGGCGCTCGACAAGGGGCGCCTGGAAGCGCTGATCGAGCGGGTGTTCGCCGGCCGGCAACTCAGTCCGCCCGCGTTGACCGTACTCCAGCGGTTGCGCACGGCCGATCTGGTTGTCGCGCCTGAGGATGTGCCGCGTGACCTGGTTACCATGAATTCGACGGTCAGGCTTGCCGACCCGATGTCGAGTGAAAACCTGGAGCTGACGCTGGTGTACCCGGAAGACCACGACCCGGAAGACAACTGCTGGTCCGTCCTGAGTCCGATCGGCGCCGAGTTGTTCGGCCACCGGGTTTACGAGCCGACGGGTATTCGCTTGCAGGAGGGCGAACGCGTGCGCTGGATCGTGGCCGGCATCCCTTTTCAGCCGGAGGCCCACGACTGGATGACCTTGTAGCCCGGCGGGCGTTGCTGCAGGATCAGAGCGTCACGGTGACGCGCTGCTTCTCGGCGTCGGCGTAGAGCGAGAGGTTCTTGGTCCGCATGTCAGCGACGCGAATGACGGTGGACCAGTCGCGCGCATCGGGGACGATCCGGCTCAGTCGGTTGGCTTGCCGGCGGAGCAGGCGCTCGTCGATGTGGTTGCCTTTGTGCCCGGGGAAAAGGGCGAAGTAGAGCATGTCGGCCTCGATCAACTCATTGATGAAGTGCGTGCCGAGCGATACGTCGGGCACCAGCGACTCGTGCATGGCGACGATTTCGCAGATGGCGGCGATGTTGTTGATGTCGGCAAAGGCGACCGGAATGCCGAGCCAGGCGTCGCGCGTTCCCCAGCGGCCCGGGCCGAGCAGCAGGACGGAGCGTCCGGCACTCGCGCGGTTGATCTTGCCGATGACGCGCGCAATCGTTGCCCGGTCGGCCAGATTAAGCTGCGCGTACTGTTCGGGCACGACGTAAATGATGCGATCCGGCCGGATGACCCGGCTCGGGCCGATGACGGCGCCGCGTGCGCTGATCAGGCTGGGAACGTATGCGGGTGGTTCGGCCTTGACGCGCTGATCGACGCTGCGTACCTGCATCGGCCGACATTGCAGCAGGTTGATACGCAGCGGTTCTCCCGGCCGCACGTTGAGCGCGAACTCGATTTCGACCGGGTGCCGGTAGGCGCTTTGCAGATGACCGAGAATGGCTTGCATGCGCTCGACGAATTCACCATTCCTGATCAGTCCGTCAAAGGTGAGGAACGGCGGACGCTCGGGCTGCTCGCGGGTGGTAAACAGATCGAGCGGAAAACTCGCATCCTCCGCGCTTAGCTCGGCAAACGGCCCGGTGACCACGCCATCGCCTGAAAGGTCGAGCACGTCCATGCGCCGCTGGGCGTGGCGGGCAATCGCGCCGAAGTTGGTTTCGGGGCGAAGCTCCGGTTCGTTGAGCGCAATCAGGCGGGTGTAATCGTCGTCGGCGCGATCGACGGCGCGCGTACCCAGGCCGGCGACGAGGCGCACGACGCCGGCGTGCATGTCGATCTTCGGGTTCCAGCGATATGGATTGAACGAGAGACCGACGCCGGCGGCGTGCGGGTAGAAGTAGCGGCCTCCGGCGGTTCCCGATACGCGCATGATCAGCAAGGCCATTTGCTCATGGGCTTCGAGGAGGCCGCGCCGCTGCCGGTAGCGCAGCGCCTTTTCGCTCAGAGAGCTGGCATAGACTTGGCGGATGGCGTTCAGCAATTCTTCCAGCCGCTGCTCGCGCGGACCGTGATTGACGCAGAAAACGCTCTCGTACTGCCCGGCGAAGGCGTTGCCGTACTGGTCTTCAAGCCGCGAACTGGAGCGGACGATGAACGGCCATTCGCCGAAGTAATCGAGCATCCCTTCGAGCTGGCGCTGCGTCGATTCGGTGAAGGTGCCGCGCATGATGCGTTCTTGCGCTTCGTCCAGTCGATGCAGAAAGGTGTGCGGATCACGCTGTTGGCGGCGTATCCACCACACGCCGTTGCGCACGAGGAAGGTGTCGAAGACTTCGGTGCCGACGTAGAAAGAATCGTGCGCTTCGAGCTGGTCGTGCAGTTCGGGCGCTTGCCGGCGCAGGATGCCGCGCGCCATCAACATGCCGAGCGCCTTGCCGCCGATGCTGCCGGTGCCGATCATCCGGTCGCGGATTGAGATGAGGTCGTCCAGCGTGAGGTAGTCCCTGGCCATTCGCGCCAGCGTCGGGTCGGCCGGGAAAAGCAGCTTGCTCAGGCTGTCGAACCAGTGCTGTTCGATGTCTGCATCGGCTTTTCCTTCGGCGCGCGCCTTGAGCACCATGCGCGCTGTACCGAAGTGGCGTCGCCAGTGGCTGACGATGCGGTTGTCGTCCAGCCCGCGCCAATCCGATCCGGCGAGTATTTCCGAAACGGTGCCGCTGTCGGTGACCGGGCGGAAGGTGTCGCCATCCTCCCAGGCGTGGATCAGGTTCATCGCCGCGGCCGACCGATGCTGGACTTTGACCGGGCGGATATAGAGCTTTTCCCGGCAGCGGAAGGTGTCGAGCAGGAACTGCGTCGTCTCGGTGATCATCTGGATCGCCGAGTCGACGTGCGTGTTTCGCCGGATCGCGAAATAGGTGACCGTGTGCAGATCGAACAGGCGTGGACAGGTGAGGCGAAAGAAGTTCGCCATCATCCGGTCCGACTGCCAGGCTTCGGCGAGGTCCGAGAGGCTGTCGAAAACGTACATCGTTTCCGTCCCGGCCGCCTCGATGACCGAATGCACCTGGTCGACGAAGGAATCAAAGCCGTCGCCGGGATGCGGGTGGTGGATTTCGACTTCGGGTGAAGCGTCAATCAGCGGACCGTGATCGGCAAAGCGGAAATAGACGAGACGGCGCTTCTGTGCGATCGCCGCATGTGCATAACGGCTGACCAGTGCCGCGTATTCCTCCAGCGATTGCACCTGCCAGACGATGTTGTCGCCACGCTGGACGCCACGAAACACGTGGTCCAGGCCCGGCAGACCGGTGGTCGGCAAAAACGGAGAGGGTTTGTCGGCGTCTTGCGGGGTATCGGACATTGCGCGCTGGCCTTGATTGAGTGGTTTGCAGTTTCTGCGTGTCGTCGGCGCCATAGGATAGCTTGGCGGGGCGGAAATGCCATGCAGGGCGCGATCAATGGTGCGAAAGCCGTGAGAATCCGGATGTTTTGGTCAACAACGCACCGAAATGGTGCAAAAAGCGCATTAGGAATAGTGGAAAATCTTGTTGTTTTCAATATTACGGTAGATATGGATTGTTTTTTGTACGTCTGTAGTGCATTGTTACGCTCGATTTTCGTTTCTTGCTTCACGTCTTCTAGTCCTATCTTTTGGGGGAAACAATGAGCGTCGGTTCACTTGATGGTTTCATCAACAAGATCAGCCAGGGCAATGCCCATCAGCCCGAATACCTGCAGGCCGTGATCGAGGTCATGGAAAGTCTGTGGCCATTCATCGCCAGGAATCCGAAGTACGCGGAAAACGGCTTGCTCGAACGGCTGGTGGAGCCGGAGCGCATGATCACCTTCCGCGTCTCGTGGGTGGACGACAAGGGGCAGGTGCACGTCAATCGCGGCTACCGTATCCAGCACAGCTCGGCGATCGGGCCGTACAAGGGCGGCTTGCGCTTCCACCCGTCGGTCAATCCGTCCATCCTCAAGTTCCTCGCTTTCGAGCAGACCTTCAAGAACGCGCTGACCACGCTGCCGATGGGCGGCGGCAAGGGCGGCTCCGACTTTGATCCCAAAGGCAAGAGCACTGGCGAAATCATGCGGTTCTGCCAGGCCTTTGTCACCGAACTGTTCCGTCATGTCGGTGCCGATACCGACGTCCCGGCTGGCGACATCGGCGTCGGCGGGCGCGAGATCGGTTTCCTTTCCGGCATGATGCGCAAGCTGAAGAACAGCGCCGAATGCATCTTCACCGGCAAGGGGCTTGCCTACGGCGGCTCGCTGATTCGCCCGGAAGCCACCGGCTACGGCACCGTCTACTTCGCGCAGGAAATGCTCAAGCTGAAAGGGCGTGAGTTCGACGGTTTGCGCGTCAGCGTATCGGGCTCGGGCAACGTCGCGCAGTACGCGGTCGAAAAAGCCATGAGCCTGGGGGCCAAGGTCGTAACCGTCTCCGATTCCGCGGGTGTTGCGATCGACGAGGAAGGTTTCACCGCGGAAAAGCTCGCCGTGCTGATGGACATCAAGAACGTGCAGTACGGCCGTGTCAGCGACTACGCGGAGAAGGTCGGCGCGAAATACATCGCCGGTGTCCGGCCGTGGAATGTGCCGGTCGACGTTGCGCTGCCGTGTGCCACGCAAAACGAACTGGACGAGGCCGACGCGCGCACGTTGATCGGCAACGGCGTCATCTGCGTGGCGGAAGGCGCCAACATGCCGAGCACGCTCGGCGCGACCAAGCTGTTTGAAAGTGGCGGTGTTCTGTTCGCGCCCGGCAAGGCGAGCAATGCCGGTGGCGTTGCCACATCCGGCCTGGAAATGACCCAGAACGCGATGCGCTTGTCGTGGTCGCGCGAGGAGGTCGATACCCGTCTGCACGGCATCATGTGCCAGATCCACGACCAGTGCCTCCAGCACGGACGCCGTGAGGATGGCTCGGTCAGCTACGTCACGGGCGCCAACATCGCCGGCTTCGTCAAGGTGGCCGAGGCGATGATCGCGCAGGGTGTCATCTAGGCGGCGTCGGTAAGGCAGGTGCGCCGTCGCCGTTCGTGATTCCATCGAGGGCGAACGGTGCATCTGAACGATGTTTCAAGTTCTGTACGAAAAGGAGGGGGCAATGAACGCAATTACTCTGCCGGGCGGGACCGTTTACATCAAATTTGCAACCGCGGCGCATCTTCTGGCGACCGCGATGTGCCCAAAGCACGAACTGGACGACGCAGTCGCCGAGTACAGCGACGCTTACTCCAGCGTCGACCGCAAGCTGAGCCGTGCCGTCGAACTCGGTGATCTCCGCGCCATCGACCCGCTCACGCATCGGCGCCATCCGTACCCGGTCGGCAAGGCGCTGCGCGAGGCCGAAATTCTCGTCGAAGATCTGAAGCGTTACGCCGCCGGCAATGGTCTGCCGGCGATCGAGATGTCTTCAAGCGCCTGAGTTGTCGTAACCCGAAGTCACCTGTTTCGCCGGCGGCGCCGCGATCGCCGCGCTGTAGCCGCCGGAGTTCTTCCCGCTTCCGCGTCCCGCGGTACGCATGGGTACCGGTTGCTGCGCCGGTACTATCTTCTTCCCGACAATTCTGTCTGCCCCGGTGCCGGCGCAGGCACTCCTATTGTGCGCAGACGGTGCTTGTCTGCGCTTTCACTGTGCATATAGCCTTGTCGTCGGCAGGGGGATTTTACTAAGTCGCTCATTCCTATCGTGAATAGCGTGATGGCATGGCAAATGCTTTGTAGAATAGTCCGGTTGCCATGCGGCGTGTTTGGCCGCATTGTTGCCACGATGTTGTTAGGTCCGGGTCGCGCACCTGCCGTCGAATGCGGTCCGGACGTTTGCAGACTACCCCGTCAATGCGTATTTCATAGGAGGAAGTAAATGAGCAAAAACGTTCTTCTCGCCGGTTTCAGCCTGCTGGCATTCATGGGCAGCAACGCCTACGCCGATCACCTGGTGGCGATCGCCGGCCCGATGACGGGACAGTACGCCTCAGCCGGCGACCAGATCCGCAAGGGTGCGGAGATGGCGATCGCGGACATCAACGCCAAGGGCGGCGTGCTCGGCGAGAAGCTGAAGCTCGAAGTCGGTGACGATGCCTGTGATCCGAAGCAGGCCGTTTCGGTCGCCAACACGATGGTCAACAAGAAGATCGTCTTCATGCACGGCCATTGGTGCTCCAGCTCGACGATTCCGGCGTCCGACGTCTACAACGAAGCGCAGATCCCGATGGCGACCGTGTCGACCAACCCGCAAGTGACCGAGCGCGGCCTGAAGAACATCTTCCGCATCATGGGTCGTGACGACCAGCAGGGTCTGGTGGCCGGCGGCTATCTGGCCGACAAGTTCAAGGACAAGAAGATTGCCGTCGTCGATGACAAGAGCGCCTACGGCAAGGGTTTGGCTGACGAAATGGCCAAGGCCTTGCAGGGCAAGGGCGTGAAACCGGCGTTGCGCGAGTCGATTACCGCAGGCGAGAAAGACTACTCGGGTCTCGTCAGCAAGCTTAAGGCGGCGGGCGTTGAAGTCGTCGCTTTCGGCGGCTACCACACCGAAGTCGCGCTGATCCTGCGCCAGGCGCAGCAGGCCGGCCTCAAGCTGACGGTGATGGGCGGTGACACGATGACCAACACCGAACTGGTGACGGCGGCCGGTCCGGCGGCCGACAACGTGCTCTTCACCTTCTCGCCCGATCCGCGCAAGAACCCGGGCGCTGCCGACGTCGTCAAGAAATTCCGCGACGCCAAGGTTGAGCCGGAAGGCTACGTGATGTACGCCTATGCGGCGATGCAACTCTTCGCGCAGGCCGCCGAGCAAGGCAAGAGCGTGAAGTACGCCGATCTCGAGAAGGCGATGCGCACCGGCACTTTCGACACCGTGCTCGGCAAGCTCAACTTCGACGCCAAGGGCGACAACAAACTGCCCGGCTTCATGGTCTACCAGTGGAAGGGCGGCCAGTACGACTACGTGAAGTAACGCGCAGCAGGAGGAAGGCACGGGCAGCGCCGGTGCCTTCCTCGCGTGGCCGGTGTCTGGCTTGCCCACCGCCACGCTGAACAACCAAGAACAAGCGTGTGAACACTCCAGTCTGCCGCCGTGTGTGCCCGGCCGCCAGACCGACTTTCCGGAACAGGAAACAGCATGCGAACCGAACACCCCAGCGCACTGCGCCAGGCGATGCGTGAGGCTTACCGCATCGACGAAACGACGATCGTAGACGAACTCGTCCGCTGCGCCCGTTTTACCCCAGAAGAACAGCAACGCATCTTGGACCGTGCCCGGCCACTTGTGCAGAACGTGCGCGATAGCCGCCTCAAGGTCGGCGGCCTCGATGCCTTCTTGAATACCTACGACCTCTCGTCGCGAGAGGGGATCGTTCTCATGTGCATGGCCGAAGCGCTGCTGCGCATCCCGGACACCGAGACGATGGATCTCTTGATCCGCGACAAGATCGGCAATACCGAGTGGGAGAAGCGTCTCGGCGCCTCGCACAGCCTGTTCGTCAATGCCGGCACCTGGGCGCTGATGCTCACCGGCCGCATTGTCAAGTTGGAGAACGACGACCGCAACCTCGGCGGCACCTTCAAGCGCCTCGTCGCGCGCACCGGCGAGCCGGTGATCCGGCAGGCGATCATCACGGCGATGCGCATCCTCGGCAAGCAGTTCGTCATGGGGCGCAACATCGACGAAGCGGTGGCGCGTGCGCAGAGTGCGGAGAAGAACGGCTACCGCCACAGCTACGACATGCTCGGCGAAGCGGCGCGCACCACCGGCGACGCGCTCAAGTACTTCGAGACCTACATGGCGGCGATCAAGGTCATCGGCACCGCCGCGCAGGGGCGGCCGGCGCTTGAAGCGCCGTCGGTGTCGATCAAACTATCAGCGCTGCACCCGCGCTACGAGGTGGCCAACGAAGAACGCGTGCGCCGCGAGCTGTGGCCGGCGGTCAAGGCGCTGGCACTTCAGGCGAAGCGCATGAACATCGGCTTCACGATCGATGCCGAGGAAATGGACAGGCTGGAGATTTCGCTTGATCTCATCGAATCACTCGCGCTCGACCACGAACTTGGCGGCTGGGACGGGCTGGGTGTCGCGCTGCAGTCGTACCAGAAGCGCGCGCTGGCGACCGTCGACTGGCTCGCCGATCTGGCGCACCGCGCCAAGCGCCGCCTGATGGTGCGCTTGGTCAAAGGCGCCTACTGGGACGCCGAAATCAAGCTGGCGCAGGAGCGCGGCCTGAGCGACTACCCGGTGTTCACGCGCAAGGCCTCGACTGATGTGTCCTATCTCGCCTGCGCGCGGCGGCTGTTTGCCGATCCGGTCGCCTTCTATCCGGCCTTTGCCACGCACAACGCGCACACGTTGGCGGCGGTCGCCGAAATGGCCGCGACGGCGGGTTGCGACGAATGGGAGTACCAGCGCCTGCACGGTATGGGCGAGGAACTCTACGACCAGATCGTTGGCAAGGATCAATGGAACCGCCCGTGCCGCATCTATGCGCCGGTCGGCAGCCACGAAGAACTGCTGGCCTACCTAGTCCATTGAACCAGAAGAATTGCACCGGATATGACGGGACGGATCGGCAT
>ERZ650312.2037-NODE-2037-length-11279-cov-8.703760_pt1 | contig 11279 bp, 7 predicted proteins | sample MGYA00376248_ERZ650312 | MGnify/ENA primary metagenome ERZ650312 (study PRJEB26733, sample SAMN07839316) | wastewater metagenome | biome: urban; feature: wastewater treatment plant; material: waste water | place: USA: North Carolina | collected 2016-07-28 ... | reverse complement strand
TCAGCAAGGACATCACCATCTCACAGGCTGATTTCAAGGACTTCACCCAGCCAGCCGAGAAGAGCATCATCGTGATGAACCCTCCATACGGTGAGCGCATCTCTACCCCTAACCTTCTGAACACCTACAAGATGATAGGTGAGCGCTTCAAGAAGGCTTTTGCCGGCAACGAGGCTTGGGTATTGAGCTACCGCGAGGAGTGCTTCGAGCAGATTGGTCTGAAACCATCTATCAAGATTCCTGTATTCAACGGAAGCTTGGAGTGCGAATTCCGCAAGTATGTGATGTTCGACGGCAAGATGAAGGACTTCCGTTCTGAAGGCGGTATTGTGAAGACTGAGCGCGAGAAGAGCGAGATGGCTCAGAAGCACCGTTTCAAGAAGGAGCGTGAATTCAAGAAGCGTGTAAGCGAGGAGACTGAAAACGAGGAGGACGATATCCGTTCTTTCAAGTTCCATACTCACCGTCTGGAAGACTTCGAGAAGAAGCGTGCTGAGTTCCATAAGGGCGGCCGTTCACGTATCGGTGGCGGTCGACGCAATGATGACGACGATGACAAGCGTGGCAGCCGTAGCTTCAAGGGCGACCGCAAGGGTGGCCGTGACTTCGGTGGCAAGCGCGACGGAAAGCGTTTCGAGAAAGGCGACAAGCGTGGTGGCTTCAAGGGCGACAAACGTGGTGGCCGTGATTTCGGAGGCAAGCGCGGAGGCAAGAAGAACTTCAGCGTTGACTTCGACGACGAGGATTAAAGACATATCGACCCATACGTCGTGTTTCACGACGCATGGGTGTTAAACCCGATAAAGTAAAGAATATAATGAATCTGAAGAATTCAATTTATAAATTATCTTTTGCTGCTATGATTATGATGGCTATGAATGCAACCGACTTACAGGCTCAGGGCGTGGTTCCTGCTCAGAAAGGCGAGAAAACCTTTACATTGGAAGACCTGAACTTCGGCGGCAACAACTATCGTAACATGGTAGCTAAGAACCGCTGGTGCACCTGGTGGGGCAATGAACTCGTTCGCCAGGATGTGGATGCTTGCTATCTCGTCAACAAGACGACAGGCAAGGAGACCAAACTCTTCGGCATCAATGACATCAACCAGTGGATTGCTCCTACCAAAGACATCAAGGTAAGAGCCCTCTACAATGCTCTCTTCCCTTTTGCAGGCAAGAGCATCGTGATGGTAAGCAACGGCAGCAAGACTTATACCGTAGACTTCAAGAAGCATAAGCTGCTGAGCGAGATGGATTTTGCTGACGGCGAGAACCTCCTGGAGGCTAATGCCCAGCAGAACGCCTTCGCCTATCTGAAGGGCAGCAACCTCTATGTGCGTACCTTCGATGTAACCAGCAACGCCCTGACAAAAGAGAAGAAATCTCACGATTTCCAGCTCTCAAAGGACGGAAGCCGCGAAATTGTTTATGGACAGAGTGTTCACCGCGATGAGTTCGGTATCAGCAAGGGAACCTTCTGGAGTCCGAACGGCGAACTGCTCGCCTTCTATCGCATGGACCAGAGTATGGTAACCGACTATCCGCAGGTCGACATCCCGGAAATCGGTTTCAATCATCCTGAAACACAGAGTTGCATTGCTACTCCTGCACCAGACAAGTATCCGATGACAGGCGAGACATCACACAAGGTAACCGTAGGCGTGTTCGACTGCATGACCGGCAAGACCGTCTATCTGAAGGCTGGCGATCCAACCGACCGCTACTTCACCAACATCGCATGGAGTCCGGACAGCAAGACCATCTATATGTTCGAACTGAACCGCGACCAGAACGACTGCCGTCTGACTGCCTACAATGCAGAAACCGGCGAGAAGACAGGCGAACTCTATCGCGAAACCGACGAGAAATACGTGGAGCCTTGCCACCCTATCCAGTTCCTGCCTTGGGACAGCAACAGCTTTATCATGCAGAGCCGCAAGGATGGCTACAACCACCTCTATCTCTGCACCCTGGGCAAGCACGGAAGCCGCATGGCAAGCAACACAGAATCGCTCGAAATCAAGCAGTTGACTTCCGGCAAATGGGAAGTGATGGAAGTACTCGGCTTCAACACCAAGCGCAAGAGTATCATCATCGCATCCAACGAGAAATCGCCTATCCAGAGAAACATCTTTGCCGTAGATACAAAAACCGGCAAGCGTACGCTGGTAGATGATTGCGGCAAGGGATGGCACAGCGCCACTTTGAGCGAGAACGGACAGTATGTCTTCGACAACTACTCTACTCCTACCGTGCCTCGCAAGATTGCCCTCGTGAATACCGAGAACGGCAAGCGCACCGCTTACTTCACTGCCGAGAACCCTTGGAAGGGCTACAATGTGCCTGAGTACAGCTGCGGTACCATCAAGGCTGCCGATGGCGAAACAGACCTCTACTGGAGAATGGTGAAACCGGTAAACTTCGATCCAAACAAGAAGTATCCTACCATTATATATGTATATGGTGGACCTCATGCCCACAACGTAGATGCCCGCTGGAACTACTCTAGCCGTGGTTGGGAAACCTACATGGCAGAAAAGGGCTATCTGCTCTTCATCCTCGACAACCGTGGAAGCGAGAACCGTGGCAAGGCTTTCGAGCAGGCTACCTTCCGCCAGCTCGGACAGATTGAGATGCAAGACCAGATGAAGGGCGTGGAATATCTGAAGACGCTTCCTTACGTAGATGCTGACAAGATTGGCGTTCACGGCTGGAGCTTCGGCGGATTCATGACCATCTCGCTGATGACCAACCACCCTGATGTGTTCAAGGTAGGCGTAGCAGGCGGTCCGGTAATCGACTGGCACTGGTACGAGGTGATGTATGGCGAGCGCTATATGGACACCCCACAGACCAACCCAGAGGGTTACAGGAAGACCTCTCTGCTCTATCAGGCAAAGAACCTGAAGGGCAAGCTGCAGATTATCCAGGGCTTGAACGATGTGACCGTAGTGCCACAGCACTGCCTCACCTTCCTCAAGGCTTGCATCGCAGCAGGCACCCAGCCAGACTTCTTCGTCTATCCTGGCGAGCCTCACAACATGAGAGGTCATCAGAGCACTCATCTGCATGAGCGCATCAGCAATTATTTCTTCGATTATCTCAAGTAAATATCTAGGAGTAAACATCCCCCGGAAAAGGGGAGTTTACTTCTACATCAAATAACAAACAATAACTTACAGCAAATGAAAATTTTATTGTTAGGAGGCGGTGGCCGCGAGCACGCCTTAGCATGGAAAATCGCTCAGAGCGAGAAGTGTGAGAAACTCTTCATCGCTCCTGGTAATGCCGGTACACAGAATGTCGGCGAGAACGTAGATATCAAGGCAGACGACTTTGAGGCGCTCAAGAACTTCACAGTAGAAAATGGCGTTGATATGGTGGTAGTTGGTCCGGAAGACCCATTGGTAAAGGGTGTTTACGATGACTTCAAGAACGATCCTCGCACCCAGAACATCCCTGTCATCGGTCCATCAAAGGCTGGCGCCGTATTGGAAGGCAGCAAGGACTTCGCCAAGAAGTTCATGAAGCGCCACAACATCCCTACTGCCCAGTATGAGACTTTCGACGGCGAGCACGTAGAGGAAGGCTTGAAATTCCTGGAGACACTGAAGGCTCCTTATGTATTGAAGGCTGACGGTTTGTGCGCCGGTAAGGGCGTTCTCATCCTCCCTACCCTGGAAGAGGCTAAGAAAGAGTTCAAGGAGATGCTCGGCGGTATGTTCGGCAACGCTTCTGCACGCGTAGTCATCGAGGAATTCCTCAGCGGCATTGAGTGCTCTGTATTCGTATTGACCGACGGCAAGAACTACAAGATTCTGCCTGAGGCTAAGGATTACAAGCGCATCGGCGAGCACGATACCGGTCTGAACACCGGCGGTATGGGTAGCGTTACCCCTGTACCATTCGCTACCAAGGAGTGGATGCAGAAGGTTGACGAGCGCATCATCCGTCCTACCGTAGAGGGACTTGCTGAGGAGAACATCGACTATAAGGGATTCATCTTCTTCGGTCTGATCAACGTTGAAGGCGAGCCTATGGTCATCGAGTACAACTGCCGTATGGGTGATCCAGAGACTGAGAGCGTGATGCTCCGTCTGAAGAGCGACATCGTGGATCTCTTCGAAGGTGTAGCAGCAGGCGATTTGGACAAGCGCAGCATCGAGTTTGACGAGCGTGCTGCAGTCTGCGTGATGCTCGTAAGCGGCGGTTATCCTGAGGCTTACAAGAAGGGTTATCCTATCCAGGGCATCGACGATGTAGAAGGTTCGGTAGTATTCCACTCCGGTACAGCCATGAAGGATGGTCAGGTAGTAACCAACGGTGGTCGTGTCATCTGCGTAAGCAGCTACGGCAAGGACAAGGAAGAAGCCCTGAAGAAGAGCTTTGCTGAGGCACAGAAGATCCAGTTCACCGACAAGTACTTCCGTTCTGATATCGGACAGGACCTTTAGATTTTAATGTTGAATGTTGAATGTTGAATGTTGAATTAGGCTAGCGCCCTTGAGTCCGTTAGGCAATTCAACATTCAACATTCAACATTCAACATTGTTTTAAGCATTCAACATTGAATTAGATGTTAAGAAAGAAAACTTTTCAAAATAAAGTAGCGGCTAGCCGCTACTCTTTACCTATTACTGCAACCCTTGCCACACTGGTTTGGGTTGCAGTAGGTTTATTGGTATCCAATATCTGGGTAGAATTTGCTTTCACAGCCATGTCTACCCTGCTGATGGTGGAACTGAACAACCGTAATGCCCTGATGCGTACCTACAGCCGAATGGTATCCTGCAGTTTTCTGGCATTACTGACGATGACAGGACTCCCCCACCTCTCTTTAAAAAGCAGTATTGTGACGATGTGTTTCATCGCCTTTTATCTCATTATCTGGAATTGCTATCAGGATAAACGCTCAACAGGCTGGACTTTCTACGCCTTTGCCTGCATCGGTCTGGCATCGATGGTTTTCGTGCAGATAGGCTATTTCATGCCTATCCTGTGGATTATGATGATGGTGTTTACCCTCTCGTTTAGCGTAAAGACATTCTTTGCAACACTGGTAGGTCTCATCGTGCCCTATTGGTTTGCAGCCGGTTATTTCTTCTATACCGACAACATACAGGGGCTGGCTGACCATTTCTGCGAATTCATCAACTACAGCGAACTCTTTGATTATTCGCAGGTTACCGACCATCAGGTACTGGACCTGAGTTTCGTTATCCTGCTCACCATCATCGGTTCCATCCACTTCATACGCACCAGCTACGGCGATAAGATACGAACCCGCATGATCTACGAAACGTTTATCATGATATCGGTTGCCTGCATCATCTTCATCGTCCTCCAGCCTCAATATATACAGGAACTGGGCGGCATCCTGATTGTGAATACAGCACCGCTTATCGCCCATTTCATCACATTCACCAGAGGTAAGTTTACCAACATCTCCTTCATCCTGCTGCTCATCATGCTGGTACTTATCATGGCTTACAACATACTCGTACCAGAGAGCATATTACTATGAGTTGGATTATAGATTTCTTAATGAGCTGGGGCTACTGGGGCATGCTGGTATCAGCCTTCCTTGCCGGCAGTTTCTTTCCCTTCAGCAGCGAGGTGGTCATGTCGGGCTTACAGGCTGCCGGACTGGAACCTATCCAGCTCGTACTGTATGGAAGCATCGGCAATGTGCTCGGTTCTATGTTCAACTATGGCGTAGGACGGATGGGCAAGCTGGAATGGATAGAGAAATATCTGCATGTAAAGAAAGAGAGTCTTGACAAGGCTCAGCATTTCATGGCCGACAGAGGAGCCTGGATGGGATTCTTTGCCTTCCTGCCCCTGTTGGGCAGTGCCATCACCATCGTTTTGGGACTGACGAGAGCCAACATCGTGATTTCTGTCATCAGCATCACCATCGGAAAGGTGTTGAGATATGTACTGCTGGTTTACGGACTCAGTTTCATCTTTTAAACAAGCTGCAAAGAAAACAAAGAATTGATTCATATAGATTGACTGCTTATGAGAAAGTATTTATACCTTATTATATTATGCGTGGCTTTCGCGGGCTGTAAAGGCAGCCAGCAGAAAGGCCACACCGCAGAAAGTAACGGAAAGGAATCTGTCGCCAACAGCGATGGCAAACCTGCTGTTACCGTAACTATCCCTCCCTACAAGTTTTTCGTTGATAAGATTGCCGGAGATAAGGTGGATGTCAACGTGATGGTATCCAACGGCAACAATCCTGAAACTTACGAGCCTTATGCCCAGCAGATGATGGAACTCTCCAGGAGTGCCCTCTATCTGAAAGTGGGAAGCATCGGTTTCGAACAGACCTGGATGAAGAAGCTGCAGGACAACGCTCCTGACATGAAGGTGATAGATACCTCCACAGGCATCACGCCTGCCAAGACACCAGGCGGCAATACCGACCCGCATGTATGGATGAGTTGCAAAAACGCCCGCATCATCTCCAGCAACATCTTCAAGGCACTCTGCCAACTGGAACCGGAAAACAAGACTTTCTTCCAGAAAAACTATCAGCAGTTGCTCTGCAGCATCGACAGGCAGGACAGCATCATCAGAAAGAGTTTCAAGGATAATCCGGAGATGGTACGCAAGTTTGTGATCTATCACCCTATCCTCACCTACTTTGCCCGTGATTACCAGCTGGAGCAGCTTGCCATAGAGGAAGAAGGCAGGGAGCCTAGTGCCTCCCAGCTGAAGAGCCTCATAGAGAGAGCCAGAAAAGAAAAGATCAAGTTCTGCCTGATACAGGCAGAATTTGCCAACCGCAACACCACAACCTTCATCAAGGAGAGCCACACCAAGCCAATGGATATCAATCCATTGCAGGGCGACTGGAACTGGGCGATGCAGGAAGCGGCAGCAGCGGTACAAGGCAAGAAAATCGTTGTTGGGAAGTAAAAACTAAAATAATATGACTCCAATCATAAAAATCGAGCATCTTTCTGCTGGCTATGAAGGCAAGGAGGTGCTCCACGACATCAACCTCACCGTCTACAAAGACGATTATCTTGGCATCATCGGTCCCAACGGTGGTGGCAAGACAACCCTCATGCGCCTCATCCTGGGACTGATGAAACCCACAGACGGCAGCATCCGCTTTTATAAAGACGGAGAGGAAGTAAGGGAAATCAGCATGGGATATCTGCCCCAATACAATCATCTCGACAAACAGTTCCCTATCTCCGTCTATGAAGTGGTACTCTCAGGACTCAGCAAGACCAAGAGCCTCTTTTCCAGATACACCCAGGCACAGCACCAGCAGGTACTCGACTGTCTGGAACAGATGCAGCTCACGGAGTTGAAAGACCGCCATATCGCAGCCTTGAGCGGCGGACAACTGCAGCGAGTACTCCTCGCCCGCGCCATTGTTTCGAAACCCGATGTAGTGATACTGGATGAGCCCAACACCTACATCGACCGCCGTTTCCAGAAGCAGATGTACGAGATGCTGGAACAGATCAACCGGGAGTGCGCCATTATCATCGTAAGCCATGATGTAGCCGAAGTGCTCAATAACGTAAAGCACATCGCCTGCGTAAATCATCATCTCCACTACCACGATACGGCAGATATGCCGAGAGAGAAACTGGAAGAGCATTTCTTAAATGTATAGGCTTATTATATAATAATGCCTAAAAAACAGGTGCAAAAATCCATATTATCTCATCTTTTTATTATCTTTGCAATTGGAATGTGCCTTTTTGAAAGGCACAGAGAAAGCATTCAGAAACAGAGAAAGCATTCAGAAAGAAATATAATACATTAAAGTTTAAACAATAATGAAACAGTACAGATTAGTGGACAATATCTTCGGATGGGTCGCATTCATCATTGCGGCGTTCACTTATTGTTCCACAATTGAACCGACAGCCAGTTTCTGGGACTGTCCTGAGTTTATTACGACTGCTTACAAGCAGGAGATCGGTCACCCACCTGGGGCACCATTCTTCATGCTTTTAGGCAATTTCTTCACACATTTCGCCAGCGACACTACCCAGGTAGCCAAGATGGTAAATACGATGAGCGCCCTGCTGAGCGCCGTCTGTATCATGTTCCTCTTCTGGACCATCACCCACCTGGCTCGCCGACTCGTCATCAGCGACTGGAAAGAACTGACTACCAGCAAGCTGATTGCCATCGAGGCATCCGGTATGGTGGGCGCACTCATCTACACCTTCAGCGATACCTTCTGGTTCTCAGCTGTCGAGGGTGAGGTTTATGCGTTCTCTTCTGCCTTTACCGCTGTGGTATTCTGGCTGATATTGAAGTGGGAAGACCATGCTGACGAGCCTCATAGCGACCGTTGGCTTGTGCTCATCGCCTATATGACCGGTTTGAGTATCGGTGTCCACCTGCTCAACCTGCTCTGTATCCCAGCCATCGTATTGGTTTATTACTACAAGAAGGTGCCACATGCCAACCTCAAGGGCTCGCTCCTGGCGCTGTTCCTTTCATTCCTCGTAGTGGTAGCCGTACTGTATGGTGTGGTTCCAGGTATCATCACCGTAGGCGGCTGGTTCGAGCTGTTCTTTGTCAACACCCTCGGCTGTCCGTTCAATACCGGTGAAATCGTATACATCATCTGTCTCGTAGCCTCAGTTATCTGGGGTATCTACGAAACCTGCCATGCTTCTGAGAAGAACGAGAAGAAGCAGAATATCGCCTTTGTTCTCGGCTTCGGCATGCTCGGCATCCCATTCTACGGATATGGCTGGACTGCTGCCATTACCGGCATCATCGTGCTGGTTATTCTCTGGTTCGTACTCGGCTACAAGCGCAAGCAGGAGGTAGTAACAGGCGTTGACGAATCTACAGGCATCGCCAAGAAGAAGATGCAGCTCCTGCCGCTCATCTCAGCACGCGTCAAGAATACAGCCTTGCTCTGCATGCTGATGCTGATGATTGGTTATTCCAGCTACGCACTCATCGTGATCCGTTCTTCTGCCAACCCTCCTATGGACCAGAACTCTCCTGAGGACATCTTTACCCTGGGAAGTTATCTGAGCCGCGACCAGTATGGCGACCGCCCTCTGTTCTATGGCCAGGCTTATACATCACAGGTAGCCCTCGAAGTAGACGGCAACATGTGCAAGCCTGTCATGAAGGAAGGCGCACCGGTTTACCAGCGCAAGGAGAAAGCTTCGGCTGATGAGAAGGACTCTTACTTCGTAGTAAGTCACAAGAATAAGTATATCTATGCCCAGAACATGCTCTTCCCTCGTATGTACAGTTCGGCTCATGCCCAGGCATACGAAGACTGGATGGGCGGTGTAGAAGGCACAGAGATTCCTTACGACCGCTGCGGAGAGAGTATGATGGTGAAGATGCCGTCACAGTTTGACAACATCCGCTTCTTCCTCTCTTACCAGTGCAACTTCATGTACTGGCGCTACTTCATGTGGAACTTTGCCGGCCGTCAGAACGACATCCAGGGCAATGGTGAGCCAGAGCACGGCAACTGGATTACCGGTTTCTCATTCATTGATGATTCACTCTATGGCGACCAGAGCAAATTGCCAGACGACCTGAAGGAGAACAAGGGCCACAATGTATTCTACTGCATGCCGCTGATTCTCGGTCTCATCGGACTTTTCTGGCAGGCTTGGTATACCCGCAAGAAGAAGGTAATGAAGAACGGCAAGGAAGAGGAAGTGCTCCTCCCTATCGGAATCCAGCAGTTCTGGATTGTATTCTTCCTGTTCTTCATGACAGGTCTTGCCATCGTCATCTACCTGAATCAGACACCTATGCAGCCACGTGAGCGTGACTATGCTTACGCCGGTTCATTCTATGCATACGCTATCTGGTGCGGTCTCGGCGTACTCGCCATCATCGACATCCTGAAGCGCAAGATGAAGCTCAGCGGTACTGCCGTAACAGCCATCGTAGCAGTCATCACACTTCTCGTACCTATCCAGATGGCATCACAGACCTGGGATGATCACGACCGCTCAAACCGTTACACCTGCCGTGACTTCGGTCAGAACTACCTGATGTCACTCCAGGAGAAGGGCAACCCTATCATCTTTACCAATGGTGATAACGATACCTTCCCACTCTGGTACAACCAGGAGGTAGAAGGCGTTGGAACAGATGCCCGCGTATGTAACCTGAGCTACCTGCAGACCGACTGGTATATCGACCAGATGATGCGTCCTGCATACAACTCACCATCTGTGCCAATCACCTGGCCACGTCTCGACTTCTGTTCAGGTACCAACGAATATGTATCTGTTGAACCTGAGGCAAAGAAGCAGATTCTCGACTTCTACAAGCAGGATCCAGAGAATGCCAAGAAGCAGTTTGGTGCCGAACCGTTCGAGCTCAAGAACATCCTGAAGAACTGGGTACGCAGCAAGAACCCTGACATGCACTTCATCCCTACAGATACCCTCTATGTCACCATCGACAAGGAGGCTGTAAAGAAGAGCGGCATGATGATGGCATCAGATTCTATTCCAGACAAGATGGTCATCTCTCTTGCCGGCAAGAGCGCACTCTACAAGAACGACCTCATGATGCTCGAAATGCTGGCACAGTGCAACTGGACCCGTCCGCTCTACGTAGCACTCACCGTAGGCGAAGAGAACTATATGAACCTCGGTGACAACTTCGTACAGGAGGGACTTGTGAACCGTATCACTCCGTTCACCACCAACAAGCCAGGTGCCAAGAACTTCGATACAGAGAAGGCTTATCACAACATCATGACCCGATTCAAGTTCGGCAACCTGAAGCAGAAGGGACTCTACATCGACGAGACAACCATGCGTATGTGTTATACCCACCGTCGCCTGCTCGCCCAGACAGCCCTCCAGCTCATCGCCGACGGCAAGAACCAGAAGGCTATCAACATCCTGAAGAAGGCTGATGTGGAGATTCCTGCATACAATGTCACCCTCGATTACATGAGCGGTGGTCTGGATATGGCTCGCGGCTGGCTGCTCACCGGTCAGAAGGCAAAGGGTAAGGAATATGTAGAGGCTGTCTGGAAGAATGCTCACCAGTATCTCAACTATTACCTCTCATTGACCAACGACCGCTTCCTGCAGAGCCAGAACGACTGCATCCGTCAGATCATGATTATGCAGAGTGTCTGCGATGTGGCAGGTATGGTAAGCCCTCAGTTGCAGAAGAGTTATGAGAAGCAGCTCAATGCTCTCTATACACTCTATCGCGGCAGAGGCGGCAGCATGCCACAGGGCAATCAGTAAAATAAAGAATATCAAGGAAGACCTGGCGTTTTTG
>ERZ650312.2035-NODE-2035-length-11281-cov-3.147871_pt1 | contig 11281 bp, 9 predicted proteins | sample MGYA00376248_ERZ650312 | MGnify/ENA primary metagenome ERZ650312 (study PRJEB26733, sample SAMN07839316) | wastewater metagenome | biome: urban; feature: wastewater treatment plant; material: waste water | place: USA: North Carolina | collected 2016-07-28 ... | reverse complement strand
CCTATGTTTATACTGGTTGATAGTATTTTTGAGATTTAGACTTCGATTCCATGCATAAGGAGAAAATGATGAAATCACGTGCGGCTGTGGCTTTTGAAGCGGGCAAACCCCTGCAAATCGTTGAGATCGATGTGGAACCGCCGCGTAAGGGCGAGGTATTGGTAAAAATCACACATACCGGCGTGTGTCACACCGATGCATTTACTCTATCGGGCGATGATCCCGAGGGGATTTTCCCTGCGGTGCTCGGTCATGAGGGTGCGGGTGTGGTGGTTGAAGTGGGTGAAGGCGTGACCACGCTCAAGCCGGGTGATCATGTGATTCCGCTGTACACCGCGGAATGCCGCGAGTGTAAATTCTGCTTGTCAGGCAAAACCAATTTGTGCCAAAAAGTGCGTGCGACGCAAGGCAAAGGCTTGATGCCCGATGGCACGACGCGTTTTTCCTACAATGGTCAACCGATTTATCACTACATGGGCTGCTCGACCTTCAGCGAATACACCGTGGTGAATGAAATTTCATTGGCAAAAATCAACCCAGAGGCGAATCACGAGCAGGTGTGTTTGCTCGGTTGCGGCGTCACCACCGGTATCGGCGCGGTACACAATACGGCAAAGGTTAAGGAGGGTGATACCGTTGCGGTCTTTGGTCTGGGTGGTATTGGGTTGGCGGTGGTTCAAGGTGCGCGTCAGGCCAAAGCCGGTCGTATCATCGGTGTGGACACCAATCCGAGTAAATTTGAATTGGCGCGCAGCATGGGCGCGACCGACTGTGTGAATCCGAAAGACTACGATAAACCGATTCAAGACGTATTGGTGGACATGACCGATGGCGGCGTGGACTTTTCATTTGAATGTATTGGCAATGTCAACGTGATGCGTTCCGCTTTGGAATGCTGCCACAAAGGCTGGGGCGAGAGCGTCATCATCGGTGTGGCCGGAGCGGGGCAGGAAATCTCTACTCGCCCGTTCCAATTGGTCACCGGTCGCGTGTGGCGCGGCTCGGCATTTGGCGGGGTCAAAGGCCGCACGCAATTGCCGGGTATGGTTGAGGACGCCATGCAGGGCAAAATCGATTTGGCACCGTTTGTGACCCATACCATGCCGTTGGAGCGTATCAACGAAGCATTTGACTTGATGCACGAAGGCAAATCGATCCGCACGGTGATTCATTACTGAAGGTGATTTTGAACACTGTGGCGGCGGCGCGCGGCTGATCCGCGTATACATCTGCCCAAATACCTTGGCGGCGTATCGTGTCTATCAGGTGTATCAGGGCATAAAGGAGACGATGATGAGCAGCTTTTCACTTCACCCATCGGTGGACCATGGCATCGCCACAGGTGCGGAAGGTTTTAACGGTGGCATTTTGCAGTGCCTGTGCGCGAGCGACCCAGTGCAGGTTCAGGTGGGCGCGCAAGTCGCGTTTAACCACGTTTGCGGTTGCAGCAAATGTTGGAAACCCGCCGGTGCTTTGTTCTCTGTGGTCGGCGTGGTGCCGCGTGACAAAGTTCAGGTCACGGCGCATCCCGAAAAACTGAAAATCGTTGATGAATCCGCGCCGATTCAGCGTCATGCTTGCATCGGCTGCGGCGCGCATCTGTTCGGGCGGATTGAAAACCAAAATCACCCGTTTTATGGTTTGGATTTCATCCACACCGAACTGTCGCCACAAACCGGCTGGGATGGTCCGGGATTTGCCGCATTTGTTTCCTCCATCATCGAGACCGGCACGCCGCCGGCACAGATGGCGGCGATTCGCCAAGCATTGACCGATAAAGGTTTGCTCACGTATGATTGCCTCAGCCCTGCGTTGATGGATTTGATTGCGACGCATACTGCCAAGGCCAAAGGCACCTACCGAGAAGCCTGATATCCAATGGGCGACAATCGGATGGTGTACCATCCGATTGTTTTATTTTATTGAGGAAATATCGTCATGGAACGAATTGAACAGCACGCCAGTTTCGGCGGTAGTCAACAAGTCTGGAAACATCGCAGCGAGGTGCTTGATTGTGACATGAATGTGGGCGTGTACCTGCCGTCGGCGGCCTTGGCCGGTGAAAAATGCCCGGTGCTGTACTGGCTTTCGGGTTTGACCTGTACCGAACAAAATTTCATCACCAAAGCGGGTGCGCAACAATACGCCGCTGAGCACAAAATCATCATCATCGCGCCTGACACCAGCCCGCGCGGTGAGGGTGTGGCCAATGACGATGCCTACGATTTGGGGCAGGGCGCAGGTTTTTACCTCAATGCGACGCAAGCGCCGTGGTCAGCACATTTTCGTATGGAAGACTATGTGGTCACAGAACTGCCGAGCCTGATTGAGCAGCACTTCCCCGTCACGGACGCGCGTGGTATTTCCGGTCACAGCATGGGTGGGCATGGTGCATTGATGTTGGCCTTATGTCACCCGGGGCGTTACCGCAGTGTGTCGGCGTTCTCGCCGATTGTGGCGCCGAGCCAAGTGCCTTGGGGCGAAAAAGCGTTTACCGCCTATTTGGGCGAAGATCGCCTGGCGTGGGAAGCGCATGACACGGTGGCGCTGATCGCTCATGCGTCCGAGCGTTTACCGCTGTTGGTCGATCAAGGTCAAGCCGATGAATTTTTGGCCAAACAACTCAAACCGGAATTGCTTCAAGCCGCGTGCGAGGCCGCCGGACACCCGCTGACTTTGCGCCTACACCCGGGATATGATCACAGCTACTATTTCATCGCCAGTTTTATCGGCGAACACATAGCGCACCATGCGCGCGCATTGAACGGCGGATGATGGGTTTGCCACCAAAAGAAACAGCGCAGATCAAGTCTGCGCTGTTTTTCATTGAGCGGGCCGTTTACAGCACAACGCCTGCCCAGATAAACCCGAGTGCAACCGAGAGCGAAATTGCGATTACGCCCGGTAATAGGAACGGGTGGTTGAACACGAATTTACCGATGCGGGTTGAGCCGGTATCGTCCATTTCCACCGCTGCGAGCAGCGTTGGATAGGTCGGCAAAACGAACAGCGCAGACACAGCGGCAAACGAGGCCACTGCCGCAATCGGTGATACGCCCAAGGCCAACGCAGCCGGATACAGCGCTTTGGCGGTAGCGGCTTGAGAATACAGCAAAGTCGCAGCGATGAACAAGACCACGGCGAGCATCCACGGATAGTTATTGAGCAAACCGGATGAAGCGGCTTTGATGCCCTCAATGTGCGCACCAACGAAGGTGTTACCCAACCAAGCCACACCCATGACACAAATCGCGGCGGACATACCGGATTTGAAGGTCGCTGCGTTGGTGATTTTTGAGGTGTCGATTTTGCAGAGCATCACGATCAATGCGGCGGTACCGAGCATGAAAGAGATGATGGCGTTATCACGACTCAAAATCGGGTCTTTAATAATGCCAATATTGTTACTGATCAAGGTCGCGTAGGTCATTACGGCGATGATCGCAGCCAAGAAAATCAGCACAGAGCGTTTGGCATGTGGTTTGATTTCCAGTTGCAGTTCGCCACGTTTATGGATCAAGCCTTTGGCCAAGCGGTCTTGGTACACCTCGTCTTTATCCAAATCTTTGCCCATGAAGTTACAGAAAAACGCGGTAATCATACAGGCGATGAAGGTGGTCGGAATCCAAATGGCCAGCAATTCCAGATAGCCGATGCCGAATTTTTTCTCCAATTCACCGGCCAGGAACACCACGGCGGCAGAAATGGGTGACGCGGTGATCGCAATTTGCGATGCCACGGTCGCAATGGACAGCGGACGAGACGGACGGATGCCTTGTTCTTTAGCGACTTCGGCAATGACCGGCAGAGTAGAGAAGGCGGTGTGACCAGTACCGGCGAGCAGCGTCATCCAGTAAGTCACCGCAGGTGCGAGGTAGGTAATGTGTTTCGGATGGCTGCGCAGGATTTTTTCCGCCAGTTTCACCAGATAGTCCATCCCGCCGGCCACTTGCATGGCGGCAATCGCCATAATGACCGACATGATGATCGAAATCACGTCAAACGGGATCGGACCGGGTTTTAAACCCATCAAAGCCAATACGACGACACCCAGACCACCGGCAAAGCCGATGCCGATGCCGCCCAGCCTCGTACCCAAATAAATGAAGAATAAAACAATAAGAAGATGTACCCAGATCATGATCACTGTCCTTTTTCGGCTCTGTATGAATCAATATTATTAAACTCACTCATTGAGTGAAACGATAAAATTCTGTGGCTCAATGGAGTCGAGGTCTTTTGATTCAGTTGAAAGACAAAGGGTGTCTGTGTACGCAGTCGAGTCAGAAAAGTGCCGAACAAACACCCTTTAACGACTCAATATAACTGTATGCCTGTTTCCATTTTGGTGCAACGAAAATGTGGATTTTTCACCACGATTTGTGCAAACACTGGGGTAAACACCTGTTAAGTGTATGGTTATTCAGAAGATTGTTTGGATATTGGTGTGGTTTGAATCACACACCGCGCATACCGTCACAACGGGTTTGGATTTTTTGGGTGTTTAGGCTTGCGTTTGGATAAACGCCTGTTTCAATGCATCATAAGGCAAATAACGGCCAATGATGACCAGCAGTGATTGGCGCGTACCTCTAAACTCTGCGCCATAATCAAAGCCGACCACTTTGTGCACGCCTTGTACAATCAAGGTACGCGGCTCGCCCGCTATTGCCAAAACCCCTTTGTAGCGCAGCATATCATTGCCGTGGGTTTCCACCAGATGCTCCATAAACGCGCCGATCTTTCTCAGATCCAATTCACCCGCCGTAAACGCATAGGACTGAATGTCGTCATTCCATGACTGCTGTGCTTGAATCGGGGTAAAAGGGGTGAAGTTAAAAGATGCTGTGCTTGAGTCGACGGCTTGTGGTGCAAGCGGGCGGGAGGCTGCGGCTTGATACACGCCTTGATTCAGTTGTAATGCGTCATCCAGCTCAAAGGCGCCGATATTTAGCCACGATGCTTTGGGCACGACGCCGTGTGTGGCCTCAATCATGGTCGCTTTGCTGTTGATGCGGTGAATTCGTGACAGCACATGGCTTTTTTCTGATGCGTCGATCAAATCGGTTTTGCTCAGGATAATGCGGTCGGCAAAGCCAATTTGTGCCGAGGCAACTCGGTGCTCGTCCAATTGTCGGGTAATGTGGTGCGCGTCAACCAAGGTAATCACCGCGTCCAGCATCAGGCGTTCGCGCAAAACCTCGTCCACAAAAAAAGTTTGAATGATCGGCCCCGGATCGGCCAAGCCGGTGGTCTCCAAAATCAGCCGGTCAATGTGCAGCGCTCCGTCATCGATTTTCGCCAAAATATCTTGTAAGGCCGCGCTTAATTCGCCGCGAATGCTGCAACAGACGCAACCGTTGCTCAATTCGATGACTTCCACATTGGCCTGCGGGTGAATCAAGGCGCCGTCAATATTGACCGAGCCGAACTCATTTTCGATGATGGCGATGCGTTCGTCTTGATCTTGGCGCAGCAAATGATTGATCAGCGTGGTTTTGCCCGAACCCAAAAAACCCGTCAAGATGGTGACGGGTAAGGGCGATTTCGGTGAATTAACAGCAGCGTGCATTGCCCTTGCCTCCGTAACGTGCTTCCACCCGATCGTTGTAAAACGCTTCGTAGGTCATGGGGGTTTGCTCGGGGTGGTTGAGCCGCATGTGTTGAACATAGGTGTCGTAGTCGGGAATGCCAACCATCAGGCGCGCGGCTTGCCCCAAATATTTACCGGCTTTGCCAAGGGTTTCAAACATGTCCTGTCCTTTGTGGGATAGTCTGGGCGGGATGGTTTATGTCCATCCCGCCGCAGTTAAGTACTTATTTTAAAGCCTGATTCAGTGCATCAATGCGCTGCGCCTCTGATGATTTCATCGGCGTTCGCAGGCAATGGCGCATACGGAATTTCTTGCGCGGTCGGCCGGTCGGATTGAAGCGCTTTGCGGCATGCTTGCACGGTAAACAGCACCATCGCCAGTACCACGACCATGAATCCGGCCATCAAGAAACCGTCCAATTGATTGTTGAAAATCACTTGTTCGACCTGTTGTGCCGATTTGAATACCGCATTCGGTTTGAATTCACCGCCCGCAAGCAAGGCTTTGAGCTGATTGGCTTTGGCAAAAAAGCCCACAGCCGGATCGCTGCTGAATACTTTGAGCCAGCCCGCATACATGGTACACACCACCAGCCATGTGGTTGGCAGAATTGTTACCCAAGCGTACTGTTGGCGCTTCATCTTGAATAGAACCACAGTACAGAGCATCAGGGCAATCGCCGCCAACATCTGATTGGTAATACCGAACAATGGCCAGAGCATATTGATGCCGCCCAGCGGATCGTTCACGCCCATGTACAGGAAGTAACCCCACGAGGAGACCACAATACCGGTTGCCAACAAGTTCGCAGGCAAAGAGTGGGTTTGTTTCAAGCTTGGGTTAATCAGACCGAGCAAGTCTTGCAACATAAACCGTGCCGCACGCGTACCCGCATCCACCGCAGTCAAAATGAACAGGGCTTCAAACAAAATCGCAAAGTGGTACCAGAACGACATCGAACCCAAGCCACCCAGCGCTTGGTGAATGATGTGTGCCATACCCACCGCGAGGGTTGGAGCGCCACCTGCACGCGAGATGATGCTTTTCTCACCCACATCGGCAGCGATTTGATTGAGTACTTCAGGCGTGATCACAAAGCCCCATTGGCTCACCGTTTGCGAAGCCGCCAGCGCGACATCCTGCAAGCCGTTTGGATTGAGCGCACCCATCGGGCTGTTCATCGCAAAATACACACCCGGGTCAATGATCGAGGCAGAAATCAAAGCCATCATCGCCACGAATGATTCCATCAACATACCGCCGTAGCCGATCATGCGCGCTTCGGTCTCTTTGGCCAACATTTTGGGTGTTGTACCCGAAGAAATCAATGCATGGAAGCCCGAAACCGCGCCACAGGCAATGGTAATAAAGAGGAATGGGAACAGGCTGCCCGCCCAAACCGGACCTTTGCCGTTGAACGCGAATTTCGTTACCGCAGGCATTTGCATTTCCGGCATCAGCACCACAATCCCCAAGGCCAAGCCGACAATCGCACCGATTTTCAAGAAAGTGGACAGATAGTCACGCGGTGCGAGCAGCAACCAAACCGGCAAAACGGCGGCGACAAAACCATAAATCACCAGCGCCCAAGTCAAGGCATTACCGCTTAAGTCAAACCACGGCGCCCAAGTGGCACTTTCCGCTACGCGACCACCGATGATGATTGCAAAAATCAAACCGGCAACGCCCATGATGGACGCTTCGAGAATTTTCCCTGGGCGAATATAGCGCAGGTAAATCCCCATGAAAAACGCCAGCGGAATGGTAAAGGCCACGGTGAACGTACCCCAAGGGCTGTGCGTCAAAGCTTTGACCACAATCATCGCCAATACCGCCAAAATGATGATCATAATCATAAAGCAGGCAATCAGCGCGATCACACCCGGTACTGTCCCCATTTCAGACTTGATCAACTCGCCCAGCGAACGACCATCGCGGCGCGTGGACACAAACAGCACCATATAGTCCTGCACCGCACCGGCCAGCACCACGCCGACCAAAATCCAAATCATGCTCGGCAAATAACCCATTTGCGCGGCCAACACCGGACCGACCAAAGGGCCGGCGCCGGCAATCGCGGCGAAATGGTGACCAAACAGCACGACTTTATTGGTCGGCACATAGTCCAGACCATCGTTGTGCCGAAACGCAGGAGTCATGCGCGTGCCGTCCACTTGCAAGACTCTATCGGCAATATACAAACTATAAAAACGATAGGCAATCAAATACACACAGACTGCCGCGGTCAGCACCCACATCGCATTGATGGTCTCGCCGCGATTGAGCGCCGTGTAGGCAAAGGCCACGGTGCCAATGATGGCGACCAAGCCCCAGATGAGTTTATGAGTGATGCTTGAGTGATTGGATGACATGTATTCCTCCGTGAATAATGGTCAACTTATTTTCAGGATGGTTTATAAAAATGGTAGAAAACAAGTAGGGATAAGTTTAGCCCTTTTTGTTGGCAGATGCATACTTTTTCTGAGAAAAAAATAAAAATAATGCATGGGCGCACGGTAGGGTTCGCGGTATGATGGTCGTATCTCGAAGAGGTAATGGTTTGATTTGTCGTTGATTTTATCATCAATTCAGGAGCCATTTTCGGGGCGAATGCGCGTCCACTTCAATCACCGCTTAACGCACGTCAGATCGGGATTTATAATGAGCGCATCAAATCAATGAAGCCGTGCTTCCCGCCATGTATTTAGAAGCACAAGCGAACAAGTAAAGGAGATGAAATGAGTGTGACGAATTGGAAAGAGCGCGCTGCGCAATTAAAACTGAATGGTCAGGCGTTCATCAATGGTCGACGCGTGGATGCGGTTTCCGGAGCGACGTTTGACTGTATCAGTCCGTGCAACGGGCAAAAGCTAACCGACGTTGCACGCTGTGACAAAGCCGACGTGGACATCGCGGTTAAAGCCGCGCGCGAAGCGTTTGAGGACGGTCGCTGGTCGCACCTGTCGCCGCGCAAGCGCAAAGAAATCCTGATTCGTTTTGCCGATTTGATTGTCGAATGTAAAAACGAATTGGCGCTGACCGAGACGCTGGATATGGGCAAACCGATCAGCAATGCGCTGGCCGTGGACGTGGCGAGTGCGCAAGATACCGTCCGCTGGTTTGGCGAAGCGATTGACAAGGTATACGACGAAGTCGCACCGACGCCGCGCGACTCGCTCGCCTTGATTACGCGCGAGCCGGTCGGCGTGGTTGCAGCGATCGTGCCGTGGAATTATCCGTTGCTCATGACTGCGTGGAAAATCGCACCAGCCTTGGCCGTGGGTAACTCCGTGGTGCTCAAACCTTCTGAAAAATCACCGCTGACCGGTTTGCGCTTGGCCGAATTGGCCTTGGAAGCAGGCATTCCGGCGGGCGTGTTTAACGTCGTCACCGGCTTTGGTCACGAAGCGGGCGCGGCCTTGGCCGAGCATATGGACGTGGATTGCGTTGCATTTACCGGTTCCACCGCCGTGGGCAAACGCATCATGGCGGCTGCTGCCAACAGCAATCTGAAGCGTGCGTGGATGGAGTTGGGCGGCAAATCGCCGAACATCGTGTTTGCCGATTGCCCTGATATGGATGCGGCGGCAGCGGCAGCAGCGGGCAATGTATTTTATAACCAAGGCGAGAGCTGCAATGCGCCGACCCGCCTGTACGTACAAGCGAGCATCAAAGACGAATTCATGAAAAAAGTTGCCGCGCACGTGGCCGGATTTAAGCCGGGCGATCCGCTGGATCCTGAGACGACCATGGGTGCGATTGTCGATGATATTCAGTTGAACAGTGTCATGAAATACATCGAGTCGGGCAAAACCGAAGGCGCTGAACTACTCGCCGGTGGCAATCGTTGCCGTGAGGAGTCCGGTGGCTACTTCATCGAACCGACGATTTTCGTGACCGACAAAAATCACACCATCGCGCGCGAAGAAATTTTTGGCCCGGTGTTATCCGCCATGAGTTTTGAGACCGAAGAGGAAGTCATTGCGCTGGCGAATGATTCGATCTACGGTTTGCAAGCAGGCTTGTGGACTGCCGACATTTCACGCGCACATCGCGTCGCGCGTGCGCTCAAGGCGGGCACGGTGCACGTGAATCAGTACAACGATGACGACATCACCGTACCGTTTGGCGGCTACAAACAATCGGGCAATGGCCGCGATAAATCTCTGCACAGCATGGATAAATATTGCGAATTGAAAACCACTTGGATCAAGATTGATTATTGATTCGAATTACTTTTAATGGTTCCTTGATTTAGTCCCTTGAAGTCATAAAAATCCGCACGTTTGCACATGCGGCAGGGACTTTTTAACCTTTTTATAGAGGACACGTATGACACACACCGCATTGGAAAAAACCTATTACGCCGCCACGGCCAACCCTTCGCCGGAGCGTCCGGCATTGCAAGGCGACGTACACGCAGACGTCTGCGTGATTGGCGCGGGTTATACCGGTTTGTCCACCGCGTTGTTTTTGGCCGAGGCGGGCATGCAGGTGGTGGTTTTGGAAGCCGTTAAGGTGGGCTTCGGCGCATCGGGTCGTAATGGCGGTCAGTTGGTCAATAGCTACAGCCGCGACATTGACACCGTGGCCAAACAGGTCGATGCAAAGGCTGCGAAACTGATCGGCGACATGGCGTTTGAAGGCAATCGCATCATTCGCGAACGCATTGCGCGTTACAACATCCCATGTGATTTGAAAAACGGCGGCGTGTTCGCCGCGTTTAACGCCAAACAAATGCACCACCTCGAATCGCAGCAAAAACTCTGGGCGAGCTATGGCTACGATAAAGTCGAAATGCTCGATAAAGAACAATTGCGCGCCATCGTCAATACCGACAGCTACATCGGCGGCTCGATTGATCACGGCGGCGGTCACATGCACTCGCTCAACCTCGCGCTGGGTGAAGCGGCGGCGATCGAGTCACATGGTGGCAAAATCTATGAGCATTCAGCAGTGGTCAAAATTGAGCGTACAGCCGGACAAGGTGGATCACCGATTGTGCACACCGCACAAGGCCGTGTTTTGGCGAAAAAAGTCGTGGTCGCAGGCAACGCCTATCTGGGCAATCTCGTACCCGAATTGGCGGCGAAAGCCATGCCATGCGGCTCGCAAGTGGTGACCACCGAGGTACTGTCCGACGAGATGGTGCAGGATTTGATTCCGAACGGCCAGTGTGTGGAAGACTGCAATTACCTGCTCGACTACTATCGCATCACCGGAGACAATCGCCTGTTGTACGGCGGCGGCGTGGTCTACGGTGCGCGCGATCCGGACAATGTCGAAGCGATCATTCGCCCGAAAATGCTCAAAACCTTCCCGCAGCTCAAGGATGTGAAAATTGACTTCGCGTGGACGGGTAACTTCCTGCTGACGCTCTCGCGCCTGCCGCAGGTCGGGATTTTGAACGACAACATTTACTATTCACAAGGTTGCTCCGGCCACGGCATCACCTACACGCATTTGTCGGGCAAAGTGCTGTCCGAGGCGCTGCTCGGTCGCCCTGAGCGCATGCAGGCGTTTGCCCAACTGCCGCATTACCCGTTCCCGGGCGGGCGGACGTTCAGCGTGCCATTCTCCGCCATTGGCGCGGCTTGGTATACGCTGCGTGACCGATTGGGCGTGTAAGGGATTGATTTTAAAAAAACGGTGAGCGAGGCTCGCCGTTTTTTTGCAGTGCAATATCG
>ERZ650312.2027-NODE-2027-length-11297-cov-5.012364_pt1 | contig 11297 bp, 12 predicted proteins | sample MGYA00376248_ERZ650312 | MGnify/ENA primary metagenome ERZ650312 (study PRJEB26733, sample SAMN07839316) | wastewater metagenome | biome: urban; feature: wastewater treatment plant; material: waste water | place: USA: North Carolina | collected 2016-07-28 ... | reverse complement strand
ATCAGCGTATTTTGACACAAACTCCGTTTGTTTCATTTCCGACCTATAACAATCTCCCAGATTGTTATAGCCCACTCAACCACTGCGCCATTAGTATCTAAAACGAAAAAAATAGAGTTTGGAACTTCTTTTGTCCCAAACTCCGTTTTACTTGTTTTTCCTTCATCTGCCGGATGCCTTCTTCCAAAATCTCGATTTGGAGGATGGTTTCTTGGTCCTGGATGAGTTTTTCTTTCCCAAGGACAATGCTGTCATGAAGAGCTTGATAAACTCGGCTGTAATCGCCCACTTCCGATACTACTTTTTCTTCGTGGTAGACTCCGTTTTCGTCTACATAGGTCAGAACCCCATAATGCTCTGGTAAATCCAGGCCAAAATCAGGATGGTTTGGCAGGTAGAATTTCTTCAAATCCTCCTCCTGCCGGTCCTTGGTGGCCTTGACGAACATGCCTTTTTTACCATAGACCACAAAACTTGGCCTTTCCTTGATACGGAAATAGCTGGACTTGACCGAAACCTTGGTACTGCCATAGTAGAGGTCTAGGTCAAAGTAATCGTTCATGCGGTTGGTGCCCAGCAACTGGCGGACATCATAGTGGATATGATCTGGACGGCCAAAAAAGGAGAGGACCTGGTCGATGGTATGGCAGGCATGGCCATAAAGATAGCTGGTATCCAGAGAAAATTCTTTCACACTCTCTGGCACTTCTGGGCGGAAATAATCATAGTGCATCTCCACTTCCAACAGTTCCCCCAGGGCACCGCTTTTGATGACTTTCTGAGTGGTTAAAAAGTCCGAGTCAAAGCGCCGATTTTGATAGGCTTGGATAAAGAGGCCCTTCTCCTTGGCCAGGGAAAAGAGTTCACGCGCCTCCTCAGCTGTTTCGGTGAAGGGTTTCTCCACCAGGACATGTTTACCAGCCGTAAGACAGTCCTTGGCCAACTGATAGTGGGCCTTGGCTGGAACAGAGAGGACAATGAGCTGGATTTCTGGGTCCGTCAGAAGATCTTCCATCTTATCAGTATAGGTGATACCCTCAACAGGTTGCCAAGGGCTGGCAGAACGAGAATAGATGGTTTTGACCCGGATGTCCCTGATCTTTTGCACAAAGGGCAGGTGGTAGCGGTTGGTACTCTTGCCATTTCCGATATAGGCGATAGTTAACATATTTTCCTCCTCATCTTTCATTTTCAATGGCAAAGAAAGCCGCCAGCTGGACTGACAGGCTTTCTCCTGAGTTTAGAGAATTTCTCCATTACTTGCGGTCACTTGTTTGTACCAATCATAGGAGTCCTTCTTGCTGCGCTCCAAGGTACCTGAACCATCATTGTTGCGGTCTACATAGATAAAGCCGTAGCGTTTTTTCATTTCCCCTGTGGTAAAGGAGACACAGTCGATACAGCCCCAAGGCGTGTAGCCCCACAGGTCAACGCCGTCTTCATTGATAGCCTTTTCCATTTCTTGGATATGGCTGCGCAGGTAGTCGATGCGGTACTGGTCGTGGACAGCTCCATCCTCTTCCTTGACGTCGATGGCCCCAAAGCCATTTTCCACGATAAAGAGCGGTTTTTCATAGCGTTCATAAAAGGCATTGAGGGCGTAACGAAGGCCCACAGGGTCAATGGCCCATCCCCAGTCGGATTCCTTGATATAAGGATTTTTTACAGAATATGGGCTGGATGCTTCGATCACTTCTGACACATCGCGGAAGGCTTGCGAATCCACCACATTGGACATGTAATAGGAGAAGCCGATATAGTCAACCGTTCCTTCAGCTAAGATAGCCTTGTCTTCCTCTGTAATTGGAATCTTGAAGCCTTTGCGTTCAAACATCTTGAGGGCATAGGCTGGGTAGTGGCCTCGAACCTGCACATCACAGAAGAACCAGCGGTCGTGCATGGCTTGATTGGCCAAAAGGACATCCTCCGGACGGCAAGAGTAAGGATAGATGGGCACCATGGCAATCATGTTTCCGATGAGGAAGTCTGGATTGATTTCCTTGCCGATTTTGACCGCCAGGGCTGAAGCCACCAGGGTATGATGCCCACAGATATACATGGCTTCTTCAGGATTATCATAGTTGCCAAAATGGGCCCCTGAGTTGGTCCAGCCAAAGATGTCATTTGCAAAATTCATCTGGTTGTTGATTTCATTGAAGGTCATCCAGTACTTGACCTTGTCCTTGTAGCGTTTAAAGACAACTTCCGCAAACTTGATGAAGGCATCCACCGTGTCCCGACTCATGAATCCGCCATTTTTCTTGGCCAATTCGAAAGGCATTTCAAAGTGGGACAGGGTGATAACGGGCTCGATACCGTATTTGAGGAGCTCATCGAAGACATCATCATAAAATTGCAGGCCTTCTTCATTTGGCTCTGCTTCGTCTCCCTTTGGAAAAATCCGTGACCAGGCAATAGACGTCCGGAAACACTTGAAGCCCAAGTCCGCAAACAGGGCAATGTCTTCCTTGTAGCGATGGTAAAAATCAATTCCCACATGGTTGGGGTAATAATTACCTTCGACCACTCCATCCGTGATGACCCGAGGAACACCGTGTGCACCAGCTGTCATCACATCAGCTACGGACAAGCCCTTAGAAGTTTCTAGGACTCCACCTTCAAATTGGTGGGCAGCCAGGGCTCCACCCCATAAAAAGTTCTTTGGAAATGACATATGCTTTCTCCTTTATGTTTTTATTTTTTTACAAGAATGAAAGAATCAGGCCGGCCAGACTTCCTCCGAGGAGGGCAGCCAGCAAACTTCGGCGATGGGATGGAAAATCAATGCCTCTGGTCAATCCATAGACAAAGACGCCGATGGCCGTCGCAAATCCCATATCGATGAATACGGCCCCCTGCTGCACGATGAGGGGTTCCAACATGCCGTGGTTGAGGTACCAAATGGGGCCAATGATGATAGCGGCTGCCAGCCAGCCACCAAAAGGGCCAAGACGCTCCACCAATCTGCCCCAGAGAACAAGGATGGCAAAGGGGAGTAAAAAGCCGCCTAGAATGGTGGTGAGAACTTGAGAAAAAGTCATTTTCTCCCTCCTCTCTCTATTCTAGCATAGAGCCAGCCCGCAAGGCTCGCACCAAGGGCAAGACAAAGAAAGGTAGGCATGGCCATCAGGGTTTGAGACAAGCCGTGGTCCAAAAACCCTCTGACCATGAGACTGGTGCCAATACCAGCCCCCATATCGATGGCCACCTGGCTCTTACTTTGCGGAATCAATCCCAGGTAATGGCAGACATACCAGGTTGGGGCGATAATAATCAAACCAGCCACCAGGCCTGCAAAAGATCCGAAGGGGGCTGCCACAAGGGGCCACAAAAGTCCCACCATGAGCCCCGAAAAGGCATAGGCTAGGATGCCTCTCAATTGAATCATTGTATTCCCTTCTTTGTTTCCATCTTTTCCTGATTGATTCTATTCTAGCATTTGCTATAATGACAATAAAGAAATAAAGCTATTTTGGTCTGGCATTTTACAATTTCAGGACCATTGGGATAAAATATTAAAACACCGTTTCGGAGAGGATTGTCATGTTTTTAATTGAAAAAATGGAGCTCTATCCCTTCTCGCCCAATGAGAAGGTCATTGCCGATTATATTCTGAGGGAAAAATACGCCATCCGAAGGAAATCAACAGCTGAGATTGCCAAGGCCGTATACGCCTCCAAGTCGGCCCTGGTTCGCTTTGCCAAAAAGCTGGATTTCCCAGGCTGGGTGGATTTCAAGGAGGCTTTTCTGGAAGAGTTGACCTACCTGGATTCCCAAAAAACCGGCATCGACGCCAATCTTCCCTTTCAAGCAGAAGATGATATGGCTAGCATCGCCTCCAACCTATCTTCCCTAAAAAAAGAAGCCATCGACGACACCCTTGCCCTCAATAAAGGGGAATCCTTGCAGGCTGCTGTCAACCTGCTGGTTCAAGCCGAAACCATCCATCTCTTCGCCGTCAGCAACAACCTCCTCAATGCCCAGGAATTTGCCCTGCAAATGTCCAGGATTCAACAGGATGTGCGGATTCATCAACTCCAGGGCGAGATCATGTTCAACGCCTATTTTGCCACAAAGCAGAGCTGTGCCATCATCATTTCCTATTCGGGAGAAACCCACCAGCTCATCCAGATTATGGCCTTTCTCAAACGTAAGGGCATTCCAATGATCTTGCTGACCAGCATTGGAGACAATAGCTCCACATCTTTGGCCACACATGTCTTACGGTTGGCAACCAGAGAAAAGCTCTATTCCAAGATTGGCAGCTTCTCAACCGATACCTCCATCACTTTCCTCCTGGAGTGCCTCTATGCTGGTGTCTTTGCCAAGGACTTTGAGAGAAACCTGGCCCTCCGCAAGAACGCCTCCAAATTCATCGAGTTTGACCGAAGCTCCAGCTCAAAAATCTTAAAAGAAGAATAGAAAATGACTTCCTTTTTGGAAATCATTTTCTTTTTATTCACTAATATCTGTCTTGGGCTGCCATACAAAGCTGGCCAAATAGCTAAAGAGATAAGTCAGACCAAGGACCAGACCCACCACCAGAAGGATGGGCAAACGGTAAACCAGGGTCCAGTAAGGAATGCTGCTTTTCTTGGCTTGGAAGGACTTGTTGAGCTCATCCAGGCGGTTAAACTCGGTCTCAATCCGATGGGCCACTTGAGCCAGTCCCTCGTCATCCAAACGCTTAATATCGGAGATGTCAATAGGATCCCCAAAGGCCACATCGATCCGCTCACCAGCAAGCAGACCCTTAATCTTGAGCGGTCCGATATAGGAGGCTGGCATCATCTTAACCTTGGCTGTCTTGGCGATGACCGCTACTCCCCCCTTGACATCGTTGGAATGGCGGCTGCCGGATGGAAACATGACCAGAGAGCGGTCGCTCTTTTTCAGCATCTTGACGGGATACTTGATGGCTGCGGTTCCTGGATTTTCACGGTCAATGGGAAAGGCACCGCATTTGCTAATCCACCAGCCAAAGCCCCGGTCCTTAAAGAGCTCCTTCTTGGCCATAAAAATGAATTGTTTGGGCGCTGCGGCATAGCCCAGAAAAACAGGATCCCAGAAGGTTCTGTGGGGTGAAATCAAGATGTAATTTTCTTCCTTGGGCAAAATCTTTTCGCGGTCATGGTAATGGATATTGCCATTGATGGCCCAAAGCAGGACGGTTAATAGGTTGCGTAGGTATGAATAAAACATGTCTATCTCCTCAAACTGAATAGACCCATTATACCATATTTTCACCATTTTCAGATGAATTTTCTATCCACCGTCACAGGTCTCTGTGCTATAATAAGAACATGACAGATTCACTCTTAAAAGCAGGGGAGCGGATTGACCAGCTCTTCTCATCCAATATCAAAATTATTCAAAACAAGGACGTTTTCAGCTTTTCCGTGGACAGTGTCCTCCTCTCTCGTTTTCCCAATATTCCAGCCAAAAAAGGCCTGATTGTGGACCTCTGCAGTGGCAATGGAGCCGTGGGACTCTTTGTAGCCGGCCAAACCAAGGCCCATATTATCCAGGTAGAACTGCAGGAACGCCTGGCCGATATGAACCAGCGCTCGATCCAACTCAATGACTTGAATGAGCAAATCTCAGTCATCCAAGACGACTTATCTAATCTCCCCAACCATATCGGACTTTCCAAGGTCGACCTCATGCTCTGCAATCCTCCATACTTTAAGGTGGATGAGAGGTCCAACCTCAATGAAAGCGAGCATTACCTCCTGGCCCGCCATGAGATTGCCACTAACCTGGATGCCATCTGCCAGGTGGCCCAACAAACCCTCAAGACCAATGGTCGCCTGGCCATGGTCCATCGCCCCGACCGCTTCTTTGACATCCTAGACACCCTCCGCCGCTACAAGCTGGCTCCCAAGCGCATCCAGTTCGTCTATCCCAAACCAGGAAAAGAGGCCAATATGCTCTTGGTCGAAGCCATCCGAGATGGCTCCCTTGCCGGCCTCAAAATTTTGCCTCCCCTCTTTGTCCATCAAGATAACGGGGATTATACGGATGAGATTCGGGAGATCTACTATGGAAAGTAAGGCCTATATGTATGTCCTGGAGTGTGCGGATGGATCGCTCTATACGGGCTACACCACCGATGTCGAGAAACGCATCCAGACCCACAATGCAGGAAAAGGAGCCAAGTACACCCGCAACCGCCTGCCCGTCAGCCTCCTCTACCAGGAAGCCTTTGCCAGCAAGCCAGAAGCCATGTCTGCCGAGGCCCTCTTTAAAAAACGAAGCAGGCAGAGTAAATTGGACTACATTGCCCACCACAAATAAAGCCAAAAAAGGCATCCAACCACGTTCTTAGAAACTGGTCAGATGCCTTTTGTCATTTTATTTACTTCCACTTCTAACCATTAGAAGCTGGGAATGAGGGTGGTCAGTTTTTCAAGGGCTTCTTGGTAAATCTCTTCAGCCCTGGCAGGCTCTGCTGACTGACCTTCGATAAACACTTGATAGGTATCCTCTACTCCTAAAAACTTGAAAATGTCCCGAATATAGATAGAGGCTGCATCCTTGCCCTCATAGACGCCTCCATTGGACTGGATGTGGAGGACCTTCTTATCCTGGATGAGGCCAATGGAGCCTTCTGGACCATATTTGAAGGTCCGGCCAGCCACATTGATGGTATTGATCCAGGAGACCAGCTGACTGGGAACATTGAGATTCCACAGGGGATTGACAATGACAATCTTATCAGCCCTTAGAAATTGCTCCGTCAGTTCATTGTAGCGACCTAGATTTTTTTCCTGATTTTGGGAAAGGACCTGGCCTTTTTTAGCCAGAGACATGGCCTTTAAGAGGTCCTTATCCAGCAGGGGAATATCATCAAAAACATCGACTTCTTCAATGTCATCCCTTGGATATTCTTCCTGATAGAGACAGAGAAAATCTTCCAAGGCCCTCAGGACATAGGAAGTCTTACTATCAAAGGGATGGGCTTTTACAATCAAGAGTCTGGCCATTTCTTCCTCCTTTATCACTAACTAGTATAGCTTGTATTGTACCGCATTCTCAGGAAAACTCAAGCAATCTGCTCTGAGGACCAAAAGATACCCATCAGGACACATAAGATAAAACACCCCATGACTGAGATGTTTTCACTTAGATTACTTATCACCCTTGTTCCGAATCACGAAGCCAGTCTTCTTCTCGCTTGAGGTTCGTTGGTGGGGTTTTTTATTGTCTTGGCGGCGGTTATCCTTCTTGAAACGGTCATCCCGACGCTTGAAGTCACGACGGCCGCCATCGCGGTCATCCCGTCTGCGGTCTCCCCGGTAGCCACCACGGCGCTCCCGGTCTCCATCGCGGCGATTGCGGTCATTGCGGCCACGGCCACCTTTCCCACCGAAGCCGCCACCGGCTGGTTTGAAGGGTAGGGGCTTCTCATTGGCAATCTCAACCTTTGGCATATCCTCAGGATCTTGCACTGTCAAGTTCAGGACATAGAGGGCCAGTTCTTCAGGGCTAAATTCCGCAGCCAGCTTGACCGCATCAGCCTTGAACTTGTCAAAGCGGGCACGAAGTTCCTCATCCGCAAAATCACGCTCAATCTTCTTGAGGGCCACTTTTTTCTTGGCTTCAAAGGCTTCCTGGGCAGTGGCAGGCTTCATACCTGTCATGCGTTTTTTGGTCAGGTTTTCAATGATGGAGAGGTAGCCCATCTCATTTGGTGATACGAAGGTGATGGACTGACCTGATTTGCCGGCACGACCAGTCCGGCCGATCCGGTGAACGTAGCTTTCTGGGTCCTGTGGAATGTCATAGTTATAGACATGGGTGACACCGGAAATATCCAAACCACGCGCCGCAACGTCGGTTGCGACCAAGATATCGATATGGTCATTTTTGAAGTCACGGATGACGCGCAGACGCTTGCCCTGGTCCAAATCTCCATGGATTCCTTCTGCACGGAAACCGCGCAATTTCAGGCCACGGGTCAGCTCATCGACCCGGCGCTTGGTCCGTCCAAAAACAATGGACAACTCAGGCTGGTCTACATCCATGAGGCGGGTCATGGTGTCAAATTTTTCACTTTCCTTGACTCGGATATAAAACTGTTCTACATTGACATTGGTCAGCTCGGTTGCCTTGATTTTGACATGCTCAGGCTCCTTCATGAACTTGACCCCGATCTGCTTGATGGGCTCAGGCATGGTAGCAGAGAAGAGGAGAGTTTGACGGTCTTCAGGTACTCGGCTGATGATGGCTTCAATATCTTCCAAGAAGCCCATGTTCAGCATTTCATCTGCTTCATCCAGAATCAGGGTTTCCACCTTGTCCAGACGCAGGGCCTTGCGTTTGATGAGGTCTAATAAGCGGCCTGGGGTTCCGACAACCACATGGGCACCAGAACGAAGGGCCTTGATTTGTTTTTCAATGCTGGATCCGCCGTAAACGGAGCGGACCTTAACACCCTTGTCCCGGCCAAAGCGGAAGAGTTCTTCCTGGCTCTGTACGGCTAATTCACGTGTTGGGGCGATGACAAGAGCCTGTACGTTGTTATTAGCTGTATCAATTTTATTTAGTGTTGGTAAGCCAAAGGCTGCCGTCTTACCAGTACCTGTCTGGGCTTGACCAATGACATCCTTGCCTTCCAGCGCCAGGGGAATGGTCAGTTCCTGAATGGGCGATGGCGTTTCAAATCCCGCTGTTACAACGGCGGATAGGATGTCTGACGATAAATTAAATTCTGTAAATTTCAAGTGTTTCTCTTTTCTAAGAAGACAGTGCGAAGCTGCCTTATCACGCTTTATTTTGTTGTTTTTGACAACTTAACCATTATATCACAATGAAAATAAATAGATAGGATTAACCACCAAAGGAGGAAATAATACGTTTTCATAGAGATTTAAAAGAGTCAGCCGACCTATCGACTGACTGTTTGTTTATTCAGGCTGCTTAAAATCAATGGTAAATCGCATCAGGCGGTCTCCAGTAGCCTCGAAGCGATAGGCAAAGCCATGCTTATCCAGAACCTGTTGGACCAGGTAAAGGCCTATTCCTGAACCCCCATCCTTCTTGGCACGACTGTAATCAGGCCGGTAAAAGGGTTGGAAAACCTGTTCCAGTTCTGCTGGACTCAGGGGATTCTCAGCCTGGTTTTCCACCAAGAGCTGCTGGTCTTTCAAGAGAATTCGGACCAGTCCTCCATGATGGGTATAGCGGATGGCATTGTCCACAATATTCTTGATAGCCTTGAGCAAGAATGTCTGGTTAGCCCGCACTGGACAGGCTTCCAAGTCCAGTTCCAAGTCTAGTTCCTTGAGTTGAGCCATCTGCAGGGAGGGCATCAGGTGCTGCTTGAGAACAGCTGCCAAGTCAAATTCCTCATCTTTTTGCTCTCCCAAATCAAGGGTGGTAGCATCGAGGACTGACTGGACCAGACTGGATTGTTCCTGCAAAATCTCACGGCATTGTTGCAGGTATTTGTCATGGTTGCGAAAATCCCCTACATTGTAGAGCATACCTTCTACCAAACCCAACATGCTGGCAATAGGGGTTTTTAATTCATGAGAGGTCATGCGAACGAAGTCTGCCTCCTGCTTTCGTCTGGCCTGGGTTCGCTCATTTTCTCGCCTGAGTTCGTCCATATTGGCCAATAAATGCTGGTAGAGGGCATTGACATCTTCAGCCAGGCGGGCCACTTCATCCTGGCCTTCGACCTGACAGGAGAGGCCAGTTTCCAGACTTTGCATCTGCCTGGTCATTTCCGATATAGCGGTAATCCGGCGGTTGGACAGTCGGCTATATACCAGAGCTACGATACTGACCAGGAGAAAGACCAGGACCAGGACAAAGGGATAGAAAGTGACCAAGGTCTGGCTAATATCAGACAGGGATTGGAAGGCATACTCTGCCTGAAGGCTATATAAATGGCCTTCTTTGGTGTTGATAGGCTCTGACCAGGCTCCAATCTGATCGTATTCGTCACTTTCAACGTAGACCTTCTCCGTTTCAGCATCTGGATAGAGAATAAGGCCTGTGTCATCTTCAAGGACCAAATAAAGATTCGGTTCGGACTGATCCAGCTGATCAATCTTGGAAAGAATTTCTGCCTCTGTTTGTCCATCTAATTCCCTCACAATGGACAAAAATGTTTGCTTGAGCTCCTGCTGCTTGGCCTGATTATAGTAAATTGGCATAGCATAGTAGAGCAAGCCTAAAATGAGCAGAAAGGTCGCCGCCATCATGCCAGTGACGATTAAAAAATTCTTTCTGACAATCCCCATATCAAGCTACCTCCAGCTGATAACCCCTGCCAATCAAGGTTTTCAAGGGAAGAAGAGGCAATTTTTTCCGGATATTTTTAATATGATTATCCAATACCCGACTATCCAGTTCCGTATAGCCCCAAATCCCCAACATGAGCTGGTCACGGCTGACAATCTGTCCCCCATGCTTGGCCAAATAGTGGAGGACCTCGTATTCTTTCTTGGTTAGATTGACCACCTCATTGCCCAGATAGACCATGCCCTTATCTACCTGAATGGTCACTTCCCCAATCCGAATACTGCTTTCATCCGAACTATTTCTGAGAATATTTTCCACCCTTTTGACCAAGATAAGGGGCGAAAATGGCTTGACCACATAGTCACTAATCAGGTGATTGAAGCTGACCAACTGGGTGTACTCATCTGATACAGCTGTCAGCATCATGACCGGGACCTTGGAAGTCAGACGAATCTCTTGGAGAACTTCCAAGCCCGAATAGATAGGAATCATAATATCCAGGATAATCAGGGCAAAGGACTGTTGCTTAAATTGCTCCAGAGCTGCCTTTCCATCAAAGACAGAGGTCACCTCATAACCATGATTACTTAAAAATTCTCGAATGACTTGGTTGATAACGGGATCGTCTTCTACGACTAAAATTTTCTGCATACTCATTCTCCTCATTCTTGTCTCTATCTCAATTATAGGAGGAAATAGAGATTTTGACAAGTTTTGAAAAAAAGAGGAAAATATATGCACAATTTCTTTGCTGTATTTCGAAGCAAAATTGGGTGATTTATACAGCGTTGGGGGAGATCACCTCTTCCAGCACAATTTGTGACCAAGTTTCCAGACGGTCAAATACCGCACTGAGTTCCTGAGGAGAAGCCCAGGAGCCGGACATTTTTTCGGTCTCCCGGACGGTGACCTCTCCTGTGGTTTCCAGGAGATAGACCAGGGCGGTGTGGTAGTCACTGACGCCGCCGGTGGTTTCATTGATCAGACCCACGCAGGTCAGGGAGGTGATCTGAGAAAGGGTGACCTCCTCTGAGAGCTCCCGC
>ERZ650312.2025-NODE-2025-length-11302-cov-4.693518_pt1 | contig 11302 bp, 3 predicted proteins | sample MGYA00376248_ERZ650312 | MGnify/ENA primary metagenome ERZ650312 (study PRJEB26733, sample SAMN07839316) | wastewater metagenome | biome: urban; feature: wastewater treatment plant; material: waste water | place: USA: North Carolina | collected 2016-07-28 ... | reverse complement strand
TGCTCTTCCGATCTCTTTGCCCTAGCCTTTATCTATGCAACCAAACGGGTGATAGACACCGCTACCGGAATAACAGACGACAACCTGACGCATATCGCCGTTCTCACCGTTGTCCTGCTGACTGCCCAATTACTGTGCGGAGCTGCTGACACTTGGATAAGTACCCGTATGCAGATAGAGACGGGCAACGCCCTTCGCCACCGCCTCTTCTCGCGCTTACTGCAAAGCCGCTGGAACGAATTGGAGCGTTTCCATACCGGAGACGTAGTGAACCGGGTAGAACAAGACACCGCCGCCATCGTCACATTGCTCACCTCTTCTGTCCCGGCATTCATCGTCACGAGTATACAACTGCTGGCAGCCTTTCTATTCTTCTACTTTTTAGACCCTTCACTGCCATGGCTGATTGTTGCCATCCTGCCCGTCTTTCTATTAGGCAGCCGTTTCTATATGCGACGAATGAAACGCTATACACATGATATTCGGAACAGTGACGGTCGCATCCAGTCCGTCATACAAGAGAGCCTGCAACATCGCATAGTGATTAAAACATTGGAACAAGGCGAACGGCATCTGGACAAACTCGATGACTTGCAAGACATGCTCCACAGCCAAGTCATGGGACGTACCCGTTTCTCGCTTTCCGCCCACATGTTAGTGGCCCTTGCCTTTTCCGGCGGATACCTCACGGCTTTTCTTTGGGGAGCCGTTCACCTCAGCGCAGGCTGTATCACCTTCGGAACGATGACCGCCTTTTTGCAATTGGTAGGAAAAGTCCAGCGTCCCGTGTTCGACCTCTCACGCCTGATACCTTCCGTAGTCAATGCCCTTACCGCCATAGACCGGCTATTGGAATTGGAAAGACTGCCGGCAGAAGCGGACGGTGACAGCATATTCCTCGCCTCTACCCCGGAACTGGAACTGAAAGACGTGACTTTTCGCTACACTCCCGATGACCGTCCGGTATTCAGCCGCTTCTCCTGCCGTTTCCCCGCCGGTAGCTGCATAGCTATAGTCGGAGAAACAGGAAAAGGAAAGACAACGCTCATCCGGCTATTGTTGGCACTGGCAACGCCACAAGAGGGACAGATACTCTTGATACCCGCCAAACATCCACTTGAAACCAGTCATACCGTCTCTCCGCAAACCCGCAAGAACTTCGTATATGTCCCGCAAGGCAATACCCTTTTCAGCGGAACTATCCGTGACAACCTGCTGATGGGAAACCCACAAGCTTCTCAAGAAGCCATATATCAAGCCCTGCAAACCGCCACCGCCGACTTCGTCTTCCACCTTCCCGACGGCGTAGACTCCCCACTCAGCGAACGAGGTGGCGGACTCAGTGAAGGACAAGCCCAACGCATCGCCATTGCCCGCGCTCTGCTACGCCCCGGAAACATTCTTCTTTTAGATGAAGCCACTTCTGCCCTCGACCCCGACACGGAACGGCTGTTAATAAAAAACCTGCGCAGAGACTGCGCAGGCAAAACATGTATCTTCGTCACCCACCATCCGGCAGTAGCGGAGGCATGCGAATCTATTGTCCGATTATAATCAGAGAATAAGCCCCAACGGGTATCTGCCTTTGGTTAACAAACTCAGAACAGCTTCGCAGGATACTCGCCCGCATCCACCAAAGCCTGAATCTTGTCGACTACACTCTGACGGTCTTCGGGATAAGTCACACCGAACCACTTGCTGGTTGTATCGAGCACTTCGCAGGTAGCAGTGCCATCGTTAATCAGCTTATCCACCATCAGCGGGATGAAGAATTCGCTCTTCAGGTTCTCCATGTTCTTCGGGTCGCTCAAGAAACTCTTGAAAAACTCTGCACTGTAAGCAAAGTAATCGGGAGTGAAACCCCAGAAGTTCATGCTGACCGGAGTCGTCTCGGGAGTGGCAGTCCATTCACCGTTATCATCGATGTACTTCACCTCGCCGTCCATACGCTGAATCTGGGTACGCTCTACTACAGAAGTCAACAAGTTGTTTGCATCCGTTCCGCACAAACCACGGGATACGGTACCGCTCTCGCTCAACGTATTGCCGATGCGGAAGCCTACCATGGAATATACGTTTTTGGAGCCTTCGGGAAGGGCTGCAAGAAATTTGCCCATTACCTGGAAGGAATCACGACCGTAGAAATCGTCGCAGTTGATAACAGCAAACGGTTCCTTTATTACATCGGCACCCATCATTACAGCATGGTTGGTTCCCCAAGGTTTGGTACGGCCTTCGGGGCAGGTGAAGCCTTCAGGAAGGTCATCTATGGACTGGAATACCAGTTCGCAGGGAATATGGCCTTCGTATTTGGAAATAATCTTGTCGCGGAAGTCCTGTTCAAAATCTTTACGGATTACGAAAACGAGCTTGCCAAAACCGGCATTGATGGCATCGTAAATAGAATAATCCATGATAGTTTCGCCATTCGGTCCCAATCCGTCCAATTGTTTCAAGCCACCATAACGGCTGCCCATACCGGCTGCCAATAAGAATAAAGTTGGTTTCATATTAGTTATTATTTAAAAAGGTTAGTGTATCACAGTTGATAACGGTTGCAAATGTACAAAAATTTATGGCTGACAGAAGGGAGTTTTAGTTCATTCTTTACCACTATCCGTTCAAAAACGTACATTTAGAACGGATAACCGATGGCAAAATGCAGTGCCATACTATCCTTGAACTTAGGAATATTGTAATATCCCGACTTTCCGGTATCATACGGGTCGTGAAGCCCGATACCCAAATCCAGACGGAAAACAAGGAAGTCCAGGTCATAGCGTAAGCCGAATCCCGTACCCAAAGCAATCTGTTTCGGGAAATTCTTCAAGGTGAACTCACCGTTCGGGCGATTTTCGTCCTTACGCATCAGCCATACATTGCCGGCATCCAGAAACACCGCTCCATGCAAGTCGGCAATCATACGGAAGCGATACTCGATATTGGCTTCTATGCGAATATCACCCACGTGGTTGATATAGGTATATTTCCTATCCGTCTCGGGAGGATAGCCGCCCGGACCTATACTGCGTGCAGAAAAGGCGCGCACACTGTTGGCACCGCCGATATAGAACTGTTCCGTATAAGGTGCGGTCGTAGCGTTGCCATACGACCATATCACCCCTCCGGCAATACGCGAGGCTATCATCTGGTTCTTGTCTATCCGGTAATGGTACCTGAATTCCGAGTTCAGCTTCAAGAACTGTGCAAAAGGTACCCCGAAAAGCTTCTTTCCTTCCTCACTGAACGGCTTGCCGAAAATACGGTAGACGGCAGAAGTCAGGTTACCGGCCGACGCAACGGTGGTCTGCCACCAGATGGGGTTACGCTTGCCGCGCACGGAAGCGTTGTCATAAGTATAGGTGTACTCCATGGCAGGAATGAACTGGTCGCGCAAACTAACGTAGAGTGCCGGATTCTCGGCACGCAACGTATCGAAAGCGGCAGTAGGATTGCGCAGTACATTGAATGTCAACCGGAAAGGAGTTATACTGTGCCTGGAAGTCGATTTGGGCTGGAAGTCATAAGTGACATTACCGCCAAAAGCCAACAGCTTATAATACTTGGCACGGTTCATCTGGTCGGCATATAAACGGAAAGTCGTTGTAGCCGGGAAGTCATACTCACGGTCGCCCATCCTAGGAAACACCACGCGCGGAAAGATAAGCGAAGTGGAGATACCCAGTTCATAACTGTTCATCAAGGAAGAACTTGCCTTGCCCGTCTGCCATTCGTACGAACCGTTCAACTTCACATTCCAGCTTTCACCGCCACCGAAGACATTGTTCTTCGTCACCGTAAAAGCGGCACCCGGTCCCGTCTGGTTATTGCTCTTCATGGTGACATTAAAATCCAACTCCGCATCGTAGGGTTTATCGAGCGCGGCAATGACCCTCACATCCAATGTATCAGACACAAACGCCGTATCACGCGGTATATACTGCATCTCCGCATAACGGAAAATACCGACGCTTGCCAGACGCTCCTGAATACGGGTCTGACGGTATAAGCTATACAAACTCTGCATAGAACGCTGGCGGGCAATACCTGCGCTGTCCTGTATCTGACGTTTCCGCCGATAACCTTGATAGTTCAACCAACGGTAAAGCATGTTGGGACGTACCGGAGGTTTGTTGTAGTAATGTATGGTCAAGCCTTTGTAATCCATGCTGTCATTGGGTTCCTGCCCCTGCTTTCCAAGAAGATAGACGGATTTACGCCCCACACGGAACTGCTTCTCGGCTACCTTTGGCATACCGGGAACGGGAATCAAGCGCATCTGGACATGCCCATTGGGAACCATCATGGTATCGGCCTGATAGGTCAGGTAGTCGGGACGGAAATAATAACAGCCCACATTACGCAGCAGGGTACTGATACGGGTACGCTCCCCATCCAAATCAGCCACATTGAATTGTTCTCCCGAACTGATAAGGGAACGTCGGCGTCCCAGCTCCATAATGCGAGTGGTACGCTCGCTGAAACCACGATAATATACCGTATCTATAAAGTAGGGGTTACGCATGTTCACCGTATATTGCAACTTTGCCTTCAGCGAGTCCTTCGGGTCGATAAATGTCTTGTAGCTGACGCTTCCGTTGAAATAGCCATAATCGCGCAGCAAGTTAACCGCCGCCTTCTGGCGTATATCGGGATTCACCGTAGACATAAGCACCGGAGTGGCGGCAAATTTATTGAATATCCACTTTCCGAATCCCTTCTCATACTTCTGGAAACCATTGTAAATCCACAGTCCGAAAGGAAAGGGATAGCGGATAGTAGAGCTTCCCAGCAACGAATTGTTCGGTGCCGTAGCAAGGGCGGCTTCCACCTCTTCCATAGCAATCTCACCAACAGACGTTTCACTGCGGTTCAATACAATCATCGGCTTTTGGCCGGTATAGAGTATCTCCCCCTCGGGCAAGTGCTTCGTGGTGGAGCAACCTGCCAGAAATATCAATCCTGCAATATATAATATCAGTCGTTTCATATCACATTCCTACTTTTTCATATCGCTATTTTCAGCCTCCGGTTTTATCTTTTTCTTCCTGAAGATGAAGAGTTCACTCAATCGGTCCATCTTCCGGCGCAGCACAAGGCCGACACCCGTTTCGGTTATCTCACCGTCGAGTATGCTTTCGTAGTTTTTATTATGGAATACACGGACATATCGAGTACCCGACGCATCAAGACGGTATTCCAGCGATATATTGTCAATGAATGATTCCGCATCGTTCGTGGCATTGGCCCCGGTGGACACTTTTCCACCGATGACTATCTGTACGCGGTCGTTGAAGAAACGCTGGGAATAACGAAAACTGAAGTCTTTCTGCGTGTCACCCGTTTCAGCAGAGGTACGGTCTTCCACACCTACACTGATATTGGCCCCTTTTATACCTCCCGCCAAGGAGTTTATCTGGCTCTGAAGCACTGAGTTCAAGGCGGCTCCCATTGACAAACCTCCTCCTTTGGCACCACTGTTCAGGTAAATACCCGTGGCAAGCATGGCAATGGCCTGCTTGCTACGCTCTTCTGCACCCATTGCCTGCAGCTCATTCTCTACTGCGGCATCTTCGGGCGCCGAAATATCGAATATCAAATCGGGAGCGTCAAGCCTGTTCTTGATGGAAATGGAAACATCGAAGTTCACCATGCGCGAACCGTCCCCGTCACCATCGGCCACAGAAGCACGCATACGTTCCGTAGCCTTCAGGCTCAGCGTAGGATTCATAATATTCCCCCGCCAATCCACATAACTGCCGGGATTGAACTGGAACTCCTTCAACGGGATGATAGGCAGCGAATATTTCATGACGCCACCCGAAAGGGTATAGCGTCCGGTAAGGCTCATATCCCCTTGGGGAGTATACTGCATATTCAAATCACCGCCACCTTCCAGTTCGATGTATTTGCTGCGGTCGGGACTCAAGTCAGCACGAAGACGGACAGCATCGTCAATATGGACGGACATATACATTTCCAATCCTCCCAAAGACATGGCAGGAACCTCATCTGCTTTTACCGACGTCGTATCGGTGAACGAGGTAAAGGTAACCAGCCCACTGAGACGGTCTTCCACCGTTAAAGGGGAATCGGTCAACACGTAGGTTACGTTGGTATTGCCCAGCAAATTCATGTTTCCACGCATCGTGAGCCCGTCAAGCGGCCCCTTCACCGTGGCATGCAAGTCGACGAACACCTTTCCATACACCAGACTTTCGCGGGTACGCGGTGCATCCAGCAACGTATAGTTCTCTGCCAGCAGATTGAGGTTGGCAGTAGGACGCTCCATATTCCGGAAATCAACCTTACCGTCAATCGTAAACGGATTCTTGCTGGTGGTATAAATGGCAAACTTATCAAATATCAACTGATTGTCCTTTATCTGTACCGGACGGTTGTCGAACCAGTAACGTGCTCCCGCCTGGCGTGCATAGACAGACACACTGTCCAAAACAATATCACCATGCATTTGAGGCTTGTCCAGCGAACCATAAATATAAAGCCCTCCATCAATATCTCCGGTAAAGGCCACCATTTGGTCAGGGATGAATGCATTGGCCATCTTCAATGGAAAATGCTCGAAACGGGTGGACACTTCCAGGGTATCCTTTCCGTTCTTCTGCGTCAAGATACCGTCGGCGGTCATCACTTCTTCATTATCATATGTAAAATAGGTATTCAGATAGTGCGTATTCTTGTCGCCCGGCAACCAGGTAGCCCCCAGGCCGATGTCTCCAACCGGTTGGCGTTCGTAGGTCAGTTTCTCTACATTGGCTTCGGCGGACACCTGCAGGGAAGTGGCAGTCTGTATATAATTTGCTTCGGCGGAGAACAATCCCGTAAGCCGGGGCATATAAGGAAGTACCTCCGTAAGTTCATCCAGGCGCAATCGGCTCAGTTCTACGTTTATATTCTGCAAGGAAAGGGTATCATTCTTGTCGGATTGCATACGGAAACACAGACCATCGTCGCTGTCCATATCAATATTGGCATAGACGCGCATATTCTTATGCAGATAAATCCAGTTACTATTGTCCGCAAAGTGGAATTTACGGAAAGCGATAATCGGCTCGGCAGGAATAAGGTTCAGCAGCACACCATTACCGCGACCGTGTCCTTCGGTCAACGGACGGGCATTAATACCGAATAGAACACCGGTCTGCCCTTTTCCATTCACATAATCCACAGTCAGTTCCGCATCTTCATTACGGACTTCACCCGTCAGTGTGCTACGGAACACAAACTGCGGGTTCTTGGGACCGTTTATGACACCACCTTGCAACTTCATGCGGGCAGTATCCTGCTTTACTGTAAAAAATATCGTATCGAGCTGCAAGGAGTCCATGCGCAATCCGTGAACAGCTGTACGTCCATTGATGCCGACTTGCGGAGTAAATCCGAAGCTCAGTTTGAAATCATTATAGGAAATACCCTTTGCAGCCAGGAAATAGCTGACGGGATTCTGGTTACCGGCTTCCAGATGCATGCCCGCTGAAGGAAGGACTTGGCGCAAAGCGGCATGGTCCAAACGCCGTTCATCAATCTGCTTTGTCAGGATAGAGACAAATTTATCCGACTGTTCCATCAACTTCTTCAACGTGCTGTGAGCGCGGAAACGCAGATTCAAGTCACCGGCATCAAGCCTCAACTTGAGAGAATCATGACGTGCCTCCGCTCCCATTGTAAAGGCAAACGGGTGTTTCAATGGTCGGGGCACCAAACCCAGCTTATGCAGATTCACCTCTTCCACATTTAAATCCAAAGCGCCATCCAGATAGCTGCGGTCAAGACGCATATCCGCATTTCCCTGCATCTTGAGAAGGACATTATCGCTGGCAAGACGGACGGTAGCAACGGATGACTTGAGTCCGGCATGCACATCTACACCGGAAATGTCCCAATGGCCATACTGTAGTTTTTCCAAGGAGGCATTCAAAGCGGCCACAGTTTTTCGTGATGCCACATCCACCCCTTGCCCCTTAGCGGACATCTTTGCCGTAAGAGTATAGATAGAGTCCTTGGGCAGGAAGTGATGCACCTGCAAGTTGTTGATGGCAAGGTCGGCATGGTAGGCTTCCGTAGCAAGATTATAGGCGGCGTCCAAATTCAAGGCGCCTTCCTTCTCCTTCAGTTTCAGGGCGGCAGTGCACTGCGCCCCCTCCATACCGAGACGTGCCGCAAGGTGCATACTGTCCGGCACAATGATGGAGCCATCGGGAGCAATGTCAGCTAGTCCGGTCAGGAAGTTCAAGTTCTGCGTATGCATTTCGAAGTCCATGCTTCCATTGCGTTTCACACTGTCGGTCAAGCTCCAGAATTCTCCTCCCCCACTCAACGAAAAGGCTCCGGGCAGCTCAGCCGTAAAACGGGAAATCTGCATCTGCTTCAGGTTTCCTTCCGTACCGGCATGAATCACCAACGGACGGAACGGATAGGCTTCCTTGAAAGCTTCCGGCAAGCCACCGGCAAAAAGCAGTACATCCTGTTTGCCGATACGGGCATTGAAACGGGCTGTCAGACGGCCGGTGGTAGGTATATTTATCAGTTCCCAGTAAGTCTGTGCCGTAAGGTTCATCTCACTATGAGGTGTCAGCAACTTCAAAGAAGGGATACGGATAACGGTAGAATCGGCAAACAACCGCCCGGTCAGGGAAGTTACACTCAAACCGGAACGCTCATACATGGAAAATTCCCGGATAACGGCATTCATATCTCTGCCGTAGTACATCACAGAATCAATGCCCAGGCGAATGTCGCGAAGAGCAATGTGCGAGGGGTCGAAGCCTATCGCACTCCCCGGGCCACCGGTATCATAATTGACAGAAGTTCCAGTCAGCAGGAATTTTCTCCAGCCATAGAACTGGTGTTTCAGGTCGGCAGCAGCGTCCGCAATCTCAGCATCTCCTATATGGGCTTTCAGCCCCATGGAGTCCAATGGCATCTGTAAATCGACCGAGACGTTCTTCAACTTCAGAGTATGGAGTGTGACTTTCCAGTTTAACGCAGTGTCAGTAGTGTCCTTGGGAGTCTCAGTGGTATCTGCAAGCATCACCTGCACATGGGTATCGCTCAATTCTATATTATTGAGGATGGCATCTTCTTTTGTAAGGTCTATGCCATGGCTTTCGAAAAAGAAATGCCCCAGTACTCCTTTGATGCACATACCTTCCATTAAATTGGAGGAGTTGACAGCAACTTGTTTCAAGGTAATGTCATCCACCTCCACTTTCCCTTTGAGTAAAGGCCATGCCTGTACCCGTACGTTCAAACTTCCAAGATTCAGCAAGGTATCGGGATGCTGCACATCAACAGCACTGTCGGCAGGCTGTACCACCAATACACCGCGGACCAACAAATTCAAAGGAAAGCGAAGGTCAATCCGCTCCACGGATATGTCCATACCCGTAGCACCTGATGCAATTGCCGTAGCCTGCTTCCGTATCAAATTCTGTACGGGAGGCACATAAAGCAATATCATCAATATTATAAACAGTATAATAGGAGTAAGCAACACCCACAGTGCTGTTCTCAACCATTTTCTTCTCATCGGAACGTCAATCTTTCATCGTATTTAAAAGTCCTACAAAGTAAACAATTTCTTTCGACATTTGGTTCCCGACAGAGAAAAATCACGTATTCTTCTCTGTTCCCCCATTACGGAAAAGCTGTTGCCTGAGTAATGACATCCTCTATCAAAACGAGGGCGGCAAGGGCGTGTTCTTTCAACTCTCCGGTAAAAGGCACTCCATGAGAAGTTTCCAACAGTTTCAGCAATGCAACCAGTTCCGTAGCTCCAATCAACGTAAAGAGGGGAATCATTTTGTGGGAGACAGCAGCCATCTCGTCCACATCCTCATTCTCCACAGCCTTCTGCAAACGCTCCGCATTGAGGCGGGTTTCAGCCACAAAACTTTCCAGAATGGACTTTGCCGCCTCGGGGTCATCGACCGAAAAAGCAGTGAGCGAAGAGAATTTATACCCCGGGCAAGCCGAAGCTTCCGAAACTTCCGTAACCTCCTTCCCTTTGTCCTCCACATTCAATTCATGCAGCAATTCACTGACGGTAAACGGCTTATGCAGGCATCCGGCAAAGCCATGCGCCGTAAATTCCTCACGCTGCATGTCACTGCGGGCAGTGACAGCAATCACCGGAACAGACTGTGCCTGCGGTATGTTCGAAGCACGAAGCAGTTTCAGTAAATCAAAACCATTAATAGCAGGCATCTGCACATCAGTAAGCAGAACATCAAAGGTTGCAGTGCGCAAGGCATCCAGCAGTTCATCCAGTTGTAAACAAGAGACAGAATTTATACCACTCTGCTGAAGCATGGCGGCAGTAAGGGTAAGCTGAATACGGTCATCATCGATAAGGAGGACATTCTTCAGTGAAGAATGAGGAACGGGGAATGAAGAATTGCCATTCGGCGTGGCAGCACATCCCGATTCTTCATCCTTCATTCTCCGTCCTTCACTCCTTACGGGATAGATAGGAATATATATGGTGAAAGTGCTTCCCTTGCCTGGCACACTGTCTACATCAATCGTGCCTTCAAGCAACTGTACCAGCATACGGACAATGGAAAGTCCAAGTCCAAACCCCTCTTTACCCTGAGCACCCGGTAAGCGGGTAAACTCCTGGAAGATACGTTCCCGGTCGGCAGGTTCCATACCTTTACCGGTATCAGCAATGGCAACTACCAGTCGACGGTCCTCGTAACGGGCAGTCATGGTAACACTGCCTTGGTCCGTAAACTTCACGGCATTGGACAGCAAATTGTTGATAATCTGGCGCAGACGCAAGGGGTCGCAAATATAGGTACCGCCCAGCTCCGGGGCAATGTCGCAATGAAGCGCCAGTCCTTTGGCAGCCGTAAGTGGTTCAAAACTGACGTGTATCTCTTCAAGCAGGCGGGAAGGATGAAAGGTGACCCGGTTGATTTCGGCCTTGTTCAAATCAAGACGATGGAAGTCGAGCAAATCAACGACCAGCTTCAGCAGATGTTCCGATGAGGTTTTCATATTGTCCAGATAGAACCGCTGACGCTCATCCACCGTCAGACGGGAAAGCAAGTCGGCATAGCCCATAATAGAACCGAGCGGGGCTTTGAAATCATGGGTAATGGCAAGCATCAGTTTTTCACGGACAGCGAGTAAATCCTCGGCACGACGACGGGCCTCTTCCAACTCACGACGGTAACGGTTGCTTCGGGTTATGTCGCGGCCGATGATAATAAGAAAAAAAGCGGAAAGCAACACCGCACCTACGGCAATGCCACTGATAATTTTGGCCGAACGGCGT